>ERZ826016.3046-NODE-3046-length-12089-cov-15.804637_pt1 | contig 12089 bp, 9 predicted proteins | sample MGYA00519872_ERZ826016 | MGnify/ENA primary metagenome ERZ826016 (study PRJEB31778, sample SAMEA3449218) | human gut metagenome | biome: human gut; feature: human-associated habitat; material: faeces | place: United Kingdom | collected 2010/2012 ... | reverse complement strand
CAGGGTGTCACGCATTTCTGGCGGACAGCTGGAATAAAGCATTTTCATCTGATTGACACCTTCATCTTCCAGAGAAATATCTGGATTTATAAGCGTATCTAAAGAGATGTGCAGGACCTTTGCCAATGCTCTTAAAATCAAATAAGAAGGATTCATTTTCCCCTTTTCGATATTGGCGATTTGCTTTACAGAAACATGGCTCAGATCAGAAAGTTCCTGTTGTGTCAGTTCTTTATTCTTTCGGGCTTCCCGCATTTTCTGCCCTAAAGCAGTTAAATCATCAATCGGCATAATCATTCACCTCAATAATATTGTATCGTTCCGGTTTGTGCAAAGGAATAATCTTATTATGCCTGATGAACGGTATGATTATGCTGATTTTTGTAGAATAATAGATAGGGATAAACTTGTATTCTTCGAGAAGACGAAATATAATATTTTAGGAGGTGCAAAATGGACTACATAACATTAAAAGAGGCAAGCCAAAAATGGAATGTTACGCCGCGCCAGATAAATTATTTGTGTACATCTGGGCGCATCCCCGGTGCTGTAAAAATGGCGACGATTTGGCTTATTCCTAAAAATGCAGAGAAGCCAGTAGACAGGCGGAGAAAAGAAAACAAATCTCAGTGAGGTTTCTGTGACATTTGGGTGCTACACTGAAAATGAAGGAGTGTGATACCATGCGAATTTTAGTAGTCGAGGATGATCGACTTTTGAATAATACTTTATGCTATAACTTGAATACTGCGGGTTATGCGGTTGATTCTGCACTGACAAAATCAGCGGCCGGTAGTTTCTTGACGAAGCAGGACTATGACCTGATTGTGCTGGATGTAAATTTGCCGGACGGGAACGGTTTTGACTTCTGCCGGGAGGTAAAAGAGCGCCGCCCCGATACCGCTATTATCTTTCTGACCGCAAATGATATGGAAAGCGATATGCTCAAAGGGTATGAACTGGGCGCAGAGGATTATGTGACAAAACCTTTCCCTATGAGCGTCTTTCAAAAGAAACTGGCGGTGGTGCTGGGGCGGCTGACAAAACAATATGGTGGTGATACTTATGAGGATGGCACACTGACCATCAATTTTTCAGAGATGAGTGCTGCCCTGTCAGGAAAGCCACTTACATTCACCCCACTGGAATATCGACTTTTGAAAATCCTGATGAAAAATCCACAGATCGTTTTGACGCGGCAAGTCTTGTTGGAAAAACTGTGGGACGCAGACGGAAATTTTGTGGATGAACACGCTCTGACTGCGGCTATCAGCCGGGTACGAAACAAAATCGAAACACCCGACCGTCAGTACATCAAAACGGTATATGGTATGGGCTATATGTGGATCGGAGGGGCACTGAAATGAATGTGCGAAAACTTTCCGTCAACAAAGCCTGTATCTTTTTAGCTGTTCTCCTGCTGGCGGCAATGGTGACGGTTTCAGTGGCTTTATATGTGTTGACCCAAGATATAACCGCTGTTTGGTATGTACTATTGTTCGGCATCTTTGTGCTGTTTTGCTCTATTTGTTTTATGGTGCTGGTTCGTCGCAAACTGGCGATGTTTTCTGATGCCTTTTGCAGTTTGATGGATGATATGTTGTCTGGGAATATGCAGCCGAAACAGACTGTGGAAGAAGAAAGTCTTTTCTATAAAATTGAATATCGGTTGAACCGTTTGTATGAAGTCATGCAGGAAAACAAGAACAGCATTGCACAAGAGCGGGCTGACTTGCAAGAACTGATTTCCGATATTTCCCATCAGGTCAAGAACCCGATTGCGAACTTGAAAATGATTAACAGCACCCTGCTTGAAAATGAAGTCCCTGTGCAAAAGCAAAAAGAATTTTTGACGGCACAGGCCAGCCAGCTTGATAAACTGGATTTTCTCATGCAGGCTATGATTAAAACCTCGCGTCTGGAAACAGGTGTCATTTCTCTGGAAAAGAAAAGACAGCATAGAGATAGGCGATCAGATTCAAGCCTTTCTCTATCGGGCTGTTTATACCCGTTGCTTAAATGTATTAAAACATCGAAACATTGAGGAAGGGTATTGTGCTGCTATGGAAGAGATTAACCAAAAGCGGGCGGAGTTCTACCAACCGGATAACAATGAGGTTATTAGAAAAATCGAAGATCGGGAACTACGAAAAGAAATATACAATGCCATTAACGAGTTGCCGGACAAATGCAAAGAGGTATTTAAACTCAGCTATCTGCACGACATGAAAAATAAAGAGATAGCTGATATTCTCGGAGTTTCACTCCGAACAGTGGAAGCCCATATGTATAAAGCACTTAAATATCTAAGAAATCGCCTCGATCACCTTTGGATAGTATTTTTCTTATTTATATGGAAATAAGATAAGTGTTTTTACGAACTAGGTTGTTTTTATAATAAGAAGGAAAAGAAAAATGAGAAATCTGAGCGAAGACATACTTAAGAAATATTTGATGGGAGAATGTTCTGAAAAAGAACTGACCGAGATTAGCGCCTGGATTAAGGAATCAGACGAACACGCCTGTCAGTTGTTTCGCATGGAGGAAATTTATCAGTTAGGTAAAGTGAACTCCTATGCGAACGAGCTACGGATGGACCTTGCAGAAAAGAGACTTTACAAAAGAATCAAACAAGAAAGCAATAAACAACTTAAAATACTACGTATGTATCAGCGGATGAAATATGCTGCTATCATTACCGTAGTATTATTGTTGGGAGGAGGAGCCGGATACTGGTTCTATCAAAATGAAACAGACATGCTGGTAGCTACTGCCAATAAAGGAATTGTTGAAGAAGTCACTCTACCTGACGGGACTAAAGTATGGTTAAACAATTCTGCTACTTTGAAATATCCACGTAAGTTTTCTGACACAGAACGGAATGTTTACCTGGAAGGAGAAGCCTATTTTAAAGTAACCAGGAATCCACAACAGCCATTCATTGTAGAAAGTGACGCAATGAGAGTACGAGTGTTGGGTACGGTTTTCAACTTCAAATGTGACAAAAACAGTCAGATTGCCGAAGCAACTCTGATCGAAGGAGAGATTGAAGTAAAAGGCAAACAGAATGAAGGGCAAATTATTCTTGCTCCGGGACAACGTGCCGAATTGAATAAAGGTTCAGGCAGACTGATTGTTAAACAGGTGGAAGCTAAATTAGATGCTGTTTGGCACGATGATTTAATCCCATTTGAACAAGCGGACATCTTCACCATTACAAAAGCGCTGGAACGTTTCTATGATGTAAAGATCATCCTGTCACCGGATATCCGTTCTGATAAGACCTATTCGGGGGTACTGAAAAAGAAATCAAACATAGAGTCAGTATTGCAATCGTTGCAAAACGCGATACCAATCAACTATAAAATTGTCGGAAGTAATATTTTTATTTCTTCAGACAATAAATAAGCAACCAAATTTTAAAGACATATACCATGAACGTAAAAACACTCTTTATAGGATGTTTAGGTGGATTGTTATCTCTAAATTCCTGTAGCGAAACGACAGAAACTGCCGATTATAGTGCTTATGTAAACCCTTTTATTGGGACTGGTGGACATGGACATACCTTTCCGGGAGCTATCGTTCCACACAGTATGATTCAGCCAAGCCCTGACACTCGTATTGACGGTTGGGACGCTTGTTCCGGATATTACTATGCCGATTCAACAATCAATGGCTTTTCACACACACATATTAGTGGTACAGGATGTTGCGATTATGGAGATGTACTGCTCATGCCTACCGTTGGCAAACAGCAATATATAACTACCGATCCGGAAAGCCAACATCTGGCTTATGCTTCCTCTTTTTCTCATCAAAATGAAACAGCAGAACCTGGATATTATTCAGTCTTTCTGGATACTTATCAAGTAAAAGCAGAACTTACCTCTACTAAACGCGGAGCCCTTCATCGTTATACTTTCCCGGAAAGCAAAGAAGCCGGATTCATTCTAGATCTCGATTATAGTCTACAACGACAGATTAATTCCGAAATGGAGATTGAAGTCATCAGTGAAACAGAAATATGCGGGCATAAAAAAACAATGTATTGGGCTTTTGATCAATCTATTAATTTCTATGCCAAGTTCTCAAAACCTTTCACTTACACTTTAATTACAGACTCCGTTACAATGGATAACGGAAAACGTCTGCCTACCTGCAAAGCGTTATTACACTTCGAAACAACTAACAATGAAGAGATATTGGTAAAAGTCGGAATTTCTGCAGTGGATATAGATGGTGCGCGCAAGAATGTGGAAAGCGAAATAACAGACTGGGATTTTGATAAAGTACGCCAAAATGCGCGGAATGCCTGGAACAAATATTTGTCAAAAATAGACATTACAACTCAAGACAAAAACGATAAAACGATTTTTTATACTGCCTTATACCATAGTGCCATTAGCCCTAATCTGTTTACAGATACTGACGGACGTTACTTAGGTATGGATCTGCAAGTTCATCAAGGAGATACAATCAATCCGATTTATACTGTTTTCTCTTTATGGGATACTTTTCGTGCATTGCATCCATTGATAACAATTATCGATCCTGATCTGAATACTCAGTTTATCAACTCATTAATTAAGAAACACCAGGAAGGTGGGATTTTTCCGATGTGGGATTTAGCTTCTAATTATACCGGTACCATGATTGGTTATCATGCCGTCCCTGTCATTGTAGATGCTTATATGAAAGGATACCGGGATTTTGATGTAAAAGAAGCCTATAATGCTTGTTTGCGTGCTGCCGAATATGATACGGCCGGAATTAAATGTCCACCATTAGTACTCCCCCATCTAATGCCTAAAGCTAAGTTTTACAAAAACTCTATCGGTTATGTACCATGTGACCGCGAGAATGAATCTGTTGCCAAAGCCTTAGAGTATGCTTATGATGATTGGTGTATTTCTACATTTGCGGAAGCTATGGGCGATTTTGAAAATAAAGCCAAATATGAGCGTTTTGCAAAAGCATATGAATTCTATTTTGATAAATCGACCCGATTCATGCGTGGGCTCAATTCCGAAGGAGAATGGCGTACTCCATTCAATCCTCGTTCTTCTACTCATCGTAATGATGATTATTGTGAAGGTACGGCCTGGCAATGGACATGGTTTGTTCCTCATGATGTTGAAGGGTTAGTTAATCTGATGGGAGGAGAAGAAGCTTTTGTTAGTAAATTGGATTCCTTGTTTACTGTCGATTCGGCACTAGAAGGAGAAATGACTTCTTCTGATATCAGCGGACTGATCGGACAATACGCGCATGGCAACGAACCAAGCCATCATGTTATCCATCTTTTTAATTATGTAAACCGTCCTTGGAGAACCCAGGAACTAGTAGATAGCGTTTATCGTAGCCAATATGCAAACAGTATTGATGGATTGTCCGGAAACGAAGATTGTGGACAAATGTCTGCCTGGTATGTTCTCAATTCTATGGGATTTTATCAACCATGTCCTGGCAAACCTATTTACTCAATTGGACGTCCTGCTTTCGATAAAGTGGTGATTCGCTTGCCAGAAAGAAAAACTTTCACTATAATTGCAAAAAATAATACGAAAACAAATAAATACATTAAATGCGTTACTCTAAATGGACAGCCACTTACTACTCCGTTCTTTGAGCATACAGATATTGCTACTGGAGGAATAATGGAAATCACAATGAGTGACAAACCGACAAAATGGGGGAAAAATAACTAACTACCAATAAATATAATATGAAAAAATTTTTATTATCAGCCTATGTATTTAGCATAGCGCTCTTTTCGCACGCCGATGACTGGACACAGTACGTTAATCCATTAATGGGCACACAGTCTACTTTCGAATTATCAACAGGTAACACTTATCCAGCCATTGCCCGCCCTTGGGGAATGAATTTCTGGACTCCCCAAACCGGAAAGATGGGTGACGGATGGCAATACGTCTATACAGCCAATAAAATACGTGGATTCAAACAAACTCACCAACCTAGTCCATGGATTAACGACTACGGCCAGTTCTCTATTATGCCTGTAGTAGGCAAGCCTGAGTTTAACGAAGAAAAACGTGCAAGCTGGTTCTCTCACAAAGGTGAAGAAGCGACTCCTTATTACTATAAGGTATATCTTGCAGAGCACGACGTTGTAACCGAAATGGCACCTACAGACCGTGCGGCTATCTTCCGTTTTACTTTCCCTGATAGCAAAGATTCATATGTTGTAATCGATGCTTTCAACAAAGGATCTTACATCAAGGTAATTCCCGAAGAAAATAAAATAATAGGTTACACTACCCGCAATAGTGGAGGGGTACCTGAAAATTTCAAGAATTACTTTATCATCGAGTTTGATAAGCCTTTCACTTACAAAGCTACTGTTAATAACGGAGCTGTACAAGAAAATGTTGCAGAACAGACTACAGACCATGCAGGTGCTATCATCGGTTTCCAGACTCACAAAGGTGAGCAGGTGAATGCCCGCGTAGCTTCTTCTTTCATCAGTTTTGAGCAAGCTGCTCTTAACATGAAGGAACTTGGAAACGACCAATTGGAGCAAGTGGCAGAAAAAGGAAAAGAAGCTTGGAATCAAGTATTAGGCAAAATTGAAGTAGAAGGTGGAAATCTCGATCAATATCGTACATTCTATTCTTGCTTATATCGTTCTCTGCTCTTCCCACGTAAATTCTATGAATTTGATGCTACCGGTAAACCGGTTCATTACAGTCCATACAATGGTAAGGTTTTACCAGGATATATGTTCACAGATACAGGTTTCTGGGATACATTCCGTTGCTTATTCCCATTGTTAAACCTGATGTACCCTTCTATGAACAAAGAAATGCAGGAAGGACTGATTAACACTTACAAAGAAAGCGGCTTCTTCCCAGAATGGGCAAGTCCGGGACATCGTGGCTGTATGATCGGAAACAACTCAGCTTCTGTATTGGTAGATGCTTATATGAAAGGTGTCAAAGTAGAAGATGCTCAGACATTATATGAAGGATTGGTTCACGGAACAGAAAATGTTCATCCACATGTATCATCTACAGGACGTTTGGGACATGAGTATTATAATAAATTGGGTTACGTTCCTTATGATGTTAAAATCAATGAGAATACTGCACGCACATTGGAGTATGCTTACAATGATTGGTGTATCTACAAAATGGCTAAAGAGTTGAAACGCCCGAAGAAGGAAATCGAACTCTTTGCCAAACGTGCTATGAATTATAAAAATGTATATGATAAAGAATCCAAATTGATGCGTGGACGCAATGAAGACGGACAGTTCCAATCTCCATTCTCTCCATTAAAATGGGGTGATGCCTTTACAGAAGGTAATAGCTGGCACTATTCTTGGTCTGTATTCCATGATCCCCAAGGCTTGATTGACTTGATGGGAGGTAAGGAAATGTTCGTTACCATGCTTGATTCTGTCTTTTCGGTTCCCCCTATCTTTGATGATAGCTATTATGGACAGGTGATTCATGAAATCCGTGAAATGACAGTTATGAATATGGGTAACTATGCACATGGAAACCAGCCCATTCAGCACATGATTTATATGTATGATTATGCGGGTCAGCCTTGGAAAGCCCAATATTGGTTGCGTGAGGTGATGAACCGTATGTATACAGCCGGACCTGACGGATATTGCGGTGACGAGGATAATGGACAGACTTCGGCATGGTATGTATTCTCTGCATTAGGATTCTATCCGGTATGTCCCGGTACAGATGAATATATTCTGGGTGCTCCGTTGTTCAAGAAAGCGACACTGCATTTTGAAAACGGAAAGAACTTGGTAATAACCGCACCGGATAACAGCGATACCAACCGATATGTAGATGAAATGCGTGTAAACGGTACTGTTTATACCAAGAATTATTTGAAACACAATGAATTGTTACAAGGTGGTGTTATCGATTTCAAGATGACCGACCGTCCGAATATGCAACGTGGAACACAAGAAAGTGATTTGCCTTATTCATTTTCAAAAGACGAAACAATGAAATAAAAGTTTCACCATGCATTTCTCTCTTGTAAAGAGAGGTTGGAGGGGGATGTTCTCTTTTGGCAGCATTGCAAGAGTACATCCCCTTTTTGTTTTTAAATATTTCTTCTATACGTCAAAGTCCGATGATATCACTACTTTTGCCTTTCCTCTGTTTTTTCTAGAAAATTTAGAAAAAAGAACGAGATGGAGTAAGTGTTTTCTTTTAGCTGCCTGTTTTTATTCTCGAAAGGGGCATGAGAACCCCTTCACTGGAGAAAAATAAGTCAGTGTTAACTAATTTAATAAATTATGAAAGGCAATCAATTAATGAGAAAGCCCAAATTACTCAGGGCGCTTTTGATTCTTTTGTTTGTGGCTGCACCCATACAATGGACCCGCGCGCAAATCGTTCTTTCAACTCCCAAGACAACGCTTGGAGCAGTGATCAAGAACATTAAATCACAGTCTAACTATCAGTTTTTCTATGATGACAAGCTGGCTGAAATGCCGGTGAATGCCATTGATGTGAAGAACGGTTCATTACAGTCTGTACTTGATGCGGCTTTGCAAGGCAAAGGAATTACGTATAAGATAGAGGATAACATTGTCTATCTTTCAGCATCCGGAGAGCCTCAGACACCTCAACAGACAGGACAGGAACATACAGTGACCGGAACAGTGGTTGATGCGACAGGCGAAGCCTTGATTGGTGTAAACGTACAAGTGAAAGGAAATCCCACAGCCGGTACGATTACAGACTTTGAAGGTAACTATTCTTTGTCCGTTCCCGGAAATGGTGAGATTGTGTTCTCATACATTGGTTACCGTTCGGAAACATTGAAGCCCGATGGCAAGAATGTACTGAATGTAACCATGCAGGAAGATACACAGCAGATTGGCGAAGTGGTGGTAACCGCTTTGGGGATCAAACGTGAGAAGAAGATGTTGGGTTATGCGGTTCAGGAACTGAAAAGTGATGAACTGAACAAGACAGGTGACCCGTCTGTGACCAGTGCCTTGCAAGGTAAGGTGGCAGGTCTTCAGATGAATACTTCGGCTACAGGTTTAGGTGGTTCTACGAAAATCACCATTCGTGGTAACTCTTCTCTTACCGATAACAACCAGCCGTTATGGATTGTGGATGGCGTTCCTTTCAGCGACAACACTACATCCGACGCATCTCGTTATGGTGGTGTGGACCGTGGTAGCGCTTCCATGGACATTAATCCGGATGACATCGAGAGCATTTCGGTATTGAAAGGTCCGAATGCGGCTGCTCTTTACGGTTCGCGTGCAGGTAATGGCGTTATCTTGATTACGACAAAGAAAGGCAGTAAGAAAGATGGTTTCGGAATCCGTTATAGTGGTAACTTCACTTGGACAGCTATCGGCGAGACATTGGATATGCAACGCCGTTACGGACAAGGACATATTGATACAAAAGATGCCAAGACTGCGGTGTATGACAAAACGGATAGCGGAAGCTGGGGCCCGGTATTGGATGGAAGCATGAAAGAGGCTTGGAACGGAGAAACGTACGCTTACTCTAACTATGGGGATAAGTTGAAAGATTATTTTGATACCGGTTTCTCGCATACGCATAACGTCTCTATCAGCAACGGTACAGAGAAATCACATTTTCGTACTTCTTTCGGATACTCCGACAATGACGGTGTATTCCCCACTGAAAGTTTGAGCCGTGTGAATGCCGATCTGAATGCAGGAACGGAATTGAACAAATGGGTGTCTATGGACGGAAAGATTTCTCTTTCACGTACAAAAGCCGATAACCGTCCACTGTATGGTGATTACGGTGCTATTTCCCAGTTGATGAGAATCCCTAACAACGTCCGTCTGGATGACTTGAAACAATATTCTGATGAAACTCATGCGCATGTGAATTGGACAGGGCCTACTGCCAGTATCCGTAATCCTTATTATGTATTGCATCAGCGTCAGAATTCGGATGAACGCTGGCGTGCTTTCGGATATTATAGCATGAAAATCAATTTCACAGATTGGCTGCATCTGTCTGCCAAATACGCTTTTGACTACTACCGTACCAGAGTGCAAAGCACCAATGCGGGGGATGGTATCAATGGAGAAGCCAATACTTCCATGATTACGAATGATTCAATGGACCGTAGTGAAGAAAACTTCTTCGAGTCAAATGCTGAAGTCATTTTGATGGGTGACCGTCAGTTGACTGATAACTTCCGTCTGGGCTTCAATGTCGGTGGTAACTTTATGTACCAGCGTTCGGAAACTTTGGGCGTGGGCGTAGGTAATATGGTGGACAAAGGTAACTGGATGCTGAATGCGGCCAATTTGTTGAGAACCGGTAGTGAGGATGGCTACAAGCGTGCCATGAACTCGGTGTTCGGCTCTGTACAGATGGCGTGGAAGGAATATCTGTCTTTGGATTTGACAGCCCGTAACGACTGGTCATCCACTCTTCCGTCAGGTAACAATTCTTTCTTCTATCCGTCTGCCAACCTCAGTTTCGTAGTGTCGGACTTCTTGCGCTCTATCGACAAACCGTTGCCAAGCTGGGTGACATTTGCCAAGGCACGTCTGTCTGCCGCACAGGTAGGTAAGGACACAAGCCCTTATCAGTTATACAACACCTACTCTTTCAAATTCGATAATGGTGTATTGACTCCGACCAAGGATAATGTGAAGATGAACGATCAGTTGAAGCCTGAAATCGCGACCTCTTATGAAGCAGGTCTGGACATGAAGTTCTTGAACAACCGTCTGGGCTTTGACTTTACTTACTATTACAGCAAAACAAAGAACCAGATTATGAAAGTGCCCGCAGCAGCTCCCTGGAGTGGTGGCCAATGGGTAAATGCAGGTATGGTAACCAATCAAGGTGTAGAATTTATGTTGTATTCCACTCTGGTAGAAACAAAGGATTTCGCTTTTGACTTGAATGTGAATATGGCTCACAACGTATCGAAGGTGAAAGAACTGGCTCCGGAAGAAAATGTGAACTATATGTTCTTTAACGGTGATGGAAACTTCCCTGTAAAAGTAGGTACACGCGCCGGACACAAATTAGGCGAGATTTATGCTACATCGCTTTATAAGCGCAATGAAAACGGTGATATTATCGTAAATGAGAATGGGTTGCCCATGACTGTGACCAATGAGTCCGAATATGTGAACAAACCTATCGGTAATATCCAGCCAAAGCTGACCATGTCTGTATCTCCTACCTTTACTTATAAGGGGATTACACTGTCCGCACTGTTTGATATGAAATTCGGTGGTGATATCTTCTCTTATTCCGAGATGCTGGCTACCGGAAACGGTTTGGCTAAGCGTACCTTGAACCGTGGTGAGGAAAACAACTATATGATGGTATTTCCCGGTGTGACAGAGTCAGGCGAGGTGAATACAAAACAGGTGTCCGCTTCAGAATACTATGGTGCATTGCAGGCTGAGGATTTCATCTACGATGCTTCTTTCATTAAGCTGAAAGAATTGTCAATCGGCTATTCATTCCCCTCATCTATGCTGAAGAAGACTCCTGTCAACTCGCTGAATGTTTCATTTGTAGCACGTAACTTGTGTTATCTGATGAAGCACACGCCGGGTACAAGCCCCGAAGGCGGCTATGACACTACGATGTTCTCACAAGCCATTGACTATGCATCGTTGCCGTTTACACGTACTTTCGGTATTTCTATCAACTTAGGTTTCTAATTAATTAAAAGGAAAAACTGATTATGAAAATCAAATTATATAAATCCGTAGCCTTATGCTCATTGCTGGCTCTGGCCGGATGCCATGATTTTGAGGAATTGAATACAAATCCTTACGCACCGATTTACGACCCGACTGTGGAGAATGTATCGGCCGATGGAATAGACATTGATTACACCTTGACAGACAATGCCATGGCAAGTTTGAAAGGGATGGAAGGCGCTATCGGAAGTATTTTTGCCAATTTCACCTACGAAGGTCTTTACAATGATTATCAGACAACGACCAATCTGACTCATGATATCTATGCCGGTTATTGGGGAAACAATGTCAGCGGCTTTGTGAATCAGGCGCCTACCTATTCTTATACGGATGGATGGTCGGCCAGCCG
>ERZ826016.3041-NODE-3041-length-12103-cov-10.006557_pt1 | contig 12103 bp, 12 predicted proteins | sample MGYA00519872_ERZ826016 | MGnify/ENA primary metagenome ERZ826016 (study PRJEB31778, sample SAMEA3449218) | human gut metagenome | biome: human gut; feature: human-associated habitat; material: faeces | place: United Kingdom | collected 2010/2012 ... | reverse complement strand
GCTTCCCCATCTTCCGCCCAATACTCATCAATAGATTCTATTTTTGAATTCTCAAGCTTAAAAAATGATGTGACGTGAAGAGACCAGCTTCTGTCCTTCGGATACACATGAGCTACCGTGACAATCATGTCTCCGGCTTTATCTTCTATTTTAACTTCTATATTTGTCTGCCCATTCTCTGTCTGATAAGAGTACCTCACAAACATTGGTAGTGGAAATGCTCGTGTATATTCTTCTTGGACAAGTTCTTATGTTCCTATGAAACCTTATGGTGGAAATGCAACTTGGCACGCAGAAGATTATTATGTAATGCCATAATATAAAAACTAAGAAGCTGTCACTTTCATGGTTATAAAATCGTGGAGTGGCAGCTTCTTTAATGTTCAATTCTTATTTTGTTTATTCTTAATGTATCGTACAATATTAAAGAAAATAATAAATATACAAACTAAACCCACTATTCCGCAAACCACATTATCAAGAGTATTTGTTACTCCTCCTGTTGTGCGTTTTGCATAATAATAAATAGTCCAAATAAGAACTAAAAGTGACGCACTAAACCAAAACGACTGTTTCATACATATCATCTCCTCTCAATGCCTCGTTGATATGCTAATTATAGCACATGAGGATTATATTTTCTATTCTCTCTTCTCGATTTCTACGAAATAGTGAAATATGAGAATTTCCCCACATTCACCTGTTCCAATTTTATCTGCCATATCACCGCTCCAATCCATTACTTCTGAGTTATATAATGTGAATGCATGCGTCCACTATTGTCCCAACAAAATTTTATCATCCTTCCATCCGCTGTTCAACCAAAACTTTTTCCATTATACAATGCAACTACGAGAAACACGCTTTGCGAGTTTCTCGAGTTATCGCGGTGCTCGCCAAATCTACATGCAAGCATGCGATTTTTCTCGCTACTCGCGTAAATAAAAGAGACTTCACTCACCATGAATGAAGTCTCCTGATATATGTATACATCCTGAAGTATATTATCTGCAGGGTGACAGCTACCTATGTAACTGTTTCGTCCAGAAGCTGTTTTACTCCACCTTTCAAAACAAAAAGAGAATTTTCATAGTCCTTTACATAGTACCGTACATTTTTACGCCCTTTTTGAATAATAGTATGTCCCTCTGCTTCTAATTTTTCTTTCTGTGCTTCAATACCATTTGGATACTTAGCATTCAGTTCTCCGTTCGCTTTTAAAGTTCTCCAATAAGGCGTTTCATCTTCGGAACGTTGATAACTCGCCCATGCCACAATAGAAACAAAAACTCCTGCTGTAATCGGTTCTGTAAAATCTGCACCATTCAACTCTGCAAAGTATTCTCGTATTTTCCCAACAGTAATCACTTTACCATAAGGAATTTTTTTCATTATCTTATCATAGTCGATTGGCGGGGCAAAATACATTTTACTTCCACCATATTTTTCAATGCTTTTCTTGTCTGTAATAATTTGAATTTTAGGCATATCCTTTTTATCATGCAACATAGCATTAAAATCCTTTTTATCTTCGTTTGCCATTTCTACCACCTCCTACTTTAAGAATAGTCTGTTTGTCACTCCTATGCAATGAGACTGTTTAGAAAATTTGACAAACACCGATTTATCAGACTCTTTTTATTTCTGCTGAATCATCTTAAAATGCTCCAATGCCTCCACAATTGCGCTCTCCTTGCCTTCCGGACACTGCTGTTGCCTTAGTCTCTGTAGAGGTTATATCCACATCATCAAGTTCAATCGTGACATTAATGTAATCATCCGGCTTTTGTTTCAGATTGGACAAAAGAACTCCCTTTTTCGACTGCCATATCCCGGAAAAGTCTCCTTACTTTTACATATTATCTTGCGTATTATCTTGCGTACTATCTTCCTCAATTATACCAGACAAGCCAGGCTTACCCAGACAATTTTCCTATACTCAGCCTCATTGACTAATCATTCCTCGAGCACTTTTCCGCGTCAATCGCAAGCACGAACATAAGTGCAGTCAGCGCATCATTCCCATCCACCACATCAATCACATACTGGTCAGTCCAATGTAATATCTCCTTGGATATTGAGGCAACTGTATTTCCTGTCATATCAGTTATATTGTAGTCCCACTCCATGAAACTTCCTTCAACATGCCAGCCATTATAATCTATGTCATAGCTTGGCTTAAAAAATGAAAATTCTTTTTTTATACAGCCCAGATATGTATCGCCAAGATATATCTCGAATTTCGGAAGAAATGTCAAAAGACGTTCCTTGACCGTGCCAACCTCCTGCCCGTACGCATCAAATATCTTCAGGCAGTGTCCCCACGCCAACTGTCCCTTTACCACATACAATGTATTTCCCTGTTCGTCATAAATATCATAGCTGTCAAACCATGAAAACATTCGCTGCTTGAAGTACATTCTCATATTGTTGTCCTCCTTATAAACACGTCCAATCCATCATAATTTCCGATATACTCAAATCCTTTTTTCAGTGCTACATGTCTTGTTTTAGCCTGTTCCGGGACACATTCTATCACCAGATTCTTTTTATCCCTTTGTGCTTTTTCAATAAGCATGTCCGTAAGCTCTGACGCATAGCCGCGTCCCCAATATTCCGGAAGCAGAACCCAGCCTGTTTCCATACCATTTTCAATCATATTATTGTCATCATGGTATTCATGGTAAATCACATATCCGATGAACCTTCCATTCTCCGTGACAGCATACACAAGCGGACACTCCGGCAATCCTGCATCACGCAGAAAGCTTTCCGTCTGTGATAAGCTGTATGGCGGCTCAAGATAAGCCATAACCTTGGGATTCGACAACAATGCATACAACGGCTCTAAATCATCTTCGCAGATTTTTCTTATAACTAAGTTCATATATCACCTATTCTCATACTTTCGCATATCTTTGATTTCAAAATCAGCTTGCTTAATAGTTCTCTCCTCCAGTTGAAACATTACATAAAACATCCTGCTTCCTGAAATTATCTTGCGTATTAACTTGCGTACTATCTTCCTCAATTATACATAATAAATTAAATACACAAACTTTTTTATTGAAAATTACATATTCATATAAATATTTTTACATCCCTGCCAGCTTCGTCAACTTCCCCATAAACAGATGGTTAAACAGGGCAATCACACGTCCGACGCCGATAACGGATAGAACCGTTCCCACTCCAATGCCAATCAGTCGGTGCGCAAATATAAGCCCGACGCTTATCGAAATACATATATTAAAAAGGTCAAAACAGTTCTTGGTGAATCCTACCGTCTTGCGGATACAATCGGCAATAGCCTGCACAATGCCATCCCCCGGGTTTGGAATTATCCGCATATCAAGCGACATTGCCGCACCGATTCCTATGCATATAATTCCCGCAACAAGCACTAAAAGCTGTAACACAAATCCATTTTCCGGTGCAGGTATCCACGCAGAAAAAAGATTCATAAACCGCGTGAAAACAAGGCTCAGCGGAAGCTGTAATAAATCCTTTCCCAATGTGATAAGCAGCTCTTTTCCCTGCCCTTTCTTCAATGCTATATGTATCAGCACCTCAATAAGCACAAATACGGTATACAGAACAAATGTCATATTTCCAAAATTCACACCAAGAATCATAGAAACGCTGTATGAAACCAAAATAATCGGTGAGACGCCAAGCCCTGATTTAGTATTGAGAATAATACCCAATGCCACTTTCCGTATTATATCGCGAAACGTTATCTTTCTCAATTACGAATTCTCTTAAATCAAAAATTTACTTTGAAATATAAAATGGTTTGCAGTTTCAGTTAGATGGCATTTCATACGCCGGAAAATAAGCTTTTGTTGCACTCAAAAAGCAGTCTGTTTCACCTTTATTGAAACAGACTGCCTCAAATAATCAGTTTTTAATATGCCACTTCCGAGCGCCTATCAGACTTGAAGCTTATGCACTCATGCTCCCTGCTTTGCCGCTATCGTCCTCTTTAATCTTGCTCCCATACGGCTTAGTATCTCATTAGTTATCGTCCCCGATTCTTCGGCAAGCTGTGAAGCATTGATACATTCGTCTCCCGACCTGCCGATTATTACCGCAATATCCCCAGATTTCACACCGGCAATATCGCTCACATCAACGATGGTCTGATCCATGCATATCCTCCCGATTATCGGAGCCTTTTTTCCAGCTATGAGCACATAGCCCCTGCCCTGTGAAAGCTCTCTTGGAAGACCGTCGGCGTAGCCTATGGACAGAGCCGCTATTTTCATGTCCTTTCTGGCGGTAAAAGCCATGCCATAACCTGCGCACTCACCATTATTTAGTTCCCTGACTGATGATACTCTTGCCTTTAACCGGAGCACCGGGAACAGCTTATCCTTCCATGCCTCCTCGTCCTGTGCGGTACTCAACACTCCGTACAGCGCGATACCTACCCGCGCATAATCGCCGCCAAGCTTAGGATAATTAAGTACTCCGTAGCTTGCCGATATGTGCGTTTTCGGGAGGATGTAACCTCTCTCCATCAATTCCTTTTTCAGTTTTTCGAACTCATCCACTTGTTTTAAGGTGAATTCAACATCCTTCTTTTTAAGGGAGTCATCAGCAGACAGATGTGTAAAAATCCCATCCACCTTCAGATTTTTCATATCCATGATACTGCATATACCATCTATGTTTTCGCTTCGCTCACCAAGTCTGTGCATGCCCGTATCCACCCCTACATGCACATGAAATTTTCTGTGATTCCTTATGCCATAATCATTCAGCCTCACAGCATACTCAAAATCCACTATGGTCTGCGTGATTCCATATTTTGACAATAAATCCCACTCTCGCGGATGGGTATATCCAAGAATCAACAGCATGCCCTTGACCCCGGCTTTTCTAAGCTCAGCCGCCTCATCAACGCAGGCGACACAGAAAGAATCTATTCCAAGAGTTTCAAGCTGCTTCGTTATAATAACAGCTCCGTGTCCGTATGCCTGTGCCTTGACCGCCGGCATAAGCTCACAGCCCGCCGGAAGCATATTTTTCAGAAAAGTCACATTGTTTTTAAGCGCCTCCATATCAAGCTCAATCCATGCTCTGTCCTTTGCATATCCTTCGCTCTCCAAAGCAGTGCGTCCGTCGCTGTTCCTGCAAAATTTATTTACCACCACATTGACAAGCCATGCCGCGAATACGCTCACTGCACTTACCACAAAGAAGTTTAACAGACTGTTGCCGACCACATGCGCCGCTGCAGGAACCAGCTTTGCCGCCGCCCTCAAAATGACAATAATCGCGGGGTGAAGAATGTATATCCACGTTGAAAGCCTGCGAAGCTGCTTTTTAGGCTCCATATTGATATCAAACAAGAGTTGATACAGAAATATCATAACAGCCGGGAGGAAAACATACATGCTGTCATGCCTCTGCATACCGTTTACGTGAAGCGCAAAGCCCTCCACCGTCATTAAAATGAATGACAACAGCAACCCAACAAGCCTTCCGGCGCCGGATATTTTTTTACCGTATTCCTCCGACCGGATTCCAAGCACAAGAAATACCGGTGCGAAAAAAAATCCGTTCCGCGTATAAGAAAACACCCTGAACATTGCATTGTATATTACATTGAGTGCCGGCACCTTGACTGTAAGCCCATAATAGCTGTCACCCAAAAGCCCCACAATGTAAAGCACAACCGCTATCGCCGTCATCATTCCTATGTCAAGCCATCTGCTCATTCCATACACAAGCAGCACCCCGATGATACACGCCGGAAAATACCACAGATGATAGAATGTTCCGTCAAACAAGAGCATTTTCAGCGCACCAAGCAGGTCAAGTCCCCTGTAATGTCCTGCATATATACCAATCGGAATATAGATAATTATTGAAATTATATACATAAAAAAAAGCTTTTTAATATAATTCCATATTTTTGAGGCATCTGGTTTATTTTTCCTATTTTGATTGTAGAAATCCGACAGAATGTACTGTCCTGTAACCATGAAAAAGAATGGCACCGCAACTCTCGCCACAATCCGCGTCACAAAGAAATCAAGATTTTCACTAATACCCGAAAATGGCGATGTGTGTATGGATATCACAAGAAGTGCCGCGATAATCCTGAATATATCAAGCCCTCCGCTTTTTTGCTTCTGTGACATAGCCTTCCTCTTTTCCGGTAGTTTTTCTGAGCCATTCGATATATTCCTCAAGAGTTATTTTTCTCTCAGCTATAGCCTTGGCATGCTCAACTCCCACATATCTGAAATGCCACGGCTCATGCCCGATATGCGTGACTGCCTCCCTGCCCTCAGGATAGCGCTCTATGAAACCATAGTCTGCCGCCATATCGCGAAATGTCTGGCATATCCCGGTGTACGGAAAATCCGGGCGGATGAAGTCGACCTTATCCTGCCTAAGTCCAAGGTCTATGGCAAGTCCGGTCTGATGTTCACTGTGCCCCGGAACAGCCACATATTTTTCGGTAAATTCAAGCCCGCTGTCGACCACACTGTCATCCCAGATTTTCTGCTGCTGCGCCTGCGAACGGTATCCACTCACGGGCACAATATATTTCCATCCATCAATCGCTTCCATAAGCTTGTTTAGCCAAGCCGCAGCCTCACTTTCAAGCAGCACACTCTCTCCCCACGGCGAAGCACCTATATCCTCCAGCTTCAAAAAGCGCCCGCTCACGCCATTTAACCCATGCTTATCATTTACAAGCACCAGCCTGCCACACTGCGCCTGCTGTACCGGCATAATCACTCTCTTCATATACTGTCTCTCCTTATCACCAATTAGGTACTTAGGTAATTACAAAACCTGCCCCAGAATCCTGTCAATTACCTCTTTAAATTCAATTCCGGAAGCCCTCATCATCCCCGGATACCTGCTGTGCTCCGTAAATCCCGGAATGGTGTTGACCTCGTTAAAGACTATCTCACCCTCATTTGTGAGAAACATATCTACACGCGCAAAGCCCGAACATCCCAACGCCCTATATATTTTCCTGGCTGTAGCCTTTATCCTCTGTGCGGTCTCTCCGTCCACACGCGCCGGCACATGAATTTTCGATGTCTTGAGTGTATATTTTTCGGTAAAATCAAAGAATCCTTCTGAAAGCTCAATCTCATCGACCTCTCCGACAATCAGCTTGTCCGTTCCGAGCACGGCACAGCCAACTTCGAAGCCATCTATATTTTCCTCTATAATCACGCTGTCATCGTACTCAAAAGCCTTCTTTACAGCGGCGCACAGCTCGCTGTCCTTGCACACCTTGGTTATTCCGAAGGATGAGCCCGCCTTCACCGGCTTGACAAAAAGAGGAAAGCCCACAATATCGGCGAACTTTGCAACCGCTTCCATAGCATTTCCACTGTTCACAACCATCGCCTTCGGAACTCTCACTCCTGCCTCTCCAGCCAGTCTGTGCGCTCTGTCCTTGTCCATGCACAGCGCGGAGGCAAGTATTCCACAGCCCGCAACAGGTATGCCTGCAACCGACAGACATCCCTGCACCGAACCGTCCTCACCGTTCTTGCCATGCAGTACCGGCAGAGCGGCGTCTATTTTTATATAGCTTGTTGTACAATTATCTATGATAACAAGCTCATGCCTGCTCCTGTCCGGTGATATGACCGCCCTCCTACAGCTCTCATTCCACCATGAATCATTCTCTATATTCTGAACATCACCATCGTAGTAATACCAGTCACCAGCCTTTGTGATTCCGACAAGCACAGGCATATATTTATCCCTGTCAATATTTCTTATCACAGCCGCAGCCGACTGCAGCGACACCCCATACTCCGGTGAACATCCCCCGAATATCACAAGCACATTCTTAATACCTGATTCCCTATCCATACTCTTTCCTCATTTCCATATATTCTAAAACGGGCTTTTTAATCAGCTTCCGATGTCAAAACATGCTTAGTAAACTTAACTGTGTACAACGTGTTATATTTATGCATATCACGACTTTTGGGAGAAGCTTAGATGTTCTTAGAACATCTTGCTTCGTACAAAAAAGCACCCCGCTCCGATACAATAAATGTACCAGAACAGAGCGCCCCATATATTCGGCAATGCTATTAAATTTCTTATGATTTTCCCATGAAATTCTTACGATTTTATGACGGAAGCGTCAGAGTGAACACTATCTTTTCGTCCGCACTCGCCACCTCTATGGTTCCGCCGTGAAGCTCAACAATCTCTTTGGCAATCGCAAGCCCCAGTCCTGAGCCTCCCGTGGAGGTGGAACGCGACGAATCCACCCTGTAAAACTGCTCAAAAATCCTCGCAAGCTTCTCTGGAAGTATCGTCTTTCCAACATTGCTCACTACAATCCGCACATTGTCATTGTCCCTTTTCATCGAAAGAATTATCTTCGTGCCATTGTAACTATAGTTTATGGCATTTCTTAGCAGATTGTCGAACACTCTCTCAAGCTTATCCCTGTCGCACATGATATTTACATTGCTTTCCAGCTCCGTGACAATCTCTAACTCCTTATCCGCAAGCAGCGGTCTGAACTCAAATGCTATCTGCTCAAGCATCATCGACAGGTTCGTGTTCTCCATGTCAAGTGTGAGCGTTGTAAGGTTGAACCTTGTTATGTCAAAGAAATCGTTGATAAGCTCCTCTAGCCTCTCAGCCTTTTCAAGCGCAATCCCGGTATACCGCGCCCGCGTGGCGGCGGATATGTCCGGTTCATCAACCAGAAGATTAAGATAGCCTATGACGCTTGTGAGTGGTGTCTTTAGGTCATGCGCCAGATACACAATGAGGTCATTTTTCCTCTGCTCTGCGGCTCTGGCAATCAGTTCATTTTTTATCGACTGCTCGCGAAGCATATTTAGCTCGTCCTCAACATTTCTCATCGCCTTTGGAAGCACAATCACCTCGTCCTTGTTCTCAAGCATCTGCCCGGTGGCGTCTATTATGTCATCTAAATACTTTAACGGCTTGCTCATAAAATAGTATGTCAGCATGACTATTCCGGCTGCATAGAATCCAACCACGGACGCCATGAAATATTCCTGCACAAATATACCGATATAGTACAGCGGAGTAGTCCGCCACGATATTTTTATTGCAAGCTGTATCCCGGCAAGACCAAGCACAACATATAAAACCGTATATATAATAAGTGCCAGAAAATACTGCCATACCAGTGTGCGCGAAACACGGCTTCTTATGGCACGCCTTTTCTTATTGTTATTATCAGCGTTATTTTTATTCTTGTTGTTATTTTTATTGTAATTGTTATTGCTATTCAATCTTGTATCCAACCCCCCAGACCGTCTTTACGAACCTTGGCTTTCTTGCCGGCTCATTGAGCTTCTCGCGAAGTCTGGCTATATGCGCCATAACCGTGTTGTTGTTGTCAAGATACTTCTCACCCCACACTGCCTCGAACAGCTCCTCCGATGACACAACCTTTCCGCGGCGTTCACACAGATACCACAAAATTGAGAACTCTATAGGTGTTAACGATAACTCCTTTCCGTTAAAGGTGCACAGATGGCTCTCCTTTTCTATATGCAGGCTGCGTATATCGTACTCCTCTGTCTGCTTGTTCTCAACCACTCCTGTACTGTTGTTGTACCTTGTGTACCTCCTTAGCTGCGTCTTGACTCTCGCAACAAGCTCCAATGGATTAAACGGCTTAGTTATGTAATCATCAGCGCCCAGTGTAAGCCCTGTTATCTTATCCATATCTTCAACCTTCGCCGTGAGCATAATTATGGGATAAAAATGCTCCTCCCTTATATGTCTGCAAAGCGTAAAACCGTCCATATCAGGCATCATCACATCAAGTATGGCAAGTGAAAGCTCCTCATGCCGCACGCATTCAAGAGCCTCCGTTGCACTGTAGAACTTAAACACGTCATAACCCTCATTCTTTAAATAGACCTCCACAAGATCCGCTATCGCCGCCTCATCATCGACAATCATTATCTTTTCCTGCAAATCGTGTTCCCTCATTTCTTTCACGTATTATATGTCTATTGCAAAGCATATACTTCAGCCGAACAATTACTTCATTCTGCTGTTTTGCTGCCGACTATAGGTATACTTTTGTTTTTCACTTTCTATGTTAATTTTTACAACTGACAATGTCAATCCTTTTATATAACCAACTTATATCTCTGTCAAATCTAAAAAAGGATACTTGAAAATTACACTCATCAATGCTTATTCTTTCCGGCATTGGATATATGTGTAAGATTCAGGCATCCCTTTATCATCAATTTCTTATCATATTCATTTGTAAGTTTGTAATCAAGAACCACCACAATGGCTCCACCTGATTGTCAATGATATTCGCAATCCGCTTCGCTGCCTGCCCATATAAAATCGATGCTTCGCATTTATTTTATAAAATATCGATATATTCCCCATTTAATGCCTTGTTCATGCTTCTGACTGCACAGAATTTTCCGCACATTGAGCAGCTATCCTCCTGCTCAGGTGCACGGCTGTCGCGGATAGCCATTGCCGTCTGAGGGTCTATTGAACATTCCCACTGCTTCTCCCAATCAAATGTACGTCTTGCATCCCCCATCGCATCATCTAAATCCCTCGCATGAGGTATCTTTTTTGCAATATCTGCCGCATGTGCAGCAATGCGTGAAGCGATAATTCCCTGCTTCACATCATCGACATTAGGTAACGCGAGATGTTCAGCAGGTGTAACATAACAGAGAAATGCAGCTCCTGAGGCGGCAGCGATAGCACCTCCTATTGCAGATGTTATATGGTCATAACCCGGAGCTATATCTGTCACAATAGGCCCTAACACATAGAAAGGCGCACCCATGCATATAGTCTGCTGAATCTTCATGTTTGCCTCAATCTGATCCATAGGCATATGACCCGGCCCTTCAACCATAACCTGAACATCCTTCGCCCATGCACGCTTTGTAAGCTCGCCAAGACGGACTAATTCCTCTATCTGGCATACATCACTTCCATCTGCAAGGCATCCCGGTCTGCATGCATCTCCAAGGGAGATTGTAACATCATATTCACGGCAGATATCAAGAATATCGTCAAAATATTCATAAAACGGATTTTCCTCACCGGTCATGCTCATCCATGCAAATACCAGTGAGCCTCCTCTTGAAACAATATTCATCTTTCTCTTATCACGCTTTAGACACTCAACAGCTCTCTTATTAATACCTGCGTGAATTGTCATAAAGTCTACACCCTCTTTTGCATGAGCCTCGACAACCTTTAAAAAGTCCTCTGCTTTTATATCAAGGAGGTCTTTCTCAAGATAACCGATAGCGTCGTACATAGGGACTGTACCTATCATTGCAGGAGAATACTCGATAAGTTGTTTACGGAAAGTATTTGTCTTGCCATAATTACTTAAATCCATAATAGCCTCTGCTCCGAAGTCGATAGCCATTTTTACCTTTTCAAACTCAAGAGTATAGTCCTTGCAGTCGCCAGAAATTCCGAGATTCACATTGATTTTTGTTTTAAGTCCGTCGCCAATGCCCTCTGCGCTTAGAGATTTATGGTTGATATTTGCAGGAATAGCAACTGTACCCTTAGCGACAAGCTCCATAAGCTCCTTAGTGTCCATTTGCTCTTTCTGTGCAACGATTTCCATTTCCTTTGTAACTATGCCTTTTTTAGCGGCCTCCATCTGTGTTTTATAGCTCATAATTGCAGTCCTTTCATATATAATTCATAGAAATGATTTGTCGGTCCATGTCCTTTTCCTATCGAAAGTGAATGTTCAATCGCTGTTGTTATATAAGTTTTTGCTTTTTCAACAGCTTTATTTAAGGTTAAACCATTTGCGAGGTTTGCGGCAATGGCTGATGAAAATGTACAACCTGTTCCATGAGTATTTTTGGTGTTTATGCGTTCAGTTGTAAAGGTATAAAACGATTTACCATCATAAAGTAAATCTATTGCATCTCCCGAAAGATGTCCGCCTTTAATCAAAACATTTTTTGCACCAAGCGAATATATCTTCTTTGCAGCCTCTTGCACATCTTCTTGACTTTCTATGCTCATCTCTGTAATCGTTTCTGCCTCTGGAATATTCGGTGTGATTACCTTTGCAAGAGGTAGTAATTTACTT
>ERZ826016.3038-NODE-3038-length-12112-cov-4.158414_pt1 | contig 12112 bp, 10 predicted proteins | sample MGYA00519872_ERZ826016 | MGnify/ENA primary metagenome ERZ826016 (study PRJEB31778, sample SAMEA3449218) | human gut metagenome | biome: human gut; feature: human-associated habitat; material: faeces | place: United Kingdom | collected 2010/2012 ... | reverse complement strand
AAATGGAACGTGAGATGGAGGCTCCCGGATTCTGGGATGACCCGGAGCGTTCCAACCAGAAAATGAAAGAACTGAAGAACCTGAAGGATACGGTGGGCGAGTGTGACAAGCTCTCCACACAGTATGATGATATCCTGACTCTGATCGACATGGGATATGAGGAGAACGATGAGTCTCTGATCCCGGAAATCCGTGGAGAACTGGATGAATTCATCAGGGAATTCGACGAACTTAGGATCGGTACTTTATTGTCCGGAGAATATGATAAGAACAATGCGATCTTAAAGCTCAATGCCGGTGCCGGCGGTACCGAGAGCTGTGACTGGTGCGGTATGCTGTATCGTATGTATACCCGTTGGGCGGAGCGCAAGGGCTTTACCATCGAAGTGTTGGACTACCTGGATGGTGATGAGGCCGGAATCAAGTCAGTGACTTTCCAGGTCAATGGTCTGAATGCCTACGGCTATCTGAAGTCTGAGAAGGGTGTACACCGTCTGGTGCGTATCTCTCCTTTCAATGCCCAGGGCAAGCGTCAGACATCCTTTGTATCTCTGGATGTTATGCCGGATATTGAAGGAGATCTGGATGTGGATATTGATGAGAAGGATCTGCGTATTGATACTTATCGAAGCAGCGGTGCCGGTGGACAGCACATCAACAAGACATCATCTGCTATCCGTATCACCCATATCCCGACGGGAACAGTAGTGCAGTGTCAGAATGAGCGAAGCCAGTTCCAGAACAAGGATAAGGCAATGCAGATGTTAAAGGCAAAACTGTATCTGTTGAAGGAACAGGAAAATGCAGAGAAGGCAGCCGGTATCCGCGGTGAGGTCACAGAGATCGGCTGGGGTAACCAGATCAGATCCTATGTCATGCAGCCATATACGATGGTCAAAGACCACCGTACAGGTGTGGAAACCGGAAATGTGGACAGCGTAATGGATGGAAAAATAGATTTATTTATCAACGGATACTTAAAGTGGTTATCTTTGGGATGTCCGAAGGGATTAGGTGGCGACGATGAATAACTGGATTCCGGTGATCGTCATACTGGCGGTGCTCGCAGGTGGCGGTTATTATGCATACCGGAAAATCAAAAGAAAAGTAGAGGATGTTTCCCAGGCTTTATTCGGGACAGATTCATTGGTGGAGGGATGGAATAAGCAGGCAGATGAGCTTGCAGCCACCCCGAAATCCGTGTCCGGGATGACGCGGATCTTTGAACCGCAGATCCAGAGGGATTTTCCGGATTTTAATCTGGTGCAGTTTAAGAATAAGGCTGAGAATATGCTGGTTTCCGCTTTGCAGGCAATTGATTCCGGGAATGTTTCGCTGATCCGGGATGCTTCAGAGGAATTAAAAGCGCAGGTAGAAAATAGAATTGAAATGAACCGGTCGGAAGGAATCCGGGAAGTATACGAAAAGATCCGGATTCACCGGACGGAGATTTCCAACTATGAAAAAAAACAGGGAAAATGTATCATTACATTTCAGAGTGCTGTGGAACATCTTCATTATAAAAAGAAAGATGGAACAGTGGTTTCAGGGGATGAAAACCGATTGGAGCAGACAAAGTATAATGTTGAGGTCATGTATATTCAGGATGAGAAGATAGCAAAAATCGACAATGCTGTCGGAACAACCTGTCCGCATTGCGGTGCACCGGTCACCAATCTGGGGGCAATGTACTGCGAGTACTGCGGGCTTGCAATCACACCGATCAATTTAAAAGTTTGGACGCTTCATCGTTTTTATGAAGTAGATTACAATCACGTATAGGAGGATATGTTATGGGAATTATTAAGGCAATTGGACAGGCGATCGGAGGAACACTTGCAGATCAGTGGTTAGAAGTCATCGAAGCAGATGACATGAGCGACAAAACCGTCTTTACAAGCGGTGTGCTGATCCGCAAAGGACAGAATACCAAGGGAACAGGCAACACAGTTTCCAATGGTTCGATCATCCATGTTTATGACAATCAGTTCATGATGTTAGTGGATGGCGGCAAGGTAGTCGATTACACGGCAGAACCGGGATATTACAAAGTGGATAACTCTTCCCTGCCATCATTGTTTAACGGACAGTTTGGAGATTCATTAAAGGATTCTTTTAACCGTATTAAATATGGCGGTCAGACACCAACTGCGCAGAAAGTATTCTTTATCAATCTGCAGGAAATTAAAGGGATCAAGTTTGGCACGAGAAATCCGATCAATTACTTTGATAATTTTTATAATGCCGAGCTTTTCTTAAGAGCGCATGGTACATATTCCGTTAAGATTACCAATCCACTCCAGTTCTATGCAGAAGTAATTCCGAGAAACGCAGACAGAGTGGAGATCGATGAGATCAACGAGCAGTATCTGTCAGAGTTCTTAGAGGCATTACAGTCCTCCATCAACCAGATGTCCGCAGACGGAACACGTATTTCCTATGTGACATCCAAAGCAAGAGAACTTGGAAAATATATGTCTACTACACTCGATGAAGAGTGGAACCAGACACGTGGTATGGAAATCCAGGCAGTCGGTATTGCAAGCGTTTCTTATGATGAGGAATCCCAGAAGCTCATCAACATGAGAAATGAAGGTGCAATGTTAGGTGGAGATGCAAGTGTGCTCCGTGGTATGGCTGTTAAGAATTTAACAGAAGGTGTGCGTGACGCAGGTTCCAATGCAGGCGGTGCGATGACAGGATTCATGGGCGTCGGCATGGGAATGCAGCAGTTTAACACTTCCATGGAAGGATTGAACGCCATGACAGCAGGCATGGCAGGAACACAGCCACAGGCAGCACCACAGCAGGCAGCAGCACCACAGCAGACAGCAGCCCCGGCAAATAGCTGGACCTGTGAGTGCGGAGCATCAAATACCGGAAAGTTCTGCAGTGAGTGCGGAAAACCTGCACCGGCTCCGGTAAATAGCTGGACTTGTGAATGTGGAACCGTGAATACCGGAAAGTTCTGCAGTGAGTGTGGAAAACATGCACCGGCAGCGGAGTGGACCTGTGAGTGTGGAACCGTCAACAAAGGTAAATTCTGCAGCAATTGCGGAAAGGCAAGGAGCTAACTATGGCAGTTATCAGTTTTAAGTGTCCAAACTGTGACGGAGAACTGATTTTTGACCCGGAAACACAGAAGTATAAATGCGAGTACTGTGGTTCAAAATTTACCCAGGCGGAATTGGATGCATTGCAGCCGGCAGAGTCTGAGGAAACGGATGCCGGTGCAGCGGATGGTTCTGATGAAGCAGAGCAGGAAACAACCGAGCAGCAGAGTCCGGACACAAAGAAAAAAGAAGGGGAGGACGGCGGCGCAGAGGCAGTCATTTATAACTGCCCTTCCTGTGGAGCAGAAATCGTGACAGATGCAACGACAGCAGCCACGTTCTGTTATTATTGTCACAATCCGGTCGTGCTTGGAAAACGGCTGGAAGGAAAGTATCTTCCAAATAAAGTCATTCCTTTTAAAATTTCCAAAAAGGAAGCGGAAAAACGTTTCTTAGAATATGTTGGAAAGAAAAAATTTGTTCCAAAGGCATTTTTTAATAAGAAACAGATCGAATGTCTGAGTGGTGTCTATTTCCCATATTGGATCTATGATGCAAAATTGCAGGGAAAACTGCAGGGCGAAGGCAAGAAAATCCGTGTGTGGAGAACCGGAGATACCGAGTACACAGAGACAAAGTTTTACCATGTGGAGCGTGAGGGTGAGGTTAATCTGAAGAATCTTGCAGAGAACGCACTGCAAAAGGCAAATGTGCAGCTTGTGAAAGGGGTACTGCCGTATCAGTTCAATGAGATGAAAGATTTTAATATGGGATATCTTTCCGGTTTCATGGCAGAGAAACGTGACATCGAGCAGAAAGCAGTGGAAGGAAATATGCAGGCTACGATGAAAAACTCAGCGGAAAAACTCATGCGGGAATCTGTTCAGGGATACAATGCGTTATCGGTCAACTCATTCGGGGTGATCCCGAAGAAGGAGGACTGGTCTTATGCGTTGCTTCCGGTCTGGACTGTTACCTATAAGGGGAAAGATGGAAAAATCTACTATTATTCCATGAACGGGCAGACAGGAAAAGTGTTCGGAGAACTTCCGGTAGACTACGGAAAAGTCACGCTGACGGGTATTATTTCGGCAGTCGTTGTCTTAATCATTGCATTGATCGGAGGGTATTTCTTATGAGAGATAAATTAAGAAAAAGAATCGCTCTGTCCGCAGTAACTGCACTGACACTTTTTGTGGCTGTACCGGTCTATGCGGATACTTATGATGCGGTGTATGATGATGCAGCGTTACTTTCAGATGAGGAACAGCAGTCGCTTTCGGAAGAAATCACCAATCTGCAGGAGACCACAGGCTGGGAAGTCTATGTTCTGACGACAGAGGATGCACAGGGAAAGACAGCGAGAGACTATGCGGATGATTTTTATGACACGACAGCAACAGGCGATGATGGCGTGGTGTTCCTCATTGACATGGATAACAGAGAGGTTACGATATCGACTGCGGGAGAAGCCATTTACTATCTGAATGACGACAGGATCGATGATATTCTGGATAACTGTTATGATTATGTTGTGGATGGGGAATATGCTTCCTGCTTTTCTTCCATGTTAAGTGATGCAGAGTACTATTATGAGGTGGGAGTCCCATCTGACGCATATACCTATGATGAAGAAACAGGCGAGATCCATTATTATCATGTACTCACGATGGGCGAAATTCTGTTTGCAGTTGTACTTGCAGCAGCTGTGTTTGCCGCTGTATTTTTTGGAATTACCGGAAAATACCGTCTGAAATTTGGCGGTGGATACCAGTATGATTACCATGCGTTCGGAAAAGTTAACCTGACCGGTCAGGAAGACCGTTTTGTCAACCAGATGGTGACGCATCGGAGAATCCAGACCAATAGTGGAAGCAGCGGAGGTGGCAGCAGCCATTCCGGCAGATCAACGGTACATACCAGCAGTTCTGGCAGAAGTCATGGAGGCGGAAGCCGCAAGTTCTAAATATCAAAAATTTGGTGAATAAGAAACAAAAATATAGAAATGTTCTGGAAAAGAGGTTGCCTTGGCAGCCTCTTTGTGTTATTATCTTCCTCATGAGGACAGATGTAAGTCCCAAACAAACAGAATAGATTCTATATACAAAAGAGAATCTGTTGAATCTGGCAACTAAGAGGTATTCATTTCCATGAAAGACAAAATGCAATATTATGTTTTGAAAGAGAAGGCAGTGCCGGAAGTACTGCTGAAAGTAGTGGAGGCAAAAAGGCTGATCGATTCCGGTAAGATCGCATCGGTGCAGGAGGCGACAGAGAGCGTTGGAATCAGCCGCAGTTCTTTTTATAAATATAAAGATGATATTTTTCCTTTTCACGAGACAACAAAGGGAAAGACCATTACGATGGTCATTCAGATGGATGATGAGCCGGGACTTTTGTCCGGGGTATTGAAAACGATTGCTGATTTTCATGCCAATATCCTTACCATTCATCAGAGTATACCGGTCAATGGAATCGCAACGCTGACGCTCAGTATTGATATTTTACCGCAGACGGGGGATGTTGCAGAGATGGTCACAAAGATTGAGAGTGTGGGCGGCATTCAGTATGTGAAAATTCTGGCGAGAGAATAAAAACAGACTGGCAGAACAGAATAGTTTACATAATACAAAAACAGAAAGGCAGAATAAAAATGATAAAAGTAGCAATTATGGGTTTTGGAACGATCGGTTCCGGTGTGGCAGAGGTTTTAGACATCAATAAGAAGAGCATTGCAGCCCGCGTCGGCGATGAAGTGGAATTAAAGTATGTTCTGGATTTAAGAGATTTTGAGGGAGATCCGATCCAGGAGAAAATCGTACATGATTATAAAGTGATCGCAGAAGATCCGGAAGTAGCGATTGTAGTTGAGACAATGGGTGGCGTGGAACCGGCGTATACTTTTGTAAAAACAATGTTAGAGGCTGGAAAACATGTGACAACTTCCAATAAGGCATTGGTGGCTGCAAAAGGTGCAGAACTGATCGCACTTGCAAAAGAAAAAAATGTGAATTTCATGTTTGAGGCGAGTGTCGGCGGTGGTATTCCGATCATCCGTCCGTTAAATTCCTGTCTTACTGCAGATGAGATTGAAGAGATCACCGGTATCGTAAATGGTACAACGAACTATATGATGACTGAGATGACAGAAAAGGGTGCTGATTTCAATGAAGTTTTAAAAGATGCGCAGGCAAAAGGTTATGCGGAGAAAGACCCTACTGCCGATGTGGAAGGTTATGACGCATGCCGTAAGATTGCAATTTTAACATCTTTAGTATGCGGACAGCAGGTGGATTTTGAAGATATCCACACAGAGGGAATCACAAAAATCACACCGACAGATATCAAATACGCACAGGCAATGGGAAGAGCGATCAAACTGCTCGCAACAAGCAAAAAAGGACCAAAAGGCTATACAGCGATCGTTGCTCCATTTTTACTTCCGGCATCTCACCCGCTTTATGCTGTAAACGGTGTGTTCAATGCAATTTTCGTACATGGCAATGTGTTAGGTGACGCAATGTTTTACGGCAGCGGCGCAGGAAAACTCCCAACAGCAAGTGCCGTTGTAGCAGATGTTGTTGAGATGGCAAAAAATCTGGACAAAAATATTCCAATTGAGTGGAGTTCAAAGAAACTGGAACTCGTAGATTACAGGGAATGGGAGAACCGGTTCTTTATCCGCACAACAGCAGACAAAGCAGCCGTAGAAAGAGTATTCGGAACTGTTACGTATGTACAGGCAGAAGGCGTGACCGGAGAGCTTGGCTTTGTGACAGAAAAGATTTCCGAGGGCGACTGCGAGAAGAAGGAAGCAGAACTTGGAAATATTTTACAGAAGATCCGTGTAGCGTAAAGATATAGAAATACAAATTTATTTGCATTTGGTGAACTGCAAGTGAATAAAAAGAGAAATACAAATGGAAATTTCGCAAAAATAAAGCGAAATTTCCATTTTTATGTTAGAATATCAACAGTATGAAAAAAAGAATGGAGCAGAAACAGATGAAAAAAATCGGAATTATCGGAGCCATGGAGCTTGAAGTAGAAACTTTAAAATCGAAAATGAATGTTGCAAAAACAACAAAAAAAGCAAATATGGAATTTTTTGAAGGAACATTAAACGGTGTCGAGGTTGTGATCGTGCGCAGTGGTATTGGAAAAGTAAACGCCGGTATCTGCACACAGATCCTTGCAGATGTATTTGGTGTGGAAGCGGTGATCAATACAGGAATTGCAGGAAGTCTGAATAATGATGTAAATATTGGGGATATTGTTCTTTCCACAGATGTTTTGCATCATGATATGGATGCGATCGGCTTCGGATATAAGAAAGGTCAGATTCCGCAGATGGATGAATTTTCCTTCCCTGCTGATGAAAAACTTCGTAAACTGGCTGCAAAAGTATGTAAAGAAGTAAATCCTGAGATCAGTGTATTTGAAGGAAGAATCTGTTCCGGAGATCAGTTTATCTCAGATAAGAGCGTTAAAGATGCCATCATTTCAGAATTTGGCGGATTTGCAGTAGAGATGGAAGGTGCTGCTATCGGTCAGGCTGCTTATCTGAACCATATTCCATTCCTTGTAGTAAGAGCAATCTCTGATAAGGCAGACGGAAGTGCTCACATGGATTACGCTGAGTTTGAGATGGCGGCAATTGAACACAGTGTCAAATTAACTGTAAGAATGATCCAGGAATTGTAATCTGCAAGAAGCAGATGAAATAAAGCGGCACGTGAACTGTATTTCGGCACAGTCTGCAGAACTTTGCATATACTGAAATAGACAATCGAAAAGAATGCAGGATCGTACGATGTATCTGAAAGAATATTTTCCGTTTTATACCACATATGCAAATCCTCTTCTGTATGAAGGAGAACGGATGCAGGATAAAGAATTTAACCTGATGAAATCCTATTATCCGGGGACTGTACAGCATATTCAGGAGAAAATAGAAGAGGAATGTGATCTCATGGATTATGAGGGAAGCCGCCTTTATGATGAATATCCGGATAAATATATGATTTATCATTTAAGCTGCAAGATCAGGGAGAGTATGGAACCGGAAATAAGCACTCAGGCTATCAGGGAGGATTTTCTGGATGAACTGATACAGGTAATGCTTTGTCAGGAAATATCCAGAAGAAGATGCCGCAGATATCGCTGCAGGAGATACTTTTAAAACAGATTGTAATTGTTCGGGAAATCGGTTTGCTGGTACACCGGACAGTTACAACAGATTATATAACATTAACAGACAGAAAGAGCAATGAAAAATTTAAGAGAATATTTAGAAGAACAGATAAATGAAAATCTGATACAGGCTGTTCTGAGTGCCGGCAGAAATAAAGATGGCATATCAAAAATAAAGATTCGTCCGATCCGGCTGAAAGGACAGATCTGTTATCAGGCATCTGCCACAGAAGGACAGAAAGTTCTGCATAAAAACTACGGGCGTACGGAACTGATTGAATATGTGGAAAAAGAACTTGCAGAGAATTTCAGACAGTTTCAGGCACAGGGTGCAGTAACAGACGGGGTTGTTCTTGTCAGTAAAAAGGGGAAAATGACTATTAAACAGAAACACCATGAACAGAAAGAAAAAGTTCAGATCCAGGCACATAACCGGGTGAAACAATATATTCTTAAAGAAGGCGTTCCGGTTCCGTTTTTGATCGATCTGGGAGTTATGAATGAACAGGGAAAGATTATCCATGCCAGATATGACAAATTCAGACAGATCAATCGTTTCCTTGAATTTATTGAAGATATACTTCCCAGACTTTCCAGAGACAGAGAAATAACGATTCTGGATTTTGGCTGTGGAAAGAGTTATCTTACCTTTGCCATGTATTATTATTTAAGAGAACTAAAAGGATATGATGTAAATATCATAGGTCTTGACCTGAAAACAGATGTAATTGAGAAATGTAATTCTCTGGCACTCAGATACGGATATGAGAAGCTGCATTTCTATCATGGTGATATTGCAGATTATGAAGGTGTATCCTGTGTGGATATGGTGGTAACGCTTCATGCCTGTGACACAGCTACCGATTATGCACTTGCCAAGGCAGTGGAATGGGGAGCTGAAGTCATTCTTTCCGTACCCTGCTGTCAGCATGAAGTTAATAAACAGATCAAAAATGAAATGCTGGAGCCGGTTCTGCGCTATGGAATCCTGAAAGAAAGGATGTCTGCGCTGATCACAGATGCTGTGCGTGCAGATCTTCTGGAGAGCAAAGGTTATGATACCCAGATCCTGGAGTTTATTGATATGGAACATACACCTAAGAATCTCCTGATCAGAGCAGTCAGAACAGGGAAAAGATCAGACCAGGGTAAGGTGGAGAAAATGCTTGCAGCCCTGAATATCCATCCCACACTGGACAGGCTTCTGAATGAAAAAGAACAGGAAGGGAGTGTGCGATGAAAAGGATACTGAAAAAAGCAGGTATTCTTCTGCTGGTATTCCTGCTTGGAACAGTGGGTACTGCACTGCTTCTTAACAGTGAGTTTACAGATAACCGTTCTGATTTTAATGACGCAGTGTTTCCGGAAGTCATGGTGGATATGAATGATACGCTGATAAACCGGATGTATGGATATGCGCAGCCTATGCAGGCGGATTTTACCAGAGACAGTGTGACTCCTCTGGATACATCAAAAAAACTGACATTTAAAGTGAATCCCTATGATTCGGAAGTAAAGAGTTTTTCTTATGAGATCCGTACATCTGATGGAAGTAAAGTCCTTGAAAATAAGAAGATTAAGAATCTTGTAAAAGAAGATCAGTATTTGTCCGTAGACGTGGAGATTGGCAGTGATCTGCGTATGAATCAGGAATATTCCATGCAGATTGCCCTGGAACTGGATGAGGGTACAGCATATTATTATACGAGAGTTGTTTCCAGGTCACAGGTACATGCATCAGATTATGCAGCTTTTGTAAAATATTTTTATGAAGCGTGTCTTGACAAAGAGTCAGCAGATGCACTGGGAAGTTATCTGGAACCACAGACAACAGGAGCAGCAACGAATTATTCGGGGATTAATATTAATTCTTCCCTGAGTGAGATCAGTTGGGGGAATCTTGCTCCGCAGCTGTGTCAGGAGGGAATTCCTGTGATCAAAGAGATCAATGAGACAACTGCCAGCGTTGTGCTGGAATATCAGCTGACTTCGCAGAATGATGATGAGGAAACGGAATTATATGACGTAAAAGAATTTTACAGAATGAAATATCAGGATACCAGGATTTATCTGCTGGATTTCCAGCGTTCTGCAAATCAGGTCTTTGATGGTACACTGCCTGTTTATGAGGATGATGGGATTATCCTTGGAGTGCGCGATAAGAATGTAGAATATATGATGAATGATGCTGCTACTGTGATAGCTTTTGTGCAGGAGGGAGATCTGTGGTCCTATTCACCGGGCAATGAAAAGGTAAATCAGGTTTTCAGTTTCAGAAAATTGAAGGACGGAGATTTCCGCGATTCCAGAACTCAGCATGACATCAAGATCGTCAGAGTAACTGATGAAGGAGATATTGATTTCGTACTTTATGGATATATGAACAGAGGAAGCCATGAAGGATATGAAGGAATTGCAGTTTACCATTACAATCGTGATAAAAACGTGGCAGAAGAAAGAGCCTTTATCCCTGTTTCGGAATCATTTGAATTTCTGAAAAAAGATCTTGAAAAACTGTCCTATGTCAATGAAAAGAATGAGCTGTTTCTGATTCTGGCGAAGAATCTTTACAGAATCAATATCGAAGAGAACTCCAGTGAAATTCTTGAAAAAGGAATAAAAAATGCGAATTTTGTATCTTCCGATAATAATGATCATGCAGCCTGGCTGGTTTCAGAGGGGGATGAAAAAGGAAATATCAAGGAAATTGATTTTGATACCTGTAAAACCCGACTGATCGCACCGCAGAAAGGCCAGAGACTTCGTACAGTTGGATTTATGAATGAAGATCTGATTTATGGAATGCTGAATAAAGAAGATATTCTTACAGATGAGGAGGAACATAAATCTGTTGGGATCCGCATTCTGCGTATTGAAGATTTTGAAGGAAATGTAAAAAAAGAATACCGGAAAGACGGACTTTATATCACTGATATTTCAGTAGGAAATACTCTGATCGAGTTTGAACTTTCTGCAAAATCCGGAGAAACCTCTTATGTTGCCCAGAAGAAAGATACGATCATGAATAATAAAAAGGCAGCGGCAAATACAGTAAAAATCGAACTTATTTCTGCATCCAGGACAGGTGTTCGTGTGAAACTGGTATTTAACACAACCAAACAGACAGATTCTCCGCTGACTATGTATGCAAAGGTAAGCAGTTCCGACCGGAAAGACATTGTTCTGGACACTCAGATTCCTCAGGAAACAGCATATTATGTTTACGGACAGGGCGGACTGAACGGTATCTATACAGATCCGGCGAAGGCTGTATTGCGTGCAGATACGCTGGGAGGTGTAGTGCTGAACCGTACACAGCAGTATGTATGGGAACGTGGAAATAAAAAGACAAAAATGCAGATAGATACAGAAGGGATTCCGGAGATTGTGCTTCAGGGAACCTATGATATTAAAACCCTGAAAAAGAGTCTCAAAAAGACCGGAACTGTGATCGATCTTTCCGGCTGCAGTCTGGACAGTGTGCTGTACGAGATAAGTGCACAGCGTCCGGTAATTGCCAAAACGGGAGCAGATACAAGCGTGGTGATCGTAGGATATGATGAATATAATACGTATTTGTACGATCCGGTTAAGAAAGAGACATATCCATATGGACTGAATGACAGTACAGCACTGTTTGAAAGTGCGGGAAATGTATTTCTTACTTATATAGAAAATATTACCGAGTAATATAAAAAATGGCCGGACAGAGGCCCTGGGGTTACAGCAGAATGGCATACGGGAAATCCCGTTTGGCATAAATCGGAAAACAGGAAAAAAGTTCCTGTCATACTAGCTTAAATTTGATAATTTCGATGAAATTGTAACTGAAAGAGAGCTGGGGGAAAATTAGTTCCTGCGAAAAT
>ERZ826016.3031-NODE-3031-length-12144-cov-3.360989_pt1 | contig 12144 bp, 10 predicted proteins | sample MGYA00519872_ERZ826016 | MGnify/ENA primary metagenome ERZ826016 (study PRJEB31778, sample SAMEA3449218) | human gut metagenome | biome: human gut; feature: human-associated habitat; material: faeces | place: United Kingdom | collected 2010/2012 ... | reverse complement strand
GCTCTTTTTAACGAAAAATATTAAAAACCAGCTTCTTTCAGAATCTTTTCGGCGGATGTGGTATCATTTGTTACACACAAAACTGCATAATTTCCAGAAGTTTTGATCAGTGCATTGTCCAGGTTCTTTACTTCGTCTGCATTATAAGATGCGTAAAGATCTTTCTGGTTTTTCACGCGCGTCTCAAACAGGTTTTTTACTTCAGAAACATAATCGCTGTCGCTGCATTTGATCACAACAGCTTCACAGGCAGTAGCGCCGGTTCCAACGTAAGCGGCACAGTCCTCGATTTTGGAAGTGTCTACCAGATAAGTCGAAGCAAGGATGTCCTCTGAAATCGAAGAAAGGGTATCACCGCTGGCTGTCTGGGAAAGCTCTTCTGCAAGTGCAGCAGCAGACTGGATCGAGATTTCTTTTGATTTGGAGCCGCATCCGGCAAGCATCAGAACGGCCAGGGAAACGGTCAGTAATAAAGTGATCATTCTTTTCATTTTTATACTCTCCTTTGTAATGTAAATATTTGCAAATCACCTGTCAGTGCAGAGATGACAGCATTGCATTTTAATGAAAATCAATTATTTGCAGCAGAAGCGGATTCTGTTTCTGTCTCGGTAGAAGTCTCTGCTTCATCGGCTGCAGTTACATAATGTGTTCGCAGATAATCGAGCCATTTGGTACAGTATTCCGGATACATGTGGATACCGTCACTGCTGGCATCGGTAATCAGAGAACCATTTCCGTCCGATAAAACTTCGTTCGGGTTCAGATAATAATAATTGTTTGCACTGCAGATGTCAAGAATAATCTGGTTGACAGTATCAATATTTTTATTGTTAACATAATCACCAGTCTGGACTTTGGCTTCTTCCACATACGGTACAGCACTGACATAAAAGATGGCATCTGGCATCAGTTTACGCAGTTCTGCAAGACAACTGGTATAATTTTTCCGAAATTCTTCAAAATCGGGATATCCCAGATCATTTGTGCCAAGCATGATATACATTTTTTTGAAAGAGTTATTTTTTAATGCCTGAAATACGGTAACATTTCCGCTGGAGGTAGTAATATAGGCGGTCTCGGAAATGTCAGAAGAATTCATACCGATACCGGTCAGGAAAGTTCCCTGTGTAATACCGGACTGCATATGAAAACCTTCTACTCTGGAATCACCGATAAATACAGCATCGGAAAAGTAAGAGTCGTCTACCGCGGTTGCCTGTTCTTTGACGATACATTTTGCGTTGATGGCAGAAGTTGTGCTGTCCTGTGCAAATGGTGTGATATTTTTTGGAACAGTCGTGTTGTTTCTGGTTGATTCAGAAGAAGTCTCGCTTTCCGCAGAAGCTTCGTCCTGCTGGAAATCTTTCGAAGAAAAAATCTCGTCAAGCTGTTCCTGAACCTGATTGTGGATGCCTCCCCTGGAAGCGATATTGATGATCAGACGTCCTTCAAATACGACTAAAAATGCAAATACAAGAAGTAGTATATTTAAAAAGCGTCCCGTACGCCGTGGCTTTCGTTTTCTCTGTTGTGCCATAATTTCCCCTCTTAAAGTAGATAGATTTATCTTGTCTTTTCTTTTCTTCTACTATATTATATAATAATCACGTTAATTGTAAATAGTTTTTTTAGATGGGAGTTTTTTTATTATGGTTTTCAGCAGTCTGTTGTTTCTGTTCCGGTTTCTGCCGGCAGTTTTGATCTTATATTATGCGGCACCGAGAAAGCTGCGAAATGTGATCCTGCTTTTGTTCAGCCTGTTTTTTTATGCCTGGGGTGAGCCGAAGTATGTATTTCTGATGCTTTTTACGATCACGCTTGACTTTTTCATAGGAAGAGGTATCGACCGGGCAAAAAAAGCAGGAAATCAGAAAAAGGCAAAAGGGTTTCTGCTGGTTTCCATTATTACAGATCTTTCGATTCTGGGATTCTTTAAATATGCAGATTTTCTGATCGGGACGGTCAATACTCTGACCGGGGCAGGAATACCGCTTCTTGGAATACCGTTGCCGATCGGCATTTCCTTTTTTACATTCCAGACCATGTCCTATACGATTGATGTATACAAAGGAAGCACGGAAGTGCAGAAAAACTGGATCAAATATGGCACTTACGTATCCATGTTTCCACAGTTGATCGCAGGTCCGATCGTCCAGTATAAGACGATCGCAAAGCAGATGGAAGTACGAAGGGAAAATACAGATGATTTCGCAGAAGGGATACACCGGTTTATGATCGGACTTGGCAAAAAGGTACTGATCGCAAATAACATCGGTGCTCTGTGGGATGCGATCGAGGTGCTTCCGGTGTCAGGACTGGCAGTGGGGACGGCATGGCTTGGAGCATTTGCCTATACATTCCAGATATATTTTGATTTTGCCGGCTATTCTGATATGGCGATCGGACTTGGAAAGATGTTTGGATTCCATTTCCTTGAGAACTTCAATTACCCATACATTTCAAAGAGTATCACAGAGTTCTGGAGACGCTGGCATATTTCACTTAGTTCCTGGTTTAAAGAATATGTCTATATTCCGCTGGGCGGAAACCGCCATGGTGTCGGACGTCAGATATTAAATCTGGCAATCGTGTGGTTTTTAACCGGATTGTGGCATGGCGCATACTATAATTTCATATTGTGGGGAGTGTACTATGGCGTGCTTCTTGTGCTTGAGAAATTTGTATTAAAAAAGGTGTTAGATAAATTACCTGCGGCGTTTGGACATATTTATACGATGTTATTTGTCATGATTGGATGGAGTTTGTTTTCGTGGCAGGACATGACAGACAGTGCAAATTATATGCGTGCGATGTTTTTCCGGACCGGAGCGGGAGTTGTGAATCAGCAGACGATGTATCTTCTGGTATCCCATGCGGCTTTGCTTGTCATTGCCGTCATCGGATCGCTGTCCGTTGTAAAACGGTTTCTAATTTGCAGAGCTTTCCCCGAAGATACGGCACGTAGAGAGATTGCAGCAATTCTATTTACTATCGTATTGTTTATTGCCTGCGTCGCATTGCTTGTGAATTCGTCTTACAATCCGTTTTTGTATTTTCGGTTTTAAGGAGGTGGCAAAGTGAAAAAGCTAAAAATATTGTCGATTATTGTCTTTTGTGTTATGCTGTTTGGGGGCGCAGTCATTACGGCGGTTTTACCGAAAAAAGCGTATTCCGATTTGGAAAATAGAAATTTGGAACAGAAACCGCAGCTCACCAAAGAGCAGTTTTTACAGGGAAAATATCAGGAAAAATACGAAGCTTATCTGAGCGACCAGTTTTTCTTGCGGGATCGATGGGTGGATCTGGCGGTGACCCTCCAAAAACAAATGGGAAAAAGGGATATCAACAATGTTTATCTGGGAAAAGAAGGTTATCTTTTAGAAAAAGACGACGAAAATGAGTATGATAAAGAACAAGTGGAAGAAAATGTAAAAACGTTGTCTTCCTTTCTGAATGATATGTGTGAAATGTTTGGCGAGAAGCAGGTAAGCTGTCTGATGATTCCATCGAAGACACTTGCACTTTCGAAATATTTGCCGGCATATTCGCAGGTTTCCGAGCATACCGAGGTGTTAGATGCATTGCAAAAATCTCTGTCACATCCGGAACGGATGATTTATCTGAAAGATGCTATGCAAAGCCACCAGAATGAATATATCTATTATCGGACCGACCACCATTGGACGACGCTCGGTGCTTATTATGCGTACAAAGAATGGGCAGAAAAGAGCGGACAGGCAGCCACGAAGCCAATTACGGAGTATACGCAGGAAATGGTATTCGATGATTTTTACGGAACGACGTATAATAAAGTACATGTAAATGTCCCAAAAGATCAGGTTACACTTTTTAAAAATGCATCGCAGGAGGCCGTTCACGTCAATATGGATGACGGCGATGTAGAAGCAGACACGTTGTATTTTCCCAAAGAAGCAAAAGAAGGATTTAACCGCTACAATGTATTTTTATCAAAGAATACCTTTCAGATAGAGATAACGACAAAGGCAAAAACCGGAAAAACACTGCTCCTGATCAAGGATTCCTTTGCCAATTGTTTTGTCCCGTTTTTGACAGAAAATTATGACCGAATTATCCTGATCGATTATCGTTATGGGAAACTTCCAATCGGCCAGATTCTTGACAAATACGAGGATATCACAGATGTGCTTGTGATGTTTAATACGGAAAAATTTATGCAGAATACAAAACTCGCCGGCCTTGCAAATGCAGAAAAAAAGAAGCAGACATTGGAAGAGTTTAATCCGGATGATTTTTTGGAATAAATAGAGAAAGGAAGAGAGCGATGCTGGAACCGGAAAAAGTACAATTATCGCCAATGCAAAAGACCTGGATCTTAGATCTTGATGGAACTATTGTGGTACATGATGGACCGTATATTCTTGGAAAAGACCAATTTCTTCCGGGAGCGGAAGAATTTCTTGCGAGCATTCCGCCGAATGATATCATTATCTTTCTGACGGCACGCGGCGAGTGGGAAAAACGTCACACGTTGCAGTTCTTGAAAGAAAACCATGTCCGCTATGACCATATTATTTTTGGAGCCGGGCAGGGCGAGCGAATCCTTATCAATGATAATAAGCCGGATGGACTTGTGACAGCGGTCGCCATCAATACGACGAGAGACCGGTTCTGCCGGACAAAATTTGAGACAGATTATGGACTGGGAACGATGTATGACTGAAAAGTTTTGAACAAATGCATATTTTACGAAAAAAGGAGCATTATGGACAACATACAATTTGACATTGTCAATCAGGATTTGAATCCGACATTTCTCTTTTCTTGTCAGGTTGACCGGAAAGAGAGCGAAAATAATTATCATAAGCACGATTTTATTGAGATCGGAATTATACTAAAAGGGAAAGGTATTTATCATCTAAATGATGAATATGTGCCGGTCAAACAGGGAGATGTTCTGATCTTCAATCCGGGAATCGGCCACGAGAGCATTATCCGTGAAGGTGAAGAAGGCCGGCTGGAATATTTTGTCGGACTTACGGATGTATCGTTTTGCAATATGCGCGAAAATCAGATTGAGCTGAAGGATGGTAGCAATGTTCTGCATACTTCCGGAAAAATGAGGCGTGAAATTTTCCAACTTTGTGAGAAAATGGAAAAGGAAAATACTGAGAGAAAACCGGGAAGTTATTTTATGCTGAAGGCGTATTTAACACAGCTTCTGCTGCATATCGTGCGCGAAGAAATAGAACCGGTTCCAGCAATGAAAGGCCGTGAATTCGAGTCTACCGGAAAAAAATACGTCGCTGCTCAGATCGCAGATTATCTCGATGAACATTATGCGGAGAAGATTTCGCTGGATCAGATTGCGGAAAATATGTATCTGAGTCCGTATTATATTTCCAAGATATTTAAGTCGGAAATAGGAGAATCGCCGATTCATTATCTGATCCGCGTGCGACTGGAACATGCCAAAGAACTGCTGGAACAGAAGGAGGATTTTGGCGTCGCGGAGATCGCGGAAAAAGTGGGGTATGACGATGCGTATCATTTTAGTAAATTGTTTAAAAAGACATATGGGATGTCACCATTGAAGTATCGGAATAGAAAGGGGTAAGGGAAATTCCGGGGTTCATAGAACTATTCCGAACTTCCCCGCCCATACATTTCCCTTTTGCAGAATAATACATGTGAACGGACAAGAAAATCCATTTCTTTTCCGTTCGTTTTTTGTATACTATACAAAGACAGACGAAGGAGGTGGTTTTATGCCATTGAAATATCAGGTTCCGGATGATAAAAAAGTCCGTGTTATCGTGGACAGCGATGCGGCGTGCGAGGCGGATGATCCGTTTGCGATCGCACATGCGTTACTGTGCGATAAGTTTATTGTGAAGGCAATTTTTGCGGAACATTTTAACTGCGAAGGAAGTATGAAGCAGAGTTTTGAAGAGATTCAGAGAGTCGTGAAGGCGATGAAAAAAGAAGTTCCGGTTCTTATGGGAGAAATTGGAAAATTGTCAGAAAAAGGAACCGGGGAGATTTCGGAGGCTTCGTCATTTTTGATCCGCGAGGCATTGCGGGAAGATGACAAACCGCTGTATGTTCTCTGCATTGGGGCGATTACGAATATTGCATCGGCGATACAGGCGTGCCCGGACATTGTTCCGCGTATGACGGTTGTGTGGATCGGGGGACAGAGCCACGAGCACAGCACCGGCGAAGTGCGGGAATTCAATGCAGGAAATGATATCGAAGCAGCGAATCTTGTGCTGGGAAGCGGGGTTCGGTTTTGGCAGATTCCAAACGATGTGTATGGCAGTATGCGCATCAGTCTCGCCGAGATTCAGATGCGGATCGCACCGTGTGGTGAGATTGGGAAGCATTTGTTTGAGCAAATGGAGACTTATAACCGGTCGGAGCGCGCCGGATGGACGCCAGGGGAGAGCTGGACATTGGGTGATTCGCCGGCGGTAGGTGTTGTCATGGATGAATTTTGCGGAAAATATCACGAGACGGAAGCGCCGGTCATCAACGAAGATACGACCAACCGTTTTGAGAGCGGAAGGCCGAAAATCCGCGTGTATACGTCGATTGATCCGCGTTTTATATTAGAAGATTTTATCGCAAAACTGCAATGTTTTTATGGAGGAGAAGAATCATGAAAAAGATAGATGTAAATACAAAAAACGTGGTAAATTTCACCAATAATACATTTTCCTGTATTGGCACAGGGCGCATGGATCTGGCATTACATAAAGAATATCTGGATCAGCTTGCCCTTGTGCAAAAAGAGATTGGGTTTGATTATATCCGCGGTCATGGATTGTTTTGTAAAGATATGGCAATTTATCAGGAGCGCGAAGAGGCGGACGGAAGTATCGTCGAGGAGTACAATTTTACGTACCTTGATCAGGTGATGGATGCGTACCGGGATCTTAATCTGAAGCCGTTTATCGAGCTGGGATTTATGCCGGAAAAGATGGCAAGTGGCGAAGAAACGGTATTTTATTGGAAGGGAAATATCACGCCGCCGGCAGATTATGACAAATGGACCAGACTTGTGCAGAACACGCTTCGTCATTTGATCCGTCGTTATGGGGAAGAGGAAGTGTTGACATGGCCGATTGAAGTGTGGAATGAGCCGAACCTTGCGGTATTTTGGAAAAATGCGGACAAAGCGGAATATTTCCATCTTTATGAAGTCAGCGTGAAGGCGGTGAAAGAAGTCAATGCGTCGCTGCGTGTCGGAGGACCGGCAATCTGTGGTGTCGATGATGTGGCATGGCTGACCGATTTTCTTGAATTTGTCAAGGAAAAGAAACTGCCGCTAGACTTTGTGACGAGACATCATTATACCAGCGAAGTGCCGGAAAAATGCGGACATTACAGCTATGTTGCATTGCATCAGCCGGAAGAGGCATTTGAGGTGTTGGAAAAGTCCAGAGAAATTGTGGATAACTACGAAGAATTTGCCGGAAAAGAGATTCATATTACCGAGTTTAATACCTCGTATGTGCCAAATGCGCCGGTGCACGATACGTGTTACAATGCGGCTTATGTCGCGCACATGTTGTCAAGGCTGGGCGACTGCCATGCGTCGTATTCGTATTGGACGTTTGGCGACGTGTTTGAGGAATGGGGCGTGCCGTTTACGCCATTTCACGGAGGATTCGGTCTGGTTGCCAACGGCTGCATTCCGAAGCCGACATTTTGGACATTTGCTTTTTATAAGGGCTTGGACGGCGTCTGCATGCACCGCTCGGAGGAAATGCTCGTCGTAAAAAGAGAAGACGGTTCGTATTATGGCGTGGTCTGGAACCCGGATAATGACGGAAACGGCGGCACATTGGAACTTGACATTAATATTGATATGGTAGAAAATGGAAAATATTGTGCGGTAACAAGACTTGTGGATGAAACACATGGAAATCCGCTGAAAGTCTGGCATGACCTCGGCGAGCCGGCGAATCCGACGCGCGGGGAAAATGCGCTGCTTCGCGAGGCAGCACATCCTTTTGTGGCGACGCGGCAGGTTGAGGCAGCAGAAGGTAGGTTGACCCTGCCTGTAACATTGGAAAAAAATGGAATCCTTGCATTCGAACTGCGTCTGGTGGAATGCAGTCAGGATGCGGGCTATGATTACGAGAAAGTGCTTTCGCAGAAAGTGACTTCCCGATAGAGAGGAGAGACACTATGACACCATTAAAATGGTTTTCCGGATTTTTGAAAAAATACCGGCTGGCGATTGTGATCGGACTCGTGCTGATGACGGTCATTGTCGCATGCGCGATCGTAAATCCGTACATTTCCGGAATGATCGTTGATGATGTGATTCAAGGAGGTGCGTACGACCTTTTGCCGAAACTGATTGGCATTATGCTCGCAGTGACGGCAGTGCGTGCGATCCTTCGTTATGCCACACAGATGATGTTTGAAACCTGTTCGCAGGGGGTGCTTTACCGCATGCGTGACGCGGTGTACCGCAAATTGCTGCAGGAAGATTTTGCCTTTTACAACCGCAACCGGACGGGGGATCTGATGAGCCGCCAGACCGGAGATATGGACGCAATCCGGCATTTTGTCGCCTTTGTCATTTACACGGTATATGAAAATATACTGATGTTTATTTTTGCGCTTGTGATGATATTTATGGTAAATGTGAAACTGGCATTGTGTATGATGGCAGTGTTGCCATTCTGTTTATTTACCACATATTTACAGTCAAAACATGTAAAGCCGAGATTTCACGAATGCCGCCAGAGTTTTTCCAGCCTCAATGCCTTTGTGCAGGAAAATATCAGCGGAAACCGCGTGGTAAAGGCATTTGCAAAAGAAGAATACGAGAAAGAAAAATTTGAAAAAGAAAACGATAAATATCGCGAGGCAGAGCTTGGCGCCGCATCGATCTGGTGTCGTTTTGTACCGATTTTTGAGCTGCTTTCCAATCTTTTGATGGTCGTACTTATTTTGTATGGCGGATACCAGGTGATCTGCGGCGAGATGACATTGGGAAATCTTGTCACAGTCAACGGGTATCTGTGGATGCTCTCCAATCCGCTTCGTTTCGCGGGTTGGTGGGTTAATGACGTACAGCGTTTTATCACATCGGTGGAAAAAATCTACGACACGTATTCCAAAGAACCTGACGTTAAGAAGCCGAAAAAGGGCATTAAGCGCAAGGAAATGCAGGGAAATATCGAGTTCCGCAACGTTTCTTATGAAGTGGAAGGCGAGGACATTATCCACAATATCAGTTTTTCGGTGGAAAAAGGACAGACCGTAGGGATCCTTGGTTCCACAGGAGCCGGAAAATCGACGATCATGAACCTTCTTTGTCGTTTTTACGATGTGACGGAAGGAGAAGTTCTGGTCGATGGAATTGATGTAAAAAATTGGGATTTGCATGATCTGCGCGACAATATCGGTATGGCGATGCAGGATGTCTTTTTGTTTTCCGATACGATTGAGGGAAATATTGCCTACGGAAAGCCGGACTGCACTTTTGAAGAGGTCAAAGAGGCAGCGGTTATGTCGGATGCGAATTTGTTTATCAAGGCGATGCCGGACGGCTATCAAACGATTGTTGGCGAGCGCGGAGTAGGACTGAGCGGCGGCCAGAAGCAGCGTATTTCTCTTGCAAGAGCACTTTTGAAAAAGCCATCCATTCTGATCCTCGATGATACGACTTCTGCCGTCGATATGGAGACGGAAAGTTATATTCAGGAACAGCTGAAAAAACTTGGCAGAAAACATACCGTGTTTGTCATTGCTTACCGCATTTCTTCGATTAAAGATGCCGATGTGATCTTTGTTATGGACGAAGGGCGGATCGTCGAGCGCGGTAATCACGAGAGCCTTTTGAAGCAGAATGGCTATTATGCAACCGTTTACAAACATCAAAATGGAATGGAGGGATAAAAAATGGCGAAGCGAAATACGTTTTCCGAGGATGAAATTTACGATGAAAAATTTGATATCAATCAGGTAAAGCGCCTGTTTCATTATGTGAAACCTTATCGCACCCAGATTGCGCTGATTGCCATATTGATGCTGAGTTCCTCCGGACTTTCGATGTTGATTCCGACATTTTTTATGAAAGTGATGGACGACTGTATTCCGATGGGAATGGCTGGAATGAAGCCGATTTTAGGTTACGTTGCGGCAATCCTTCTGATAACGGTGTACGGCATGATCAGCTTAAAACTGAAAATCCGTTATATGAGCCGTATCGGGCAGAATATCGTGCATGAGATACGAAGCGATATTTTTAACCATTTACAGGAATTACCATTTTCGTATTACGATGAAAGACCGCATGGAAAAATCCAGGTTCGAGTGGTAAATTATGTAAATAATCTGAGCGATCTGCTGTCAAATGGTATCATCAATACGATTACGGATCTCTGCAACTTGTTTTTTATCGTAGGTTTTATGATTGCGATCAATGGGAAACTTACGTTGCTTTGTATGTGCGGACTGCCGGTGCTTGTGTTTGTTGTGGTGTTAATTAAGCGCAAACAGCATAAATCCTGGCAGATCCAGTCCAATAAGCAGTCCAACCTGAATGCCTACATCGCCGAGAGTATCAATGGTGTGCGCGTGACGCAGTCGTTTGTACGAGAAGAGGAAAATATTGACATTTTTAATGGGCTGTCACGAAGTTATCGAAAAGCGTGGATGCGCGCAGTACGTTACAATTTCCTGATGTCGCCGATGGTGGATATTATTTCCAATATCACGACAGCGTTTATCTACGTACTTGGAATCCAATGGATGTTTCAGCCGGATTCCGGTATTACGGTCGGTGTGTTGGTAGCATTTACCGCATATATCAGCCGCTTCTGGAACCCGATCAATACGCTGGCATCTTTTTACAATTCGCTCCTCACGGCGATTTCGTATCTGGAGAGAATTTTTGAGACAATTGATGAGCCGGTCGATGTCAAAGACCGTGAAGACGCGGTCCCGATGCCTCCGATCCGTGGAGAAGTCGAGTTTCAGGATGTTACTTTTAGTTACGAACCGGGAGTCGAGATTCTTCAGCATGTAAATCTGAAGGCGGAGCCGGGAAAATGTATCGCGATCGTCGGACCGACAGGAGCCGGAAAGTCGACGATTGTGAATCTTATCAGTCGTTTTTACGATGTGGACAGCGGAAAAGTGCTGATCGATGGCATCGACATCAGCGGCGTGACCTTGAAAAGTCTTCGAAGCCAGATGGGAATTATGATGCAGGATAGTTTTATCTTTTCCGGAACCATTATGGACAATATCCGCTATGGCAATCAGGACGCAACGGATGAGGAAGTGATCGAGGCGGCGAAAGTGGTCTGCGCGCATGATTTTATCATGGAAATGGAAAATGGTTACCAGACGGCCGTAAATGAACGGGGAAGCCGTCTTTCCGCCGGACAGCGCCAGTTGATCTCCTTTGCGAGAGCACTTCTTGCGTGTCCGAATATTCTCATCATGGATGAGGCGACATCGAGCATCGATACCGAGACGGAAATCCTTCTGCAAAAAGGCCTAAACCGCCTCCTGGAAGGAAGAACTTCGTTTATTATCGCGCATCGTCTTTCGACGATTAAAAATGCGGACGAAATTTTGTACGTCGACAAAGGCGGCATCGTGGAACGTGGAAATCACGAGGAACTGATGGCGAAACGGGGCGAATATTACCGCCTGCAGATGGCGCAGAAGAGTTGAGACTGTGTTTTGGGGGCTTTTAGTGTTTATTTTGGCGATGGCAGATGGCAGGAAGGGAGAAGGACTGTCGGTGGCGTGTGGTCTGTCGGGACAAGTATGGCGAGTGGGTCAAGAGGCCTGTTGGCGGAGTGTGGTCTGTCGGGTCAAGTATGGCGAGTGAGTCAAGAGGCCTGTCGGTGGGTGTGGTCTGTCGGGGCGAAAATGTTGCGTGGGTCAAAGGGACTGTCGCTAGAGTGTGGTCTGTCGGCGCGAAAATGTTGCGTGGGTCAAGAAAATTGTCGGCGGGGTGTGGTCTGTCGGGGCGAAAAGGGCGAGTGGGTCAAGAGGCCTGTTGGCGGAGTGTGGTCTGTCGGGGCGAAAATGTTGCGTGGGTCAAAGGAATTGGCGGCGGAGTGTGGTCTGTCGGGGCGAAAAGGGCGAGTGGGTCAAAGGAATTGTCGGCAGAGGTTGGTC
>ERZ826016.3019-NODE-3019-length-12180-cov-2.943423_pt1 | contig 12180 bp, 10 predicted proteins | sample MGYA00519872_ERZ826016 | MGnify/ENA primary metagenome ERZ826016 (study PRJEB31778, sample SAMEA3449218) | human gut metagenome | biome: human gut; feature: human-associated habitat; material: faeces | place: United Kingdom | collected 2010/2012 ... | reverse complement strand
TACTGCAAATTCAAGCATTTGCCTTAATTCTATAAAATCTTTCGGTGCCATTATTGTAATATTAGGAATTATATTTAAAAATGCTAAATCGAACATACCTTGATGTGTCTCCCCATCGTTTCCTACTACTCCTGCTCTGTCTATACACATTACAACATGAAGTTTTTGTGTACATATATCATGAATTATTTGGTCATATGCTCTTTGATAAAAAGATGAATATATTGAAACTACTGGAATTAGCCCTTCTTTTGCCATACCTGCTGCCATTGTTAAAGCATGTTGTTCCGCTATTGCTACATCAAAAAATCTATTTGGAAATTCCTTTGCAAAATTTGTTAACCCTGTTCCATCTCTCATTGCTGCTGTTATTGCCACTATCTTGTCATTTTTCTTTGCAAGTTTTACAAGCTCATCTCCAAAAATTTTTGAATAATCATCTTTTTTCTCTTTTAAACTTTTACCAGTTTCTTTATTAAATGCACTTGTTGCATGAAATTTATCTGGATTTTTTTCTGCTGGTTCATAACCTTTGCCTTTCTTTGTTATAACATGTATTAATATTGGACCAGATAAACTTTTGGCTTTTTCTAATATTTCTTCTAGTTTTTCTATATTATGACCATCAACAGGTCCTAAATATTTAAAACCAATATCCTCAAAAAACATGTTAGGCAAAAACAATTGCTTTATAGAATATTTTATTTTTCTTACTAACCTTACTATTTTTTTACCTATAAATGGTATTCTCAACGTAATTCTTTTTATATAGTTATTTGATTTATTATAAGATTTTCTTGTCCTTATTCTTGTTAAAAATGTAGAAAGTCCTCCAACATTTTTAGATATGCTCATTTCATTATCATTTAATATAACAATTAAATTTGTATTACTAGAACCAGTATCATTAAGTGCTTCAAAAGCCATTCCTCCTGTTAAAGCTCCATCACCTATAACTGCTATAACACTATTTTTTTCTCCTTTTATATCTCTTGCTCTTGCCATTCCAAGTGCCGCAGAAATAGATGTACTACTATGTCCTGTGTCAAAAGCATCATATTCGGATTCTACTGCTTTAGGAAAACCTGCCAAACCATTTAAACTTCTTAGTGTACTTATTTTGTTTTTCCTTCCTGTTAGAATTTTATGTATATAAGTTTGATGTCCAACATCCCATACTATTTTATCTTTAGGAGTATTAAATACACTATGCAAAGCTATAGTAATCTCTACTACTCCTAAATTTGAAGCTAAATGCCCACCTGTTTTAGAAACAGTATCTATTACAAGCTCTCTCAAGTCTTTAGCAAGTTCTTGCTTTTCTAAAATATTCAATTTTTTTAGATCTTCTGTATTATCTACTTGATTTAATATGTGATACATTTAAAACCACCTTTTTAATTTTTGTTAATTATATCACAAATTTATTTTTTCGTGTTAAATATTATTAAATTCATAAAAAAAATAACAACTAGATATTTACCGATTTGATAAATACCTAGTTTATTTTTTTAATACATTGGTGTTCCATATCCTAAAATAACACTACTATTTATATCATATTCATTTTGTTTGCACATATCTCCTTTTGTATTTCCCTCTATTGTATAAACTTTTCCATTTTCTGCTTTTTCTACAATTCCAACGTGATCTGCTTGTCCATCATTGCTATCTGCCCAGTCAAAAAATATTATATCTCCGAGCTTTTGGAGAATATCCTCCATCTTTCCATAATCCGCAAGTTTTAAACCAAGCAACACCCTCACTTTGACAACTTGCAAATTTAGGTATTGTTCCAGATTTAATATAACCACATTGTTCTGCACACCAACTCACAAAGCAAGCACACCATTCTACCCTAGAAGAAAACCCATACCAACTCCAGTAAGGTTGTCCTCCTACATTTCCGACTTGATCTAATGCAACTTTTACAATATCATTACTTCCTACTGAAGCCCCATATATTACTGCTGACCACATACTTGCATATTTTTCATCAATAAGTTCCTCTAACTTTTCTTTTTGTTCTTGTGAAAATTCATATTGATTTGCCATTTCATCAGTAGTTTTGCCATTTATCGTTATATGCAACATTTTTATTGTTTTTTCTTCGGATGTTGTATTTCCCTCTGAATCAGTAGTTTCTATTGTTTTTGTAATTTCTTCTGTACTAGAAGTAATTTCATTCATTTGCCAAAATATATCTTTTAAAATTTGTACCTTTTCATCATCTATTGTTACAACATCTTTTTCATTTTCTTCTCCGCTTACTTTTACACTATATATTGCTAAAACATCTTTCCATTCTGTTCTTTGACCTTGTATATCGTATTCGTCGTGTTCATTATTTTGTTGAATTTCTGTAATTTTATTCATAAACTCACTATTCAAATCTGATATTACTTCATTCATTGTAACACCTTGTTCTGTTTCATTTACTGTTATTGTGCTACCAGTATCTTCACTTGAAAAAAATATACCAAATACTGAACTAACTAACATTGCAATTATACATATTACTATAATGATTACACCAACTATCCATCCTCCTGCAATAATAGCTGCAATTAATGCTTTTGTTCCTGTAATTATTGCTTTTATTGCTGATATTGTTAATTTCACTGTAGCCTTTACAGTTTGAGCTGTTTTTATCGCTACACTTTTTGTTACTTGTATGACCCTTTGACTTGTTTTTACCGTATTTTTTGCTGCAACTTTTATGTTTTTACCTGTCCTCTCTGCTGTTTTAATTGCATTTTTGCTAGTTTGCTCTGCTGTCTTTATTGTCTTACTTGTGCTTTTGGTCATATTTTTTGCAACCTTTTTTGCGTGATTTCTTTTCTTAGCATATTTTATTTTTGAATTTATATTATTAAAATTTTCTTTTGTTTGTTTAAAATTATTTTTCCCTATACTATTTAATTTATTTATAGTATAGGGTGTATTTTGTGTTGTTGTAGTAATTTTATTTATTGCATAATTAGTTGAATTATCTTCACTATTTTGATTTGTTTCATTGATTTTTTCTTTTGTTTCCACAATTCTATTTTTCATTTTTTCTGTTCCTATTACTGTTTTGTTTAATGTTTTTATTGTCCCTTTTTTACTTTCTTTTATTTTTATATTTGCCACAATTTACACCTCCTCATTTCCCACATTCCTTGCAATTACTACTAATCTTCCATTTTTATTGCTGTATTCACAAGTAGAAAGTGTAATAAATTTATCTCCATATTTAGGTGTTATACCTGTATTATACATTGAAATACTTTGTACTTTATTTATAAAAGATTCAAACTCTGTTTCACTATTAAAGTCAGTATAGTTGTAATATTTAAAATCATTATCAGTATATACGACTGTCTTAAAGACTGCAAAAATTTCATATTTTGTACTTATTGTTTCTTCTCCATTTAATGTATAAAAATTTATTATTTTGTTTTCTTCGTAAAATTCTTTTGATTTATATTTTTCTAAAAAACCAAACATTTTATCATTTCTTATATGATGTCCATATATTATAAGATTTTCACTTGTATTTATATTACATTTTTCTGCTAAAAATGGTGTTCCATAAGAAGAATAATTTTTATAGAAGTCTTTTCTTAAATAATAATTTTTTATTTTTGACTGTACTACTGGATAATTTAAACTTGTGTTTTCTATTCTAATCCAGCCTATTAAATCATTATTTATTTTATAAAGTGATAATAAATCTATCTTTCCTTTATTTTCGCTTTTATCTTCTTCATTATTTTCAATAATTTCAATTAATTCTTTAAATGTCTGTTCTTGTTCTTTATCTTCTCTTAAATTCTTCAAAATAAAAAAACTGCTAACAGCTACACAGCATATTAACAGTATTATAACAATATATTTAATTACTTTTTTAATTATATACCACTCCTTTTATTACAAATTTTTAAAAATTATTGACTTTTTTTATGATTTTGGTATATAATAAGTATAGAAAGTAAGCAATTACAGAAATGTAGTTGCCCAATATAATTATTGTTAAACTACACATTGCGCTGTAATCATTTAAGCAATGTGTAGTGTTTTTATTTTATCTGACTATTAACCCATTGTATGTATATAATACATAGCAAGGCTAAATTTATTGTTATTGATATCATTAGTCCTATTACTAGGAATGCGAATACTTCTAACATAATAGCCTCACCCCCTAACTCTTGATAAGAAATCAAGGTCGAGGGCAACCACACATCTGCTTAACTTACTTTCTATGAAAAATATTCTACAATATTTTTTATAAAAAGTCTATAATTTTACTATAACTTTTTAATATTTTTTACATCTCAGATAATTTTGTTGTCATAAGTTTATACAGTTTTGTATTCTTTGGAAATTTATTAACAAAAGGTATCAGTGAACTTCCAATTTTAATTAGTCCCTCTCCTGCATTTACATTTGTTATATAACTCATTTGTAAGTCTGAAATATTTAATAGTTTTGCTAATTCTAATCTATCAGTCGATGCTTGATTTAACATTATGATAAGTTCACTATTAGCTAACATTGTTCTTGCTGTATGACTTTGTAACATATCTTCCACATTTTGTGTTATCCCTGTGCAATATGCTCCATATTTACGAACTCTTTTCCAAAGTGTAAATAAGAAGTTTGCTGAATATTCGTGTTGGAATAACAAATAAATTTCGTCAATAAAAATAAAGGTATTTCTACCTTTTGCTCTATTTGCTGTTATTCTATTCAATATACTATCTAGTACAACTAACATTCCAATAGGTAGTAATTGTTTTCCTAAATCTAAAATATCATAGCATATTAACCTATTATTTGTATCAACATTTGTTTCTTTTGCAAAAGTATTTAAACTACCATTTACAAACAATTCAATAGCAAGTGCTATTTCTTGTGCCTCTGGTTCTTGTTGTCTTAATAATTCATCATAGAAATCCTTTAAGGTAGGTGGTGTTCCTTGATAATTTCCTTGCTGATAGAACCTATATACTTGTGCTGTACATCTATCTATTATTGATTTTTGTTTTGCTCCTAGATTACCACTACCTATTAACTGTTCACACAAAGATAATATAAATTCTGATTTTAATATTACAGGATTTGCACCATCTCCATATTCACTATTCATATCCATTGCGTTAATATGATTATTACTTGTTGCTGATATTTTTATAACTTCTCCTCCTAGAGCTTTTACAAGTGCGCTTTCTTCTCTTTCTGGGTCTATCAGTAAAATATCTGCATTTTTATCTCTTAACATTGTTGAAACAATTTCTTCTTTTGCCGTAAATGATTTACCACTTCCAGAAACTCCAAGTATAAAGCTATTACCATTTAATAATTTCTTTCTATCTGCTATTATCATATTTTTAGAAATAACATTTTGTCCATAATAAACACCTTTATCGTGCCTTATCTCTTGTACTCTAAATGGCATAAAAACTGCCAAGCTCTCGGTTGTTAAAGTACGAAGTGTATCTATTTTTCTCACTCCAAAAGGCATTGCTGTATTTAATCCATCTAGCTGTTGAAATTTTAAAATTGATAATTGGCATAAATGTTTTCTAGCTGTTGTTAATAATGTTTCTGTATCACTATCTAATTGCTCTTTTGTTTCTGCTGTGTGTACCATAGTTAAAACTGCCAAAAACATTCTTTGATCTCTAGTAATTAAATCATCTAAAAATTCCTTTGACTGTTCTCTTTGTTGTTCCATATCATAAGGTATTATTGCTGAAAAATTATTATTAGCATTCTGTTTTCGTTGCCAATTAGTTATATTTGTTTCAATACCTAATCTTCTATTCTCCGCTTCTCTAACAGCCTCATCCATAGGAACTGGTATAACATCAATACTCATCATCATATTTCTATTTATATCTGTTAACTCTGCTATCATAGAATCCTTAATATAACTTGCATATTCTTTCAAAAATATAACTCTACCATATCTATTGCCAATTTTAAAATAATCGCTTTCAAATTCCATTGTATCTGGACATATAAAATCTTTAAAACTATGTCCTTTTCTCATATTATCTATCATATCATAATTAAAATTGACTTCTTCTCCCACTCTATAAAAATCGTGAAATATTCTTAATCGTTCTACTGTATCTAGTTCAATACAAGTTGAGCCTAATTCTTTAAAATGATTTATTAAATCTGTTCCTACCCTTGCAAAGTAATTTCTGGCTTCTTCTATATTCTTTTTATCAACAGAAATCGTTATATACTTTTCTTGTATAATTCCTTTTGAACCACTTACTTTATCGAGTAACATTTTATTATATTCTTCTCTATATTCATCTAAATTATCATTTTCCATAGGTAGCATAATTGTTTTTTCAAAGTCTATTTTATTTAATCTTCTATTTGCTATTGTAATCTTTGTTGTTGCCCCTGTATCAAATGAATTTAATAGTTCAGAATATTCTAAAAACATAGCCTCTTTATCATCTCTACTTGCTACCGAATAATTTATATCTGTAAATTTATAACATTTTGAATATTTATTTTTTCCAACTAAAAAGATGCCATCTTCCCATATTGTTTTTACAGGAATAGCATCTTGTACACCTCTCGGAATAACAAACTTTTCTCTATCTTGTTTAAATATTTTGTTCAGAGTTTTCAATATTATTTGTTTCCCCCTTTTCTATTTTCTCTCTTTTCTCTCTTTTCTTTTTTCTTGTTCTTTTTACCTTATGTTTTTTCTTATTCTTATTTTCAATATTTTTATTATTTTCTATATCTTTTAACATCTCATTATATAAATTTGTTGGCTTGAACATTAACTTTTTAGGCAACAATACCTCCGATTTAATCCACGCCAAAATAAATTTTTCTGCTGTCATACCGTTATATGTTATAAAACCTAATACTGCAAATGGCACTGCTCCTAATATACATACCCAAGATAATGTTTCAATTCCAAAATAAGGTTTTAAAATAAAATATAGTAATACAGCTACCGCACAAGCTAGACAAGAAAAAATGAACTGCCTCATAGACAGTCCAAAAAATATGTTTTCTGTGTATTCTCTTATTTCTCTATTTATTTTAACTTCCAATTATCTTGCCTCTCTTTCCTTTTTTAATTGTTTATGTTCTTCTTTAACTTTTTCAAATATTTGTCTTAAATATTCGTGCATTTTGACACTTGCTTTTTTATTGTTGGTTAATTTATAAGCAAATTCGCCTGTTCTAAAATTGTAGTTCACAAGTCTATTATTTATAAATCCCTGCGTTGCCAAAGGTATTTTTATCCCATATTCTTTTGCTAAATATAAAATAGAATTTTGTATTGTTTTTCCATTCTCATATTTATCATCTTTATAAAATTCAAACTCATCTATTGGTACATCTTCGCCTATAAAAATCTTATATTTCATTTCTTTTAATTGCTTTCTAAAAATGGTATTAGTTTTTTCAACTTCTTCCTTTTTATGTTGTATTCTTTTTTGTTCTTCTGCTTGTTTTTCTTTATCTCTTTGTATAACTATTTGTTCTCTACAGTTTTTAGCATTATCGTATATTTCTGGATAATATCTATAAATATATTCAAGTTCACATTTGTTGAACCATTTTCCATTTTTAATTTTATTATCAAAACAATTATTATTCATCATAATCTCCTTTCAATTTATTTTATGAAAGAAGATAAAAATATTATTTACTATTGTCTATATATAATAAAAGATGTAACTATAAATTACATCTAATTATATATATTTCCAAATTTAGATATTGGCCAAATACGATATACTGCTTTACCTAAAATATCTTTTTCATCTATAAGACCAATCATTCTACTATCTTTTGATATTGGTCTATTATCTCCTAATACTAAGTATTTACCTTCAGGAATACTATTACAAGAACATATTTCTTCTAAGTTAAAATCATTAGTCTTTCTAAAATCAAAATTTTCTTCTAATACTTTATCATTTACATATAATTTATTATTCTTATAACTAATATGTTCTCCAGGTAGACCTATTATTCTTTTAATAATTTCTTCTTTGCCTTCTTTAATTACAACAATATCAAATCTTTTAATATTAGTACTATTATAACCAATTTTTCTTTCCAATAATAAATCACCATTATGTAAATTAGGTTTCATTGAGTCTCCACTTACAATAACTGGAGTAACAATAAAAGTTCTAATTAAGATAACTCCACCCAATATTAAAACATATGGTAATAATTCTTTAATTATATTTTTCATTTTCCACCTCTAAACAAAAAGACAATAGCTAAGCTATTATCTTCTTTCTTTAATATTATACTTACTCTTTCTGTCTCTTAAGAAATATAATTTAGCTCTTCTAACTTTACCTGGTTTAACAATCTTAATATAAGCAACCTTATTAGAATGTACATGGAAAGTTTTTTCTACTCCAATACCAGAGTACTCTCCTCTTACAGTGAAAGTTTCAGATACTCCTTTACCTTTTCTTGCGATAACTGTACCTTTAAAGTCTTGGACTCTTTCTTTAGATTTTCCACCTTTAGTTTCAGTAATAATACATCCTACTATAACAGAATCTCCTACTCTGAATTCAGGTAAATCTTTTTTTATTTGACTAGCAGTTATTTTTTCAATAATGTCCATCGTATATACACTTCCTTTCTTTTTCAGATAATCACTATATTTAATAGGCGGATTATCCCATAACGAATATAATTGTACCATATATTATATTAAATTACAACTATTTTTATGTATTTTTTCCTTTTTTAGTCCAAGAAAGTCTAAGTCTTTCTTGGTTATGACTAGCCTATAGTCTAGTCATAAATAATTATACAATATTATATTTGGTGTGAAATACTTTCTAACTAAGATAATTTCAAATAAAAGAAAGATAACTAGTATCTTCTATTTATACCATCTAGCATTAAATTTATCAATTTGACTCATTCCAGGGCTCATTGCCCTAACTTTAGGAGTAGCTATTTGTTCCTCCTTCATTTTATCGGTATGTATTCTTCTAAAATAATAAATATTTTCATTCACCGGAACAAATGAACCATACATAGGAATTAATTGTTTTAAATTCAAATAATCAAAACATCCTTTATCAAAGGATAATTCTATATCAAGTATACCAGGATAACTTATATCTCTTGTAAATATATTACATAATGGAGGAACACTTACTCCAAGGTATCGAACTTGAGATAAGAAATTTTTTATTTTATAAAAATGTGAATGTCCATAAAAAACTATTTTACTTTGTTTATTTGCATTAAGCGAACAGTCAATATATGGATGACTAAGTACAATAGCTTCATTTTTAACATTAATTAATCCTTCACAATAACCAATTGTAACTAAATCATGACGATAATTATTAAGTATTGTCATAAGATTTTGTCCATAAACTTTTAATGGACTAATATCATGATTTCCTAAAACAATAAAGTTTAAAATACTTTTGTCAAAAGGATAATTATTTAACAAGTAATTAACTCTATCTTCACTATCCACTTTTCCTGGATTAGAAATATTATCTATTATATCACCACAATTAAAAATAACATGTATTCCTTTTGATATACAATAATTATATGTATCCTCAAGTAAATCTAATCTTTCTTTTTCACTTCCAATATGGGTATCAGAAATAACTACTGCTCTTAGTGTCTCATCATTTTGTGACATTAATAAATTTACCTCATTAGAAGCAGGTACATTATATCTAACTTCAGGTGTATATATTATATCACCATTTGAATAATAATTTCTTTTAAAGTCATAACCAGTGTTCTTTATCATTGTTAAATAATTGAATATTTTTTTATGTGAAATATTCAAAATTTCACTTATTTCATTTAAAGTTTTTCCTTCATTAATTAATCTTAATAATTGAATTGTTAAATCCGACATCAAAATCCCCCCGAAACATTCAATATAATAACACAGTTTCTATTCAAAGTCAATTATCTTAAGTCAAAAGAAAAAGAGCAAATAGCTCTTATACAATTTGTTTCTTTATAACATAATATGTAACTAGTCCTACAGAAAGAATACCAATAACTACAATATAAATCATAAAACTACCAGTTTTTACAGGTGTAGGTTCAGGTGTATTAGTAAATACAATTAAATTATTATCTACATCTTTTTTATCCATTTTAACTTTACCATCTTCAGTAATAGTAAATTCTATTGTAGTATCAGATAATTCATATCCTTCTGGTGCTATAATCTCTGTTAAATAATATGTACCCGCAGGCAAATGGAAACTAACTTCTTTAGTAGTCGAAATCCATTCTAATTCTTTTCCATCTAAATCCTTTACTATCTTTCCATCTTTATCTGTTATCTTTAATTTAGCTCCAGGTAATTCTGTTTTACCATTAATACTCTTTTTAGATATATATACAGTAATAGGTTCATTTTTCATAACCACTGAATTAACCTTTTTATCATCAACAGTAATTGTACCATCACTCTTTACAACAAAAGTTATCTTAGATGTACTCTTTATATATCCTTTAGGAGCAATAGTTTCTTCTAAAGTATATGTACCAGGAGCAAGTGATAATGTTTTAGGTGTACTTGTAGATTTCCAACTAGTTACCAGTACATTATTTCTCTTAACGACAAGTGTAGCTCCTTCAATTTCTTCTTTACCAGTTATATCCTGTTTAGATATTATTACATCTTTTAAACTTACATTTAAATTAATAGAGTTAGAAACTGTTTTATTTTCTTGTTTTGGCTTATAATGAAGTACATTTTGAATATTAGCATCTGTCCTTACTGGAGTACAATCATATATATCTCCTGAATACTCAATATAATTACCTTTTGCAGAAAGTTTTATACTACTACTTTTAGTTATGCTAGCAACAGGAACTTTAACATACACTTTACTTCCACTCTTAAATGATGTAGCACCACTCGTAGCAGCTGCATCACTTGTAACAAATGCACCTGTCACCCCACTAGCAGTCACAGTAATATTATTATCCGACAAATCAGTACCACCAACAGTTATTTTATTACTAATATAATATTTTCCATCACTTGTAAGACTCATAGTCTTATTTCCTTCTACAGTTAATGTAACAGCAGGTTTTTTATTTTTATATGCATTAGCGGCATCAATCATATTTTGAATTTTCCTAGAAATAGGATATGATGTAGAATTAGGATTAAAGCCACTAAATAAACTGTCACCAGGTCTTGTAAAATACCAAACAGCCATTTGTTTAATAAAATACTGTTCTTGTTCATCCGCACCAAAACTTGCAGGAAATTTTATAAGTCCATTATTTAATATATATAACAATTCTTCCTTATTTTTGGAAACAGTATTATCACAATTCCATAGAACGTAACCTTTATCCTCTACTGAAGGGTTCCCTTTTTCACGATCCGCACAATATAAAATTTCTCCACTATCTTCCATTTTTACATGTGTCTTTATATCTCCAGAAGCGGTTCCAATATTTTTTTCAATTTCCAACCAATTTCGCGAATCCGCATAATCAACACCAACTTGATTATCTTTTTTGTCAGCCAAAACACTAGAACTAAAAATTAAAAACACTCCTAACATAAACATAAATAAACTTAATATTTTTTTACTCATCATTTTTCTTATCCTCCTATGATTAAATGTTATCATAAAATTAATTTTTTTTCAATATATTTCATAAAATTAATTATGAAATATATTATCCATCGAGGAATAACCTCTAAAAATATTAAAGAGAATTCTTATCTTGCTATTAAAAAAGCTATTAAAGATAAAGAAAGTATAGGAGTAGAATTTGATATAAGATTAACTAAAGATAAAAAAATAGTATTATCTCACAATTCTCTTATTAATTTAAATGTTATTGAAGAAACTAACTATAGTGAATTAATTACTGTTACATATGCTGCACTCAAAGCCTTGGGCGGTTCCGGTAAGAATGATGAAATAAATAATAAAGCTGCAGAGATTTTAGGATTATCCGATGATGTCCTGGAAGTTCCCCATCTTAACAGCAGTAGTCTGAGCGAGATTAACTATCGCTTAGCTTGGGCAAGAACTCTATTGAAAAGATCTGGAGCTATAGCAAATAGTGCCAGAGCCGTATGGGCGATCAGTCCATCGTTTTCGGATGTGGCTGAGGTTGATGGCGCAGCGATTAACAAAGCATATCATAAGT
>ERZ826016.3016-NODE-3016-length-12192-cov-2.644393_pt1 | contig 12192 bp, 5 predicted proteins | sample MGYA00519872_ERZ826016 | MGnify/ENA primary metagenome ERZ826016 (study PRJEB31778, sample SAMEA3449218) | human gut metagenome | biome: human gut; feature: human-associated habitat; material: faeces | place: United Kingdom | collected 2010/2012 ... | reverse complement strand
GACGTTTTTGATTTCAGAAATGAAATATAATATCTTCGGGTGTACTATTTCAGGATCATTTTCTGATATGGCAGAAGATGATGAATTCTGGCTTCGAGGGAAAGACGACTTAGGAAATGAATATGTTTTTGATCTCACTTCCTATGAAAAACCGAATTTGATCTTTGAATTAGAAAATCTTGAAATTCCAAATCATGCAAAACAATTAACTTTGCAGCTTTATCATTTTTCAGGAACTGCAGGAGAAATCGTTTCCTACGAACAGAAGGAATCGGAAGATGCATATATAGAAGAAATCGGAACCGTATATGGCGAAAACCAGGCACCGGAAGATCTGGCGGTTCCGGTAGGTGAGAGTATTACGGTTGATTTACAAAAGTAAATTGGGCACATTTTTGCGGACGAATCACAAGAAACCTCTGTATTGACCGCCTGCGGAAAAAGCGGAAGCATTGAGAAATCAGTGGTTCCGTTTTTTCCGCAGGGGCGATTTTATACCAAAAATCATTTTGTAATTTACATGCCACTTTGCGGTAGATTTCACTTGAATTCGGGTATTGTAGGCTGGTATGAGAAAATTGTAAATACATGGACAGTTTTGGTTTATGTTATAATATCTCAAACTTTGATTCTAAAGTTCACTTCAAGGTACATTCTGTGCCATTTGCATACTCAAGGGGAAGAGGAAGCGTAAAGGGAAAAGAAAAATATAATGCCGTGGCAGAAGTACGCGGCGGTTAAACACGGAGGAAGATATGTGCGGTATCTGTGGATTTACCGGTCACAGGAATGACCAGAAGGCTGTGATCGAGAGAATGATGAAATCCATTGAACATAGAGGGCCAGACAGTGAAGGCTCTTTTTGTGGTGGCGAGATTACCCTTGGGTTTAGAAGGCTCAGTATTATTGACCTGGAGGATGGACAGCAGCCAATGGAAAGTGCAGATGGGAATCTGCAGATTGTTTTTAACGGAGAGATTTATGATTATAAAGAACTGCGGGCCGAATTAGAGGCAGCTGGCATTTCTTTTCGCACCCATTCAGATACGGAAGTGCTGGTGAATACCATTCAGAAGTACGGGGAAAAGGCCTTGGACAAGCTGCGGGGAATGTTCGGATTTGCTGTGTGGAATGAGAAGGAGCAGACTTTGATGCTGGCAAGGGACTTCTTTGGAATCAAGCCGGTGTATTATGCGCAGATCGACGGGCATTTCGTATTTGCATCTGAGATCAAGAGCATTCTGGCGTTTCCAGGGTATAAGAGAGAAGTGAACAGACTGGCGTTGGAGCAGTATCTGTCCTTTCAATATTCAGCACTGGAAGAGACCTTTTTTAAAGGAATTTATAAGCTGATGCCGGGGCATGTGCTTATTTATAGAGATGGAAAATATGAAATAAAATCGTATTTTAAAGCCAGACTTACACTCGGTCAATGGGAAGAAAGTCAAGAGAATTCAAATGTTGGGACTCGCAGGGATGAAAATGTCAATGAGTTAAAAGAAAACAATCCAGACATGCAGCCGCTTCAGGCCAGGCTTGAAACCATCCTGGACGATTCCGTAAAGCACCACATGTTAAGCGATGTGGAGGTTGGCGCATTTCTGTCCGGCGGTGTGGATTCTGGCTATTTGGCAGCAGCTTCCGGAGCAGACCAGGCCTTTACCGTAGGCTTTGACGAAGGCAATCGCTACAATGAGGTGGAAAAAGCTGCCCAGGTTGCGAAAGCAGCAGGCCTTAGGCACCATGTAAAAATCATTTCCAAAGAAGAATTCTGGAATTCCCTTCCAGACGTCATGTACCATATGGATGAACCTTCAGGAGATGCATCCGCAGTTGCCCTTTATTTTCTGGCACAGGAAGCTGCGAAGCATGTGAAAGTAGTGCTTTCCGGCGAGGGCGCGGATGAGCTTTTCGGTGGATATAACATTTACCGGGAGCCGGAAGCTCTGAAAATGGTTGGCTGGATCCCATTTGGAATCAGAAGGGCTGTGGGCCGGCTGGCAGCGAAACTGCCAGATGTGAAAGGCAGGGACTTCCTGATACGCGCAGGAAAGAAAGTAGAAGAACGATTTATCGGAAATGCATATATTTATGGTGAAAAAGAGAAAAATCAGATTTTAAAAGGAGGCGTGACAGGGCAGACAACCCAGGAATTCCTGAAGCCGTTTTATAAAGAAATTGAAAATGACCGTTTCCTTGAAAAGACAGACAGAACTAAGCACACACATAAAGTGTGCCGTATAGAAAAGAAAAGTGGAAGGGATGGATTGGGGAAATCTCACCTTCAGGATATGGAGAAAATGCAGTCCGTAGACCTCAATTACTGGCTTCCCGGCGATATCCTCCAGAAAGCGGACAAGATGAGTATGGCTCATTCCCTGGAAGTGCGGGTGCCGTTTCTGGACAAGGATGTATGGACGCTTGCAGCTGGGCTGCCTAAGGAAGCTAAGATTGCTGATGGTACAACGAAGGATATTTTCCGAAAGGCGGTCTCGAAGTATATCCCTCAGGATACTGACGGAAGGAAGAAGCTGGGATTTCCAATCCCCATCCGTGTGTGGCTGCGCCAGGACGACTGGTATCAGATGGTGAAAGAATTGTTCACATCAAAAGAAGCTGAAGAATTTTTCCATAGAGAAAAATTGCTCCAGCTTCTGAGAGAACATAAAGAAGGGAAAAAGGACAACAGCCGCAAGATCTGGACAGTTCTTGCTTTCCTGATCTGGCATCATACATTTTTTTACAAGGAAAGTTCTGAACGTCAGCTGCAAAGTAACTGACTTTCCTATATGGTGATGTCGCCAGAGGTCCCCTGTCCGTTTAGAAATCCTTCCGCTCTGCTTTTCTGGACTTTTTCACAGAATACATTTTCTCATCTGCCAGATTGATATAATCATTCAAGGGCAGATCCGGATCATCGGCAATTACCCATCCGATGCTTGCCTCAATGGGGAAGCCCATACGGCTGTTGGCAGAAAACACTTCCAGAGAATCCAGAAGGGTATGAGCCAGCTCCTGTATTTTCTGTTTATTATAATCAGGAATCACGCATACGAATTCATCTCCTCCATAGCGTATGGAAACGGACTCTGCCGGACAGTGCTGCCGCAGGACGGAAGCAATGCTGCTGATAGCAAGATTTCCCATATCATGCCCAAAGGTGTCATTGATATATTTCAGGTGATCTGCATCCACAAACATGATTCCAACTGGCTGATTTTCCTGCATGCACTGATGGAAAAGAGGCATGGCAAGCTTCTCGTAAGCCATCCGGTTGTAGAGCCCGGTGAGAGAATCATGGATGTAAAGCTGAGAAAGCTGTTTATTCATTTTACGCAGGGTGAGTCTTGCATACAGGGCTTCCATGGAAGTCTGGAGTGCATTTAAGGTTTCGAACAGGAACTGATGCTCCAGAAGATAATCACAATTGGTGATGATCAGAAAGCCAATCTCCCGTTCACGAAAATGCAGAGGACAGAACTGGTAAATATTTTGTCTTCCGGCAGTTTCGGTCTGTGGAAGTGAAAGAATTTCTTTCAGATTAAGGTGAAGATGGTTCGTACCCTCCAGAGGAGGGTAAACCAATGCCATCTCCCCTGGATAGCCTTCTATCAGATAGGTATCCTCCGGAAGCTCAGGCAGTGCATCCATATTTTCGCTCATAAAGATATCCGGGTTCATAAACAGATAAATATTTCCGCAGCCATGCTTTGTCAGCCAGTTCTGCATACGTCCTGCAAGCTCTGTGTATCCTGCACAGTCCAGGAGAACACGGTTCAGATCCATCATCCAGTTTTGCATATCGCTCTGGCGTGCTTCTGTTACGATGCGCTTGATTACATACTCTCCACGGTCAGGTGGATTCTGGGAAACACAGCCGCAGCTTTCCTGAAAAACGTAGGTGAAAGGTGCGTATATATAAGTTTCCTCTGCATTTCCATTCCAGATTTTTTCCAGCATTAAAAGGGCATTTTCCATGATATCGGCTTTGGAGAAACCTACCGTGGTAATTCTGGGCTCATAATAGGAAGCCTTATCTTCGTTGTCAAAACCGGTTACCAGAAAATCCCCGGGGATAGAATATCCGGCTTCCTTGGCGGCCAGACAGACGCCTACAGCTGTATTGTCGTTGACACAGACAAAGGCATCTGGAAGCAGGTTTTTCGCTTTAAATGTGGAAAATGCCTGGATTCCGGTTTCAATTTCATAATTATGATGGATCACGCGCTGCTCATCGAAAGGAATCCCATGGCGAAGAAGGGCATCCCTGTAAGCTTTGAAACGGAGCTGATTTTCCCTGTTAAATTCAGGCCCGCCGATGAAATTTAAGGTACGGCATCCGTGTTCTGTGATCAGGTGCTCAATAATTCGGGTAATGGCTTCGTAGTTGTCAATTCCGGAATGGTACAGTCCTGGAATCTGCTCAAGAAGAGAAATTGCTGGGATGTTGCTGAACTTCGCGCGTTCAATTATCTCTGCAATCAGGTCTGGCTGGGACACGGTGGCAAGATCCAGAAGGATGCCGTCAAATTCTGAAAAATCCGGAAGCCGTGCAATGTTATATTCTCCTGCATTATGCTTCTCATCCATACTGAAATTTCCAAAGCTCTGAAAAATATATAAATCCATATCTGCCTGGTGGGCAGCCATGTAATTTCGATATCCCTGAATCCAGGTATAGGTTACATAACGTCCCCAGCCATCTGTAATAAGTGCTATTTTTTTCATGCAAAAATCTCCCAAATAATAGATTTCACAATGTTGTGAAAAGCTATAAACATTGTGAATATTATATCGAATTTTTTATGGAAATACCACATTTTCTGTGAAAAAATATGTAAAAAATTTAGAGGAAAAATTTGGTAAAGGTGATTTTTAACAAAATAATTTTCGAAAAAGCGAAAATGCAGATGTTGAGAATTATTCTCAATTCCCCTCCTTTTCATAACCGGATAAAAGAGGTATGATAAATATAAGTTAGCATAAACTAACAAAAGACAGAATGATGAATGCTTGTAATTGTTTTTTATGAAAAATGTTTATGAACGATAATGGTTTACAGGGAGGAAAAGAGATGTTTCTTGAAATTAAAGATTTGAAGAAAGGCTTTGGTTCCGGAGACAGTAGGACAGAGGTCCTTCGGGGAATTGATTTTTCTGTGGAAAAAGGGGAATTCTGTGTGCTTCTTGGACCGTCTGGTTCTGGAAAATCCACACTTTTGAATATTATCGGGGGAATTGATGAGCCAGATGAGGGCTATATTTCCATAGATGGGGAAAAAACAGGAGATATGAAGGAGAAAGCGCTGACTCTTTACCGCCGGAAGCATCTGGGATATGTTTTCCAGATGTACAACTTGATTCCCAATTTAAATGTAAAAGAAAATATCGAGGTGGGAGCATATCTTAGTGATAAAGCGCTTGATATTGATGAACTGCTTCATACGCTGGGACTTTATGAGCACAGACATAAGCTGCCCAACCAGCTTTCCGGCGGTCAGCAGCAGAGAACGGCCATTGGTCGTGCCATTGTAAAAAATCCGGACATTCTTCTCTGCGACGAGCCTACAGGCGCATTGGATTACAACACATCCAAGGAAATTCTGCGTCTGATCGAGCAGGTCAACCAGAAGTACGGAAATACCATCATCATGGTTACCCACAACGATGCCATTAAGAATATGGCAGACCGCGTAGTGAAGCTTCGTGACGGTCAGATCCGCAAAAACTATCTCAATGAGTCCAAAGTCGCAGCTGACGATCTGGACTGGTAAGGCGGTGCGCTATGAAGAATCCATTGTGGAAACGTCTTCCAAGAGAACTGAAAAGTGATTTTGGAAAATATATTGTTATTTTTCTGTTTCTGACATTGACCATTGGTTTTGTGTCCGGATTTCTGGTGGCTGATGACAGTATGCTGGCAGCCTATGATGAGGGTTTCGAAAAATATAATATTGAACATGGCAATTTTACCTTTTCTTCGAAAGCCAGCGAAAACGATTTGAAGAAAATTGAAAAAAATGGAAAAGTACGAATCTGCGAAAACTTTTACCGTGATGAACCAGTAGATTCGGATCTGGATGGAAACGAAGAGGGAACCATGCGCATCTATCAGGATCGTACGGATATGAATCTTGTGTGCCTGATGTCAGGGGCAATGCCAGCTGCGAAAAATGAGATCGCTATCGACCGAATGTATGCAGACAATAACCAGCTGGAGGTTGGCGATAAGATAGAAATTGCAGGAGAAGAGCTGGTTGTTACCGGATATGTGGCATTACCCGACTACAGTTGTTTATTTTCTGATAACAGCGATATGATGTTTGATGCGGTAAAATTCGGTGTAGGTATTATGACAGAAGAAGGGACAGATGTTTTTGGAACCACACATCTGGAGTACCGTTATTCCTGGCAGTATGAGACTGCACCAAAGGATGATATTGAAGCGAAAAACATGTCAGAGGATTTTCTGGAGGTTCTGGTCAAATATGGAAATGTGACCGGTTTTATCCCGGCCTATTCCAATCAGGCCATTACTTTTACCGGTGAGGATATGGGCGGTGATAAGGCTATGATGGAGGTACTGCTGTATATTCTGATCGTGATTATTGCTTTTGTGTTTGCAGTTACAACAAATAATACCATTACAAAAGAAGCTTCTGTGATCGGGACTCTGCGTGCTTCCGGATATACCAGAAAAGAACTTTTGCTCCATTATATTTCCATGCCAGTGATCGTAACTGTGGTTGCTTCTGTTCTTGGAAACGTGTTGGGCTACACCTCCTTTAAAGATCTTTGTGCAGGTATGTATTATGGCAGTTACAGCCTGCCTACCTATGAAACTCGCTGGAACGCAGATGCATTTATACTGACCACAGTAGTTCCGGTAGTGATCATGCTGGGAATCAATTTGATTTTGATTTCAAGGAAACTACGTCTTTCTCCTTTGAAATTCCTGCGTCATGATCTGTCTTCCTCCAAACGGAAAAAAGCTGTGCGCCTTCCGGATTTTAAGTTTTTCAACCGCTTCCGGCTGCGTATTATCCTGCAGAATAAGTCCAGTTATCTGACTTTGTTTATTGGAATCTTTTTTGCAAATGTACTGCTGCTTTTTGGAATGATGATGAAGCCGCTTCTGGATCATTATCAGGAAGAAATTTTGAAGAATATGATTGCGCCGTACCAGTATGTGCTGAATGTACCAGAGGAGCCAGATGAAGATGAGAAATATACGGTTATGGGAATGCTGCAGAAATTTCTTATTCCATCTTTGAAAACAAATGAGAAGTCAGCAGAAAAATTCTGCCTGAATTCCATGAAAAATGTATTGCCGGATCAGGAGGGAGAGACCATAACGGTCTATGGCATTTCTGAGGACAGTGCATATGTAAAGGCAGAGCTTCCAGAAGACGGAGTCCTGATTTCCGATGGTTATGCAGAGAAATATAAGGTAAAGACCGGAGATACCATTGTTATAGTAAATGATGTACTGACTGCCTGCACCGACAAGACCTTAAAGCAGGGTGTTACCATTCAAGCACTGGACGGAAAGACCTATACAGCCACAGCAGATACTGTCCTTGACATTGCCGCAGACGGCAGCATTACCGTAAAGGACGGCATTTTGGAGCTTTCTCCCAAAGCACCCGTTACCGTGGCAGACCCGGTGGACGGAAAGCAGTATCAGATAACAGGACCTGACAGCAAGTCCACTGTAAATGTAGACAATCAGGGCGACCACCCCTACATCAGGGGAGAAAATGACGGCACCGTTCAGATTGGAAACGTAAGCTACACTTACAAAAATCCTGCAGGGCAGATGGCGATGGTCTACATCCCGGATGCCATGTGCCGGAATGAAAGAGTGACAAAGGCAGAAGTTACGGCAGACAAGAGTGCAGTAATTAAGCTGGATGACGGCGAAGAAAATACGGTAGAGATAAAAGGAAATGGTTCAGCCACCGATAAAGTGACAGTAGAGCGCAGAACACCAGATAAAAAAGCGGAGGTAAAACTTCCTTCGGGAACAAAGGCGAAGGTATTTGGACATGAGGTGGATACTGCACCTGCAGGTGGCGTGACGGTAGGTCAGAGAAATGCAGTCGACACAAAATATCCGGACAGGGATTATATCGTAATAGCTGTTGCGGGAGAGAAAGTCACAGTAGATGGTATTGAATATGTTGCAACGGAAAACAATCAGAAGTTTTATCTTGGAACATTTAAAGCAATCGTAACCATAGGAAGCAATGCTGAGATTACAAGTGGTCAGAAGCAGACTGATGTTGGTTATTTAAAAACTTATACTGTAAAAATCAGTCCAAAAGCAGATTATGATCTGGATCAGGACAACTTTATCGTTACTATGAAGGAAAGCGATACAGGGACTGTTAAGAATTTGACATTTGCAGATGTGTGCAGGGTAGAACCGGCAGATGGAAGCATTACAGTTACGGTTCCAAAGGTCAGTGGAGACATTACAGTGAATGCTGCGGCAAAACGGCAGATGACATCCTTAAAAGTAACAGCAAATGCAAAGGGAAGCTTCAAGGAGGTAGATGCATCTGGTAATGAATACAAACTGGAGCAGGATGGCAGCATCAATGTAAACCGCAATGAGGAACTCACCCTTATATTTACGCCAAATGATTTTTCAAATCCTTATTATTCAGATCTTACCGGGGAGAAGGGAGAAAGTTTCTCTATCCTGACAGCATTGCAGGAGACAACAAACAATACAGATTTATTTGCAGGAGCAAAAACGTTTAACTGGAAAGAAAAGAGTTATGAATTAAAGTACACACCGACAACTTCAGATGTGACACTGCAAGCTGTATTCACACCGTCCCATATCGTACATGTTCATGTGACAGGTGGTACGGCAAAAGTGAAAGATACAGGGCTTGTAACAAAAGAATCAGGTGCGGACCAGTTCCAGCATGTCATTGTGAAAAACAATGGAACAGTAGAGCTGGAGTTAAAAGATACAACAGGAACAGCCACTACTTATAAACAGGCATATTGGAGCAACGTGGATGGCAGTGATGATACCATTGTATCCAATCAGGCTTTCACAGGAAATGGACCAAGCTATACTTACACAACACGGGCGGTAGGCAAACCACGGGCATTAAATATTACATTTGAAGAGGGACAGACCGTAGATGTAAAAGTGACACATGGAACACTTGTGACTGGAAATGATGGTGTGGCGTGGAATGATAAAGGAAACAGTACATACCAGACGATTGTGAAGAATAATGGAGCATTGAAGGTCAATATTAAGCCAGAGGATGGTTACGGATTAAAGAGCATTACGGTTAATAATGTGGCAATTGATATTGATGCGGCAATCAAGAGTGGGGAAATCACATGGGATGGTACAACGAAGACCTATTCCCATACATTCGCAAAAGTTTATCAGGCATGGAATGTTACGGTGGACTTTGAAAAACTGCATGAGATCGTTTTTCAAGATCAAAAGGGCAATATCTTAAATAAGACAGAGCATATTACAGTGATTGATGGAGATACGATTCCGGCAGCAAGCTTTACCAAAATGCAGGAAGAAGCAGATAAGTCAAAGGCTGAAAATGAGAGCCTCTTTGTATGGGTTGATAAAACAGACAGCACAAAGATCTATAATGAAACAACTGTGATGACTGCACAGACTGCGGATGTCGTGACCTTAATCCCGGTATACCGGATGAACGTGATCAAGGGGGCAGATGGAAGCGTTATTGCAGCAGATGATTTTGTCATTCATGTGAACGATGTCAGAAAGCTTACGCACACAGAGGCAGCGACACTCGCAAATGTGACTGCTTATGATCATTTCGGTTCAGACATCAGTAATAGTGTGACTGTGGAACAAACAAAATTAGAGGAATTAAAGAAAAAGACTAAGGGAACATATGTGGATGCTTTGACCTTTATGATTGCAGCATCAGGATTGACGACAGGCGTAGATGTGGAAGTGACGGATGATAATCCGACCATTACGGGAAAGACAGCATATACCCTGACTTTCAAGGGAAGAGCAAATGAGACTTATAAGTATCAGGAGCTGGATGCCCAGGGAACCCCGACAGGTAATGTATCAACCATACTTACGGATGGGGATGGAAAAGCAACCATCACAGGCCTGAAGAAAGCAACACCATATCAGATCAGTCATAAGAAATATGGTTCTGTAAACGGCAAAACAGCCCTCGTGGATGCAAAGGATATCGCAAAGCAGTTCGAGGACAGAGGTGCCGGGGACACAACAGGCAATAATGCCACGGACAGAACAGAGAAAGCAGAAAACTCCAATGTACAGGTTGTAGTGGATGATGACGGCAACTACAAAGTCATTGTGAAGAAAGACATCGACCACACAGTTGAGATCCCTGACACATGGGGTGAGGTCAAGATCGACTTAAATGATAAGACCATCACAGGTGACAAGGCAGATGATAATAATGAGGCAAAACCGGGACTGGAATTTGTCAAGGATGCGAACAGCAACGAACATCCGGGAACGAATCTTGAGATCGTAAACGGTACGATCAAGGGTGGAGACGGTTCTGCTAAACATCCGGATGGAGCAGCCGGTATCGGAGCCAGTGGTGATACAGCAGATGCCGGAATTATCATTGGAAGCAATGCAAACGTGACCGGTGGTAACGGTGCAGACGGTACAGAAGGCAAAGATGGAGGAAATGGCGGAGCCGGTATCGATGGTAACGGCAAGCTCACTCCGACAGTCAGTGGAACGGTAACTGGTGGCAACGGCGGTAAAGGCGGAGATTCCGCAGCCGGTATCCCTGGCAATGGTGGAAACGGTGGAACCGGAATCAGCGCAGGCGATAAGACCATCACCGTCAATCCTGGCGGAAACGTCAAAGGCGGTGATGCAGGAAACGGCGGAAACGCAACAGGAGATAACACGAACCCGGGCGGAAACGGTGGAAACGGCGGTACAGGAACCGAGACCACGCAGCCGGGAAAGACCGATAATAACGGTGGAACAACATCCGGTGGAAATGGCGGAGACGGCGGTAAATCCGACAACGGAAACGGTGGAAACGGAGGCAACGGCGGCAGCGGCTCCACAGGAGAAAGCAATAACAACGGCGGCACGAACAGTGGCGGCAACGGCGGAAATGGCGGAGACTCAGACAAGGGCAACGGCGGATCCGGCGGTAATGGAGGAAGCTCAGGCGAAACCGGAGGCAACGGTGGTAACAACACCGGAGGAAACGGTGGAAACGGCGGAGACTCCAACAACGGCAATGGTGGCTCCGGCGGAAATGGCGGAGAATCCAACAGCGGAACCGGAGGCAACGGCGGAAATGGCGGTGACTCCAACAACGGAACCGGAGGAAATGGCGGAAACGGCGGTGAATCCAACAGCGGAAACGGTGGAAACGGAGGCGATGGAGGAAACGGCAAGAACCCGGGCACCGGCGGAAATGGCGGCGGCTCCAACAGTGGAAACAACGGCAGCTCCGGCAGTGACGGCAGCAAACCAGACAACAACGGCGGCAATGGTGGAAGCAATGGCGGAGATAACGGAAACAATAACGGCGGCTCCGGCAGTGGTGGAAACAGCAATGGAGATACGAACGGAACCAATACCAGTGTCACAGATGGCAAGACCAATGCCACAGATATCGCTGCAGCGGATGGAAACAATGCGTCCGGCGGAAACAAAAACAACAAACACAACAGGAACAACAGAAACAACAAGTCAGACCAGGCGGATGGTGAGGATGTGACAGAAGGTACAGAGACCGATGCAGATACAGGTTCTGATGATACTACAGATGTCGCAGACAGCACAGAGACCGGAGCAGATGCAGACGGAAGCGCAGACGACAGCATCCCGGCAGACAGCAGTGATGCAGACGGACACATCAGCTTCGCAGACTGCGGATTCCACTGGTATCCAATCATCCTGATCCTTGTGATCGCAGGATACACAGTCCTGCGTATCCGAAAGATCCGCGAGGAACTTGACAGAGAGTAAGACAGTAACCCCAAAAGATACCAGAACGAAAAAACAATCCCGGGGATATCCACATATCCCCGGACAATAAAAAAACAAGAAAGACCTATCATCTAAACTTACAAACAACAAACCAAAATGATATATGTAATTTTTCCAAAATACTTACTAAAAAAACATCCGGTTCCCAACATGGCATGG
>ERZ826016.3015-NODE-3015-length-12194-cov-4.735728_pt1 | contig 12194 bp, 12 predicted proteins | sample MGYA00519872_ERZ826016 | MGnify/ENA primary metagenome ERZ826016 (study PRJEB31778, sample SAMEA3449218) | human gut metagenome | biome: human gut; feature: human-associated habitat; material: faeces | place: United Kingdom | collected 2010/2012 ... | reverse complement strand
ACAGAAAACGCAACACGACGACGCGCGCGGGGGAGCCTGGGCGCGCTGCGTGCATGCTCTCGCGCGTGCGCGTGCGAGGAAAAGCCGCAAGCCCTGATTTGACAAGGGTTTGCGGCTCTTTTTTGCCCTCAAAAAGTTGACGGTTCGAGACCTGTTGCATTTGCTACACTTTTTGAAAACAAGGCAAGCGCGCCGAGGGGAGGGGTGCGGATGGCGCGGCAGAAGAAATACACGGCGGCAACGCTGGGCAAGGCCTGCGAGCGCTATTTCGCAGCGATCACGCGGCGCGTGAAGGTCACGGAAATGGTGGACAGCGGCAAGCGCGACGACAAGGGCCATGTGATCCTCATCCCCGTGCCGGTGAAAAACACGCTGGGCGAAGAGGTCGAGGTGACGGAGTATATCATCCCGCCGAGTATGCACGAGCTGTGCGCCTTTCTTCGCATCGACCGGGCGACGTGGAGCCGGTACATGGGCGAGGGCGAGGAATTCGCGGCCGTCGGCGAGCGGGTGCGCGAGCGCATGATGGCCTGGAACGAGCACGAGATGCTGACGCGGCCGGGCAAGGACCTGAAAGGGATCCTCTTCAACCTGACGAACAACTACGGCTACAGCGAGAAGAAAGAGGTCGAGCTCGGCGAGCGGGCGACAAAGACCGTGACGGCGGCGAGCATCCCGCTCGAGGAGCGGCAAGCGATGCTGCGCGAGCTGATGCAGGAGTTTGAGCACGATGGCGGCGACGAAGACGCGGACCTATGAGCGAGAGCTTGAGGTGGCGCTGTGGTGGCGGGACTTCCGCGCGACGAACAACGCGCACTTCCTGCCGCTGCTGTTCGACCGGCACCGCTACCTCGTCCTGAAAGGCGGCGGCGGCAGCGGCAAGTCGATCTTCGCGGGGCGCAAGGTGCTCGAGCGCGTGACAAGCGAGCCGGGGCACCGCTGGCTGGTGTGCCGCAAGGTGGCGCGGACGCTGCGCGAGAGCTGCTTTGAGCAGCTGCGCGGACAGATATCCGACTTCTACCCCGACAGCGGGGCAAAGGTCAACAAGAGTGACATGAGCATTTCGTTTGCAAACGGCAGCAAGATCCTCTTCGCGGGCCTCGACGACGTGGAAAAGCTCAAGTCGATCTACGACATCACGGGGATATGGATCGAGGAAGCAAGCGAGCTGGAAAAGAAGGATTTCGATCAGCTGGACATTCGACTGAGAACAAACTTCCCCTACTACCTGCAAATGATCCTGACGTTCAACCCGATCAGCATCACACATTGGTTGAAAAAGCGGTTTTTCGACCGCAAGGACCCGCGCGCGACGGTGCACGAGAGCACGTATCTCGACAACCGCTTTCTGACGGCGGAGGCCATCACGACGCTCGAAGCCTTCAAAGAGACGGACGAGTACTACTACCAGGTCTATTGCCTCGGCCAGTGGGGCGTGACGGGCAAGACGGTGTTCGACGCGAAAAAGGTGAGCGAGCGGCTGCTCATCGTCGAGCGGGCGAAGAAGCCGAGGCGCGGCTACTTCGAAAACGTTGTCAAGGAGGACGGCGTACACCTCGAGCGCTGGGCGTGGGTGGACGATCCGGACGGCGCGGTGAAGATCTACGAAGAGCCGGTACCGGGGAGGCCGTATGTCATCGGCGGCGACACGGCGGGCGACGGCAGCGATTATTTCGTGGGGCAGGTGCTCGACAACATCACGGGCAAGCAGGTCTGCACGCTGCGACACCAGTACGACGAGGACACGTATGCGCGGCAGATGTACTGCCTCGGCAAGTACTACAACGACGCGCTGCTCGCCATCGAGACGAACTTCTCGACGTACCCGACGAAGCTGCTCGACCTGATGGGCTACCGCAACCTGTACGTGCGCGAGGTGGAGGACGACTTCACGGGCAAGATCAAGCACGCCTTCGGCTTCCAGACGAACCGGCTGACGCGGCCGGTGATCCTGTCTGAGCTCATCCGCATTCTGCGCGAGAGCATGAGCACGGTGAACGACCGCGACACGCTGCTCGAGATGCTGACATTCGTGCGGCGGGAGAAAGACTTGCAGGGCGAAGCCGAGCCGGGCGCGCACGACGACTGCGTGATGGCGTTAGCGATCGCGCACTATGCGCGGCCCCAGCAGACGATGGAAATTAAGACCGCCGGCAGCGCGAAGAAAACGCGCTGGACGGCGGACATGTGGGAGGACTACAACAGCGCGAGCGAGACCGAGCGGGCAGAAATGCTGGCGCTCTGGGGCGAGCCGCGATGAGAGGGAGAAAAGACATGGAAGAAAAAGCAAAGACAAGCACGATCAGCGAGGAGCTGCGCGAGTGGCAGGCGAGGCTCAATGAGAGCGACGCCAAGTGGTCGAAAGAAGTCGAAAAAATGAACGAGCGCGAGGCGGTCTACAACGGGGACCGCACGATGCAGCCGCTCGTCCCCGGCGACACGCACCGCGACGGCACGCTGAAAAAGACAAGCCACGTGCGCAACATCACGTTTGAGAACATCGAAAGCCAGGTATCGAGCAGCATTCCGCAGCCGAAGGTGACGCCGCGGCGCAAGAAGGACGAGCACCTGGCCGACGTGATCGAGCACTTTCTGCGCAACGAGCTCGACCGGCTCCCATTTGAGGCGCTGAACGATCTGGCCGAGCGCACGGTGCCCATTCAGGGCGGCGTGGGCTTTTTAGTCGAGTGGGACAACACGAAGCGCACGAGCACGACCGTCGGCGAGGTGAACGTGACGCTCATCCACCCGCAGCAGTTCGCGCCGCAGCCGAACGTCTACACGGGCATTGCCGATATGGATTATTTCATCGTCAAGGTGCCGACGACGAAGGGCTACGTCGAGCGCCGCTACGGCGTGCTGCTTGAAAACGAGGGTGAGAGCGAGCCGGATGTCCGCGGCGGCGACGGCTCCACGAGCAACCGAAACCTGACGCTTTACATCGGCTACAAGCTCAACGAGCGCGGCGGCATCGACCGCTACACGTGGGTGAACGACACAGAGCTCGAAAACCTCAAGGACTATCAGGCACGCAGGCAGCCGGTGTGCAAGAGCTGCGGCAAGGTAAAGCCGCTGCCGGGGCAGGAGGTAAACGGCACGGCCTACTCAGGCGGTGCGTGCCCGTGGTGCGGCGGCAAGGACTGGGAGAGCAAGACGCAGGACTTCGAAGAGCTCTATGCGCCGGTACAGCGCAGCGACGGCACGTTTGTCGGCGGGATGCAGGAAACGCTCGACGAAAACGGCCTGCCGATTCAGGCGCCGGTGCGCATCCCGTATTACCGGCCGGACCGCTACCCGATCATCTTGCAGCGCAGCGTGAGCGTGTTCGGTCAGCTGCTCGGAAACAGCGACGTTGACATGATCCGCGACCAGCAGAACACGAGCAACCGCATCGAGCAAAAGATCATCGACCGACTGATGAAGGCAGGCACGCGCATCACGCTCCCCGACCGGGTGGACCTGCGCACCGATCCCGAGGACGGCGAGCGCTGGTACATCGGAAAGCCGAGCGACAAAAGTCTCATCGACGTCTACGATTTTTCGGGCAATTTGCAGTACGAGCTCACGTATCTGGCGCAGGTGTACGAAGAGGCGCGGCAGATCATCGGCATCACGGACAGCTTTCAGGGCAGGCAGGACACGACCGCAACGAGCGGCAAGGCCAAGGAATTCTCCGCCGCGCAGGCGGCAGGACGCCTCGAGAGCAAGCGCGTGATGAAAAACGCCGCCTACGCCGAGCTCTTCGAAACGATGTTCAAATTCTGGCTGGCGTACTCGGACGAGCCGCGGCCGGTGACGTATAAGGACAGCACGGGCGAGACGATGTACGAGGAGTTCAACCGCTATGACTTCCTCGAAGAGGGTGAAGACGGCGAGCTGCACTGGAACGATCAGTTCCTTTTCTCGTGCGACACGAGCGCGCCGCTGGCGAGCAACCGCGAGGCGATGTGGCAGGAGACGCGGCAGAACCTTGAGGGCAGGGCCTTCGGCGACCCGACGGACCTTGAAACGCTCATTTTGTTCTGGGCGAAGATGGAGGAGCTGCACTACCCCGGCGCGGCGCAGACGAAAAAGCACCTCGAAGAAAAGGCACAGCGGCAGGAAGAAATGGCCGCGCAGCAGGCCGCGCAGCAGGCGGCCATGCAGGGCGATATGCCGGGCGGCGGCGCTGGCGTGCCGGACGAGCTGGCCGCGGCGATCGACGCGCAGGCACAAGCCGACGCCATGAACGCCGCGAGCGGCGGGCAAGCGGAAGAACTTTACATGCCGCAGTAAGAAAGGCTAAAGGCGCGAAAGAAGACGCGCAGAGCATACAGTCTCCCCGCAAGGGGGACGCCGCATCCGTAAGGCAGCAGAGCTGCCAACGGCTGCGCAGCGCAGGGCAACAGCGGGAAAATGCCGAATCCGAAGGAAAGGAGGACGCGGGCATGAGCGATAAGAGCGGTTACGTCGGCAGAATCAAGAACGGCGGCACGCAGGTCGTGAAAGCGCCGAACCAGCAGACCGACGCGAAGAAGGGCATTATTCATACCGGCTCCGATTTGAGAACCGGCAAGAAGTAAGGCAAGCGGAAGCGCTTTGCATGATTACCCCCGCAAGGGGACGCCGCACGCGCAAGGCGGCGGCTATTCGCAGGGCGATAGCGGGAACATGCCAGAGAGGAAGAGAACATGGGATTCACGGAAAAAGACGTCTTTGAAGCGATGGGCCTGACGGTGCCGCCTGACGAGGCAGGCACGCAGCAGGAGCCCACAGGCGCAAACGAGCCGGGCGCCGCTGCCCCGGCCGCAGAAGAGACCAACGGCACGCCGGAGGGCGGCGATACCGGCACGACGGGCGGCGAGGGCGCAGAGGGCACCGTAACCGCTCCCGAGGGCCAGGACGGCGCGGAAGGCGCAGAAGACAACAACGATGCGGAGGGCGCGAAGAAGGAGCAGACCCCCGACGAGCGCAGAGCTCATGCGGCGGCACGGCGCAGAGCCGAGCAGCAGGCTGCGGTGGACGCGGCGCTCAAGGCGCAGAGCGAGAAGATGGCCGCGGAGTGGAAGGCTTTTTTCGCAAGTGCGGGGCTCAAGAACACGATCACGGGCGAGCCCATCGCGACGAAGGAGCAGTTTGACGAATGGTCGAAGTCCTTCAAGCAGCAGAAGCTCGAAAGCGACCTCAAGGCCGGGAAGCTGACGCAGGAATCTCTCAATGAGGCGATCAGCGAGAATCCTGTCGTCAAGCGGGCGGCGGAGATCGTGGCGGCGCATGAGCGCGAGCAGGCCGCGGCGGAGCAGGAGAAAATGCAGCGCGCCATCGACGAGCAGATCAAGAAGATCCACGCGCTCGAGCCCGAGGTGAACGGCGTGGAGGACCTTTTGAAGCTCCCCGAGAGCGAGGAATTCTACGCGCGCGTGAAGAGCGGCATGTCGTTTTACGACGCCTACCTCATCTCGACGCACGAGCGGCGCGAGAAGGCGCTGGCCGAGGCGGCGAGAGCGCAGGCCTTGACGGGTCAGAGGGGCAAGGACCACCTGACCGGCGCGGCGGCATCCCGCGGCGCGGGCGGCAAGGTCGTGACGAGTGAGGAGCTGGCGAGCTTCCGCATCTTCAATCCCACGGCGACGGACGAGGAGATCCGCACGTGGATCGAGAAGAACAGAAATTAACGAGACAAGGAGGAACGCAATGTTTATTCCCATCAAATCGACGGACGGGGCAATGACCCCGTTTGAGTACATCGAAGCGGCGGCGGGCACGTATCAGGTCGGCCAGCTGCTCAACGTGACGGACGGCAAGCTGGCGGCGATTTCTGCCGACCAGGCGACCACGCCGCCCTATGTGTGCATGCAGAGCGGCACGGTGGCCGCGGGCGAACTGCTCGCGGTGACGCGCGTGCAGGGCAAGTACACCTTTGAAACCGAGCTCGCGGCGGCCGCAGCGGCCGTGAAGGTCGGCACCAAGATCCAGGTGGCGAGCGGCGGTCTCAAGGCAAAGTACGTCACGGGCGCATCGGACGCGGCGGCGCCCGGCACGTTCGAGGTCGTGAGCCTTGAGGGCACGGCAGCGGGCAGCATGATCCGCGGCCGCTTTGTCTAAGGAAAACGGAAGAGAGGAGAGAAAGTAAGCAATGAAAATCATTTTTTCGGAATCGAGCAACCTGAACAACAGCGTTTACGGCAACTGCCAGGCGCCGATCAAGATGTTCCTCGAAAAGCGCGGCGAGGAATTTGAGCAGAACAGCGTGCTCAAGAACCTGTTCCTGATGGGTTCTTCCAAGAACTACGGCGACGTGATGACCACGCTGACGGCCATGAGCGGCTTTGAGCCCGTGGGCGAGAACGGCGCTTATCCGCTGGACGGCATGCAGGAGGGCTACCAGAAGTTCCTCAAGTACCAGACGTGGAAGGATTCTTTCAGCGTGTCCAAGGAGATGATCGAGGACGGCAAGCTGCTCGACATGCGCAAGCAGCCTGCGGCCTTTATGACCTCTTACAAGCGCACGCGCGAGCTCTTCGGCGCGGCGCTGTACGGCGCGGCCATGATGGGCAACGGCAGCGTGACCTTTAAGGGCGTCAAGTTCGACCTGACGGGCGCAGACGGCAGCAACCTGTTCGCCAAGGAGCACGTGCCCAAGGTGAGCGGCGACAAGCAGTGCAACTGCTTCAAGGATGCGTTCAGCGTGGACACGCTGGGCAAGCTCGAGACCAAGATGCACCTGTTCCGCGGCGACAACGACGAGATCCTTGACGTGGCCCCTGACACGATCCTGATCCCCGAGAACGCCGACCTCAAGAAGGCAGTATTCGCGGCCATCGGCGCGGACAAGGACCCCGTGAGCGCGAACAACGCCTTCAACTATCAGTACGGCCGCTGGAACGTCATCGTGTGGCCGTATCTGAACCACTACATCACAAACGGCGTTTCCCCGTGGGTGCTGCTGGACAGCAAGTACAACGAGACCTACGGCGGCGCGGTGTGGAACGACCGCGTTCAGCTCGAGGTGCGCTCCACCGTCGACGAGAACACCGACGCGAACGTCTGGCGTGGCCGCAGCCGCTTCAATGCGTGCTTCAACGACTGGCGCTTTGCCGCCATCGGCGGTATCGCGGCGGGCAACTCGCTCTAAGGCAATAACCCCAAGGCGGGCGTGGGACAAGACCCGCGCCCGCCTTTATCCATCATTGAGAGAGGAGAGAAGAACATGACGCCGAGAAAAGCGATGCAGCACGCCGACACGGCGAAGCCGAACGCCTTCCCCGAAGAGGAAAAATTCGAATGGCTCAAGGCGCTTGAGGGCAGGATCGCGGCGGACGTGCTGCTGGCGACGCCGGAAGAGCTCGAGCAGATCATGGCGACCGGCTATCCGGACGGCATGGACGAAGAGCTGCTGGTGAAGGCCCCGCACGATGAGCTGTACGTGCTGTACCTCAAGGCGAAGATCGATGCGGAGAACGGCGAGTACAGCCGGTATGCCGATTCGAGCCAGCTCTATAACGAGGCCTACGGCAACTTTGTCCGCTACTGGGGCAGGACGCATGAACCGGCGCAGGGCTACGAGAGGGGGTACGAGATCGTATGAGAGAGATTGAAGTGCGCGAGCTGCCGTATCTGCCGCTGGGCCATCAGGGTGAGAACGAGGCGCAGAGGATCGTCTGGCGCGGCCTTGCGGACAGTTGGGCGCGGCTGTACGGCGAGGGCGTCTTCGCGCTGACGGTGCTGCGTGAGGGCGACGGCGCGCCGTATCCAGCGAGCCTTAAGAGCGAGAACGGTGACGTGATCTGGACGCTGAGCAACGCCGACACCGCCAAGGCGGGCGAGGGCATGGCCGAGCTCACCTACACCGTGGGCGGCGTGATCGCCAAGAGCCGGACGTGGCGCACGGTGGTTGAGCCGTCGCTGAGCGCAAACGGCACGACCAAGCCGCCGGCAGCTTATCAAAGCTGGGTCGACGAGGTTTTGCAGGCGGCGGCGGATGCGGAGACGGCGGTTTCCAAGATGCCATACGTCGACGAGACCACGGGCAACTGGTTCAAGTGGGACGCGGCGCAGAACGCTTTTACCGACACAGGCGTTGCCGCGACCGGCCCGAAGGGCGAAGTCGGCCCCAAGGGCGACACCGGCAAGCAGGGCCCGAAGGGCGACACCGGTGCAACCGGCCCCAAGGGCGACACGGGTGCAACCGGCGCACAGGGCCCCAAGGGGGAGACCGGCGCAACCGGTGCGACGGGGCCGCAGGGCCCCAAAGGTGAGACCGGCCCACGCGGCCCGCAGGGAGAGCAGGGCATTCAAGGCGAGACCGGCCCTGCTGGCCCGCGGGGTGCAAAGGGCGACAAGGGCGATGCCTTTACCTATTCCGACTTCACGGCGGCGCAGCTTGCCGCGCTGAAAGGCGACAAGGGCGATACCGGCCCCCAAGGAAAGAAAGGTGACACCGGCGCGACCGGCCCGACCGGCCCCGAAGGCCCGCGCGGCCCGCAGGGCGAACAGGGCCCGCAGGGACAGACCGGCCCGCAAGGCGAACAGGGCCCCGCAGGCCCCAAGGGGGAGACCGGCAGCGGCTTCAAGGTGCTGGGCTACTACGGCACGAAGGCTGCGCTGGATGCCGCGCAGAAGGCGACCGCTTCGGCGGGCGACGCCTACGGCGTGGGCACGGCAGAGCCATACGACATCTACATTTTCGACGGCATTACCGGCGAGTTCATCAACAACGGCCCGCTACAGGGCGCGAAAGGCGACACGGGACCCACCGGCCCGCAGGGACCGAAAGGCGATACCGGCGAGACTGGCCCCCAAGGCCCTGCCGGGGCGGATGGAGCCAAGGGCGCAGACGGCGCCGCCGGTAAGGACGGCGTGACGTTCACGCCGAGCATGAGCGACGACGGCGACCTGTCGTGGACGAACGACGGCGGCAAGGCGAATCCGCAGACCGTGAACCTCAAGGGCCCGAAGGGCGACACGGGCGCACGGGGGCCTGCCGGTGCCGACGGCACGAAGGGAGATACCGGACCAGAGGGGCCAAGGGGTCCGCAGGGAGAACAGGGCCCGCAGGGCAAAACTGGTCCGCAAGGTGAAACCGGCCCGCAAGGCCTGACGGGCCCGCGAGGCCCTGCCGGGGCGGATGGCGCCAAGGGCGCGGACGGCGCAAAAGGCGCGACCTTTACGCCCGCTGTGTCCGCGGCGGGAGACCTGAGCTGGACGAACGACGGCGGGCTTGCGAATCCCGCGACGGTCAACATCAAAGGCCCCAAGGGAGACCAGGGCGAAAAGGGCAAGCAGGGCGAGAAAGGCGAGACCGGAGCGACCGGCCCGCAGGGCCCCGCAGGCCCCGTCAATATCCCCTCCACCACCTCTCTCATCAAGGGCAATGGCTCGGGCGGGCTGGTGGCGGCGACGCGCGGCAGCGACTACATCGCAAGCGGCAACATCGTCAAGCAGACGCTCGTGGCATCAGAGAGCACGCCCACCGAGAACTACGCGATCAACTGGGTGTACGGCTAAGGAGGCGCGGAGATGGCAAATGCAAAACTCGGCAGTAAAGCCGTCGGCAGTATCGTCAAGCTAAAAGTAAACGGTACGGCCAAAGAGTTCATTGTCGTCCATCAGGGCAAGCCCGGATCGATGTACGATGACTCCTGCAACGGCACTTGGCTGTTGATGAAGGATATCTACGAGAATCGTGTCTGGCAGAGCGGAGACATCAACAAGTACGAAAGCAGCGACATCCACGCCTACCTGAACAGCACGTTTCTTAACCTATTCGACAGCAATATCAAGGACGCCATTAAGCAGGTGAAGATTCCCTATCGCAAGAACGGCGGTTCGGACGGCACCGACCAGAGCGGCGCGAACGGGCTGCCCTGCAAGGTGTTCCTGCTATCCGGTCCTGAAGCCGGCTTGGCTGGCGCAAGCTATATACCGAATGATGGCACTAAGCTGGATTACTTCAACGCGAACACCGGAGTAGACTCCAAGCGCATTGCATATCTGAGTGGTACGGCCACTGCTTGGTGGCTCCGCTCCCCGAGCACCTACAGCGCCAACTACGTGTTGGTCGTCAACTCCGACGGCGGCTACAACGACGACTACGCATCCAACTCGAGCGGCATTCGCCCCGCTTTGATGCTCCCGCAGGACATGGAAGTCGACAGCTCGGGCAATGTCACGCCGCCCCCACCGCCCGCTACACACAAAACTCTCGTCAACGGCACGACCTACACCGTCAAGAGTGGCAAGTGCATGGTGGGCGGCACGGTGTACAACATCCTCAAGGGCAGGACGCTTATCGGCGGGACGGGGTATGACATTACGTTTAAGCCGAGCTACGACCCGGTATTTGCCAACAACACGTGGGAGCAAATCATCGCGGCGTGCCACAACAACGAGGTGCCGGACACGTGGAAGGTGGCAGACCATAAGCCCATGACCATTGGCGGCTCGGACTATCTAATCGACATCATCGGCAAGAACCACGACGATTATTCAGACGGCTCGGGCAAGGCTCCGCTGACGTTCCAGCTGCATGATTGCTACAATATAGCGAAGGCAATGCACTCCACTGGTTCAAATACCATGGGTTGGGAAAAATGCTCTATGCGAGTAGAGCACTTGCCCACTATTTTGAAGCAGATGCCTGCGGACGTACAGAGCGGCATCCGTGAGGTGAACAAGATTTCCAAGAACGGCGGTAAGAGCACCTTGCTCGTAACTACGAAAGATAGCCTATTCTTACTGAGCGAGGTTGAAGTTTTTGGTAGTTCCAGTAACTCCCTCTCAGGTGAAGGCACGCAGTACGACTACTACAAAGCTGGTAACAGCACGGCGAAGAACTTTAACGGCAGTGCATACGACTGGTGGGAGCGTTCTCCATCTACCGGTAGCACCAGATATTATTGTGTTGTCAAAAGCACAGGTAGTTCCATAAACGCTAATTCAAATACTATCCGTGGCGTGGCCTTCGCCTTCTGCTTCTAAAGAAAGGACTGATACTTTATGGCAATTTACATCAAAGTCAACAACACCGAATACCCCGCAGAGATCAACGGCAACCCCAAAGACCGCTCGTGGGGCGAGCGCGACACCAAGACCATCACACTCACGATGACCTCCGCCGAGGTCGCGGCACTGCTGACTGACAACACGCCGTGGAGCATCGTGCTGCGCGAGACAGTGAACAAGCTCGACAACGACGGCAATCCAACGGGCGAGACCGAGGAGGTCGTCAACGAGTGGGACAACAGCGCGTACAGTCTTGCGGGTGACCTCACTGACCACCGCAACGGCACCGTATCTATCAAAATGGGCAGGCCTACGGAATCCGAGCTTTCGACTGCGACCGTCACGGCGCTGGTCGGCCAGAGCATCACGCCGCAGCGCGCGGCAAGGCTGCGACCGGTCATCGAGCAGGCCAGCGCGTCGCTCTCTGACGGCGAGGCGGCGAAGTCGCCCGAGCTGTTCCCGCGCTGGGCGGATCACATCGGCGAGACCGTCAAGCCCGGCGACCGCCGCAGCGATATGGACGGAAGCGGCGTGCTGCACGTCTACCGTGTCAACAAAGGTCAGGGCCACACCACGCAAGAGAACTGGCCGCCGCACTCCACCCCTGCCGTGTGGACGATCATCAACGTCGACCACGCGGGCACGCAGGATGACCCGATTCCGGCCGCTCGTGGTATGGAGTACACCTATGGTCTTTATTACAAAGACCCCGAGGACACTAAGCTGTACCTCTGCGAGCGTACAGGTGAGCAGTCCGGCAACAAAATCACTCTTCAGTATTTGCCGCACGAGCTGGCGGGGCAGTATTTTAAGGCGGTGAGCGCATGACGGCGGCGTTGATCTCCGCCGCAGCGGCGGTGGTGGTGGCGCTCATCGAGGCCATCGCCGCCCGCGACCGTCGGCGCGACAAGAAGGAGCGCGAGAAAGCCGCCGAGCAACAGAAGATGCAGGAGCAGCTGATGCTCAAGCTCATCGAGGGCAGCTGGGCTGCCATTGCGCTGGGCGAGGCGACGGCGAAGGCGATGCAGCGTATTCCGGACGCGCACTGTAATGGGGACATGCACGCCGCACTGGACTACGCCGCCGAAGTGAAGCACAAGCAAAAAGAATTTTTGGCCGAGCGGGGAATTCACTCCATCCTCGATAACGGGGTGGCGGCATGAAAGCGCTGAAAGCCCGCTGGGACAAGATGAAAAAGCGGGACAAGTACA
>ERZ826016.3010-NODE-3010-length-12203-cov-2.762512_pt1 | contig 12203 bp, 12 predicted proteins | sample MGYA00519872_ERZ826016 | MGnify/ENA primary metagenome ERZ826016 (study PRJEB31778, sample SAMEA3449218) | human gut metagenome | biome: human gut; feature: human-associated habitat; material: faeces | place: United Kingdom | collected 2010/2012 ... | reverse complement strand
CCTACTGCTTCGCCTCGAATACCGAGCTTTTTGTCGTCCCCGCAAAGGACGGCAGGACCGATCTCGACGCGCTCAAGGCCGCGCTCGGCGAGGACGCCGCGTGCTTCTATCTCCAGCAGCCGAACTACTTCGGTCAGATCGAAGACGCAAGAGCCATCGGCGAGCTCATCCACGCTGCGGGCGCGAAGTTCGTCATGGGCGTGAACCCCATCGCCTGTGCTCTTTTGCCAACTCCATGTGAGATGGGCGCTGACATCGCCGTGGGCGACGGTCAGCCCCTCGGGCTCGACACCGCCTTCGGCGGCCCCTACCTCGGCTTTATGGCGACGACCGCCGCCATGACGCGCAAGCTGCCCGGCCGCATCGTCGGTCAGACGAAGGACGTAGACGGCAAGACCGGCTATGTGCTCACGCTCTCCGCGCGGGAGCAGCACATCCGCCGCGAGAAGGCCAGCTCCAACATCTGCTCGAATCAGGCGCTGTGCGCCTTCACCGCGGGCGTTTACATGGCGGCGATGGGCGAAGCGGGCATGAAGCAGTGCGCACGGCTCTGCACTTCAAAGGCGCACTACTTTGCCGCCGAGCTTGTCAAGGCCGGCTGCAAGCTCAAGTATCGGGGCGAATTCTTCCACGAGTTCGTGACCGAGGTTGAGTGCCCCAACTGCCGCAAAAAGATCCTTGACGCGCTCGACGCGGCGGACATCCTCGGCGGCGCGGAGGTGGACGGCGGCATCCTCTGGTGCGTGACCGAGCTTGTGAGCAAGGCGCAGCTTGACAAAGCCGTTTCCATCGTGAAGGAGGTGCTGAAATGAAGCTGATCTTTGAGCTTGGCACGGAGGGCCGCGGTCTGAGCCTGATGCCTGCGTGCGATGTGCCGGAATACACGCTCCCAGAGGAGCGCACAGCGCCCCTGCGCCTACCCCATGTGAGCGAAAATGAGCTGACGCGCCACTACACGGCGCTTTGCAAGCGCATCCACGGCGTGAACGACGGCTTCTATCCCCTCGGCTCGTGCACGATGAAGTACAACCCCAAAATCGACGAGGACATGGCGGCGCTGCCTGGCTTCACACAGCTCCACCCGCTCCAGCCGGTCGAAACGGCACAGGGCGCGCTCGAGGCGCTGCATGTTCTGGGCAGCGAGCTGGGCGAGATCTTCGGCATGGACGCGGTCACGTTCCAGCCTGCCGCGGGCGCACACGGCGAATTCACCGGCGTGCTGCTCATCAAGGCATACCACACCGACCGCGGCGACACCGCGCGCACGAAGATCATCGTGCCCGACTCCGCCCACGGCACCAACCCTGCCACCGCAGCAATGTGCGGCTATCAGGTGGTGAACATCCCCTCCGGCGCGGACGGCTGCGTCGATCTCGATGCGCTGCGCGCCGCCGTCGGCCCCGACACGGCGGGACTGATGCTCACGAACCCGAACACGGTCGGCATCTTCGATAAGAACATTCTGGAGATCACGAAGATCGTCCACGACGCGGGCGGATTGTGCTACTACGACGGCGCGAACCTCAACGCCGTCATGGGCGTCGTCCGCCCGGGTGACATGGGCTTCGACTGCATCCACTCGAACCTGCACAAGACCTTTGCCACGCCGCATGGCGGCGGTGGCCCCGGTGCGGGCGCGGTCGGCTGCAAGGACTTTCTGCGCAAGTATATGCCCGGCCCGCTGGTGGTGGAGAAGGACGGCAGGCTTGCCTTCGACTATCCCGAAAAGTCCATCGGCCGCGTGAAGATGTTCTACGGCAACTTCGACGTCTGCATCAAGGCGCTGACCTATGTGCTCACGCTCGGAAGGACCGGCATTCCAGAGGCGGCGATGAACGCCGTGCTCAACGCCAACTATATGCGCGTGAAGCTCGCGGAGAAGTTCACCATGGCCTACGACGAGATCTGTATGCACGAGTTCGTCATGTCGCTGGTCGATCTGCACAAGGAGACGGGCGTTTCCGCACTCGACCTTGCCAAGGGAATGCTCGACTACGGCCTGCACCCGCCCACGATGTACTTCCCGCTCATCGTCCACGAGGCGCTCATGGTCGAGCCCTGCGAGACCGAGAGCAAGGAGACGATGGACGAGGTCTGCGACATCTACGGCAGGCTCTTTGACCTTGCCTATTCCGACCCCGACGCGCTCCATACCGCGCCGCATGATACGCCCGTCCGCCGTCTTGACGAGGTCGGCGCGGCACGCAATATGATCCTGCGCTATTCGTTCGCGCAATAAAAAACACGCAATGCCGCCGCGAAAACGGCGGCATTGCCCTCAAAAGGAAAGAAACACTATGGCTGATTATCAACTCATCGTCATCGGCGCCGGTCCCGGCGGCTACGAGGCTGCGCTCCGCGCGGCGAAGCTGGGCAAAAAAGTCGCCGTGGTCGAGCGGCGCGAGGCGGGCGGCACCTGCCTGAACCGCGGCTGCATCCCGACCAAAACGCTGCTCCACGCCTCCGCCATCTACCGCGACGCGAAGAACGGCGCGCACTGCGGCATCCACACCGAGGATATCCATGCCGACATGGCTGAAATTTTTGCTTACAAGCGCGCCGTTTCACAGAAGCTCTCCGCCGGCATCGAGTCGCTTTTCAAGACCGCGAAGATCGACCTGCTGCGCGGCACGGCGCTCATCACCGGCTCCGGCTGTGTCCGCGTGGCGGACGCGGACGGCAGCGCCAACGACTACACCTGCGACGACATTCTCATTGCCACCGGCTCCGTGCCGTCCCGCCCGCCGATCCCGGGGCTGGAGCTTGCCATGACCTCCGACGAGCTGCTGGAGGGCTGCGATCATCTCTACCGCTCCATCGTCATCATCGGCGGCGGCGTCATCGGCATCGAATTTGCCACGTTTTACGCCGACCTCGGCTGTGCCGTCACGGTCATCGAGGGCATGGACCGCCTGCTGCCGAACATGGATAAGGAGCTGGGGCAGAACCTTGCGCTCATTCTGAAAAAGCAGGGCGTGAAGGTCTTCACGAACGCGATGGTACAGCGCGTGGAGCAGGCGGGCGAGGACCTTGCCGTACACTTCACCTGCAAGGAAACGGAGGAGACCGTCTCCGGCGAAGCGGTGCTCTGCGCCATCGGCCGCCGTGCTTACTGCGACGGTCTGTTCGCCGACGGCGTCGGCGTCGAAATGAATGGCCGCAGCATCGCGGTGGACGGGAATTTTGAAACGAGCCTGCCACACGTCTACGCCATCGGCGATGTGTCCTCAAAAATCCAGCTCGCCCACGTCGCCACCGCGCAGGGCATTGCCTGTGTCGAGCGCCTGTGCGGCGTGCAGGATCACACCGATCTCTCGGTCGTGCCGAGCTGCATCTACTGTCGTCCCGAGATCGCGGTCGTCGGCCTCACGGAGGCGGAAGCCAAAGAGATGGGGATCCCCGTCAAGGTCGGCAAGCACGTCATGTTCGGCAACGCCAAGACGGTCATCGCCGACCCGGGCCGCTGCTTCATGAAGTTTGTCTCCCACGCCGAAACGCACGAGCTTGTCGGCGCGCAGCTCATGTGCGAGCATGCGAGCGACATGATCGGCGGCGCGGCGCAGGCGCTCGCCAACCGCCTGACCGCCGAGCAGTTCTGCCGCGCGATGCGCCCGCACCCCTCCTTCGAGGAGGCCATGACCGCCGCGCTTGAGGACCTGTGCGAAAAGCTCGGCTGACATCCTGCCCGCCACAGTCCGACGCGGACTGCGGCGAAGGATGCGAACGGAAAACCCCGCAGGGCCAAATGGCCCTGCGGGGTCGATCTTTTTTTGCCGTTTGCGGTCAGTCCAGATAGCTGAACGTGACGGAACGGGTCGATGGGGTGAGAGCGGCGAAGGAGTAGCCCGCCTCAAGATAGCCCTCGATGATGGCAGGCAGGGCCTCGACGGTGGTGGTCTTGGCGCTGCTGTCGTGCATGAGGATGATGGCGCGCCGCGCGGTGCCGACACCCTTGAGCGCGTTGGCCGTCAGCGTCGACGAGGGCTGAATTTTGGAGAACACGGCGTCGCCGTTGGCGACGTTCCAGTCGAAGTAGACGAAGCCGCGCCGCGTCATTTCGGCGATGAGCTGCTGATGGATGCCGACATTATAGCTGTTGACGCTGCCGCCGGGGAAGCGGAAGATCTGCGGCTTGACGCCGGTGGCCTCGTAGATCTGGCAGAACATCTGGTTGAAGTCCTCCAGATACGCTTCGACCGAGGCGTAAATTTTCTTGTAGTCGTGCGAATAGCTGTGGATAGCAAGCGTGTGGCCCGCCGCGACGATCTTCTGCATCCGCTCGAGATCGCCCTCCTCGTTTGCGCCGACCACGAAGAAGGTAGCCTTGACGCCGTACTTGTCAAGGATCTCCAGAATTTCATCCGTCCGCGCCGAGGGACCGTCGTCAAAGGTCAGGTAGACGGCGTTGTCCACGTCCACGGTGCCGCGCAGCGAATCGTCGGCGTACAGCTCGGGGTAAAGCTCCGTGTAGGCGGGGACCTCGGCCGCCGGAGGCTCGGGCTCGGCCGGCGTAGGCTCGCCGCCCTCGGGCGCGGTCGACGGAAGCTGCTCCTGCATGGCCGCCAGCTGGCTGCCCGCTGTGTCGAGCTGCCGGTTCAGGCTGCGAACCTGCGCGAAGAGGTAAATGGACAGCGTGGTGGGAATGAGGATCAGCAGCAGCGTTACAGTGAAGATAACGTGCTTGAAAAACAGGACACTGCCGACGTAGGGCTCCCTGTCCTCCTGCGGCTTGCTCAGATCGTAGGAGACGGGCAGTTCCTTTGCCGCGGCGTTCAAGACTTCGCCTCCATTGTGCCCTTCATCTCAACGCTGCCGTTCAGGACCGCGCCCGCCGCCACGGAGATCGTGCCGGTGACGACGCTGCCGCTCACGCGCGCGTTAGCGTCCATCTGGGTGTTGCCGCTGATGCGGATATCGCCGTTGATCTCGCCGGCGCACAGCAGAGACTGCGCCGTGATGTTGCCCGTGACCTTGGAATCCTCGCTGACGGTGACGGGACCGTTCGCGGTGATATCGCCGATGAGGGTGCAGCCGGTGAGCTTCACGCTGCCCGCCGTGATATTGCTCTGCAGGTTGGAGCGCAGCAGCACGCTGCCCTCGGAGGTCACGTCGCCCTTGAGCTCGCCGGCGATCTCAATGTCGCCCTTGGCGCGGAAGGATCCCTCAAAGACCGTGCCGGGGGCAAGAAAGCTGGCGGCGGGTCTGGCCTCGGGTGTCTTGACCGGAGCGTGATCCACGCTCTTTTTCTCCGCACCAGGGGCGCTCTTGACCTCGACGGACGCGCTCTTGACCTGCGCCGGAGCAGTACTTGCCGCCTCGGAGCCGTCTCCGCCGACGCCGAACATTTCGTACATAGCCTTCTTCATGTTGCTCTTCTTGTCCATGATTTTCTCTGTCCTCCCTAAAAGTCTGCGGTTGATCTGCCATGCTGAACGGGAAACCCGGTCAGGAAATAAAAACGTGGCGCGTCCTTATTCCAAAAATTCGAGGGGAAGCGACTTGTTTCCCGACAATTTTACAAAATAGAGCATACCACAATATTTGAGCGGGTGCGAACAATCTGCCTGAAATGTATGTTTTTGCGGCACGAAATGCATACCGCGCCTGCCGGACTCTTGGCAGAGCCTGGAAAATATGGTATGATGAATCGAAAAATCGCTCGACGCGGCGACGCTCGTGCGGGCGCTGCGTGTATGGCGCAAGAAATAGAAAACGCAGCACCGTGCGGTGCTGCGTGCGTTGCGGGACGCGTGAGGGCGGGGGCCCTCCGCGCAGAATTTCTGAAAACAAAGGAGAGCGAGAGAATGGAGCTTTGCTTCAATGAAATGACCGTGATGAAAAACGGCACACTGCCGGAGGACATCGCGCTCTGCGCACAGGCGGGCTTTTCCGCCGTCGAGCTGCGCAAGGGCACGCTCCTGCGCTATCTGCGCGGCGGCGGGACGCTGGAGGCGCTGCGGCAGACGCTGGAGGAGCAGCACGTCCGCGCGGCGAGTCTGAATGCGCTTGAGAGCGTTTCCTTTCAGACCAAGGGCGGCGGGCGGATGCTGCGCGAGCTGAGCGATTGGTGCTTTGCGGCCTGCCGCGTGCTCGGATGCGGCTGCATGGAGGTCATCGCGTCCTTCCACGTGCCGGAGGGGATCTCCGAGGCGGCGATCTGCCGCGAGACCGCCGATTCGCTGCTGCGGCTCTCGGACGCCGCGGCGGACTACGGCGTGCGGCTGGCGCTGGAATTTATGGCGGTGCCGGGCAGCTCCGTGCAAACCTTCGCGCAGTGCGCAGAGATCCTGGAAGCCGTGGACCGCGCCAACGTGGGGATGCTGCTCGACACCTGGCATTTCTGCGCCGGCGGCTCGCGACCGGAGGAGCTGTCGGCTCTGCGCGGCGACCGGCTCTTTATGGTCCATGTCAGCGACTGCCCGGCGCGCGCCCCGTTCACGGCGCAGCGCGCGGAGAGCTACTGGCCCGGCGAGGGCGACGCTCCCTTGGAGGAGCTGCTGCGGAGCGTCCGGGCGACCGGCTACGACGGCCCCTGCTCCGTCGAGGTCATGGACCCGAATGTGCTCGCCTTGCCGGCGGGGGATGCTATCCGCCGCGCGGCGGAGACGATGAAGCCGCTGCTTGCGCGGGTGGAGCGGTAAACGCTCAGCCCTCCGCGCGGAGGACCACCGGCTCGCCCGTGCAGGAGAGAATACCGTTTTTCACGGTGACGGCACTGCGGTCGATGAGGTTTTCATACACGCCGTCGGCGGCGTCCACGCGCACATCGGCGGCTTTCGCCTTGAGGGAGAATACGCCCACAAAGCGCTTACCTGCGCTTCCGCGCTGAAGGAGCGCGAGGTCGTTCGCATCGTCCGCGTCGGCGAAGAACCAGTCGGCGCTGCCAAGCTGGTGCTTGACCGCGTACAGACGGCGCAGCAGTCCGCTCAGGTCGCGGCCGGTGCAGCGGTCGATGGGGTCGAGGTCAAAAAGGCTGGGCAGGTGGTCGTTTTCAAATTCCTGCCCCGCGTAGAGCAGCGTCGTGCCCTTGAGAAAATAGAGCATCGCCGTGTCGTTCACGAGCGCGCGCTCGTCGCGCACGAAAGAAGCGATGCGCGGCTGGTCGTGGTTTTCCAGAAAGCGGAGCTTGTTGTAGTTCGCGGGGTAGCAGGCCTCCTGAAAGTTCAGCGCGTCCAGATAACGGCTCAGGGGGACCTCACCGCGCAGATACTGGTCGAATACCTCGCGCACATCGTACTCGTATTCCAGATCGAAGGCACGAAACACCTCGCCGTCCGGTGCGGAATAGACACCGTGCCGCCGCGCGAGACAGCCGTAGCTGCGGTGGACCGTTTCGGCGAGCCAGATGCAGTCCGGGTTTACGGCGGCGACCGCCGCGCGGGCCTGCAGCCAGAATTCCACAGGAACGAAGGACGCCACATCGCAGCGGAAGCCGTCTACCAGTTTAGCCCACATTACAAGCGTATCCGTCAGATATTGCCAAAGCCCGCGGTTGGAGTAGTCCAGGTCGATGACGTCGGCCCAGTCACCAAGCTTATTGCCCGGCTTGCCGTCGGGCCCGCGGTAGAAGTATTCCGGATGTTCGCGGTAGAGCACGGAGTCGGGCGAGGTGTGGTTGTAGACCACATCGATCATGCATTTCATGCCGCGTGCGTGGATCTCGCGCACCAGCGCTTCAAAGTCCTCCATTGTGCCGTAGGCAGGGTTGACGGCGCGGTAATCGCGGTTGGCATAGGGGCAGCCCAGCGTGCCCTTCTTGCCCTCGACGCCGATGGGGTGAATGGGCATCAGCCAGATGATATCCGTCCCCAGCGCGCGGATGCGGTCGAGGTCGGGAATGACGGCGCGGAAAGTGCCCTCCGACGTGTGGTTGCGGACGTAAATGGAATAGATCACCTGATTTTGCAGGCGCGGATCGGTGTTTGCAGCCATGTGGCGTTACCTCCTCAATGCTTTATGCCGCGATTGTAACACAATATTTTACTTTTGCAAGAGGGGCGTTTCCACAAAAGGAAGCGCCCCTTTTCGACCAGCGTCCGACGATCCCGTCGGATACGGCTTCATAAAGAAGAACGCGGGGCGGCCCATCGGGCCGCCCCGCTGTGATTGGCGCCGGAAGGCGCCAAGAAAAGGCCGGCGTTTCCACGGGGAAAACGTCGGCCTTTCTGTCGTATGAGCTATCCGCCCTTACGGTCACCGAAGATTCTTGCGGAAGAACGCCTGTGCGTTCTTGTAGAAGACGCCGTCCGCGTCCTCCTGCGAAACGCCGCGGGAGAGCAGGTATTCGTAGAACGAGGCGACCTTGGCGGGCGTATTCAGGCATTCGGGCAGCACGGAGCCGTCGAAGTCCGAGCCGAGGGCGAGATTCTTCCGCGCGCCAAGCTCGAAGAAGTGCATGGCGTGGCGGTAGAGATCGTCAAGGCTCTTTACGTCGCCGTCGTCGCGCAGGAACTTCACAAAGTAGTTCAGACCGATCAGGCAGTTGCGGCGCACCATCTCGCGGATCATGTCGTCCGTCAGGTTGCGCTTGTGGCTGCACAGTGCGCGGGCGTTGGAGTGCGTGGCGACGAAGGGCTTCGTCGCGACCTCCAGCAGATCCGCGAAGCCGGGGTCGTTGAGGTGGGACACATCCACCAGAATGTTTTCCTTTTCCATCTCGCGCACGGCGGCCTTGCCGAACTCGCTCATGCCGTGGTCCGTGGTGTGGCCCGAGCCGATCTCATTCTCGCCGTTCCACACCAGCGTCACCGCCCGCACCCCCTGGTCTGCCAGCACCTGGACGCGGCTCAGGTCTCCGGCCAGCGCCGATCCGTTCTCGATGGTGAGAAAGGCCGCTGTCTGATTTCCGGCCCATGCCCGCTTCATGTCCGCATAGGTGCGGCAGGGGGCTGCCCGCTGAGAAAACTTCTTCATCTGGCGAAAAAAGTTCTCCCGGTTCTGCTCAAAATAGTCGATGGCCGCCTGTCCTCGATACTCATCGGGAATAAAGACCGCATAAAACTGAGCCCAGTGCACATCCTCCGGCATGGCGGACAGGGACAGCACCCGTTCCGGGTCGTCCAGCGTGTCCGGATTCCCCGCAGGGGTGGGCCGGCAGTCTGTCAGCGTGTCACAGTGCAGATCGATCAGCGCTTTGGGATTCATAAAGCCACTCCATTCTGTCCGGAGGGAAACTCCCCTCCCGTTTTGGATCACGGAAGAAGGGCCGGGCGGACTTCTGTCCGTCCGGCCCTTTCCGCTCTATTCAAGCTGGGTCAGGCCTCGTCTTCGATCAGGCCGTAATCTCCGTCATTGCGGCAGTAGACCACCGCGAAAGCACCGTCCGCATCCTCGTCCCGGAAAGCGAAGAAGCTGTGGCCCAGCAGATTCATCTGAAGGATGGCCTCGTCCCGGGTCATGGGCTTGATGGGAAAGCGCTTGCTGCGGACCAGGTTGTACTCCCCCTCCTCCGGCCCGTCGGGCACAAAAGTGGAGATCTCCTCATCCACGCTGCGCTCAAAAGCCCCCTGGCGCAGCCGCTTCTCCAGCCGGGTCTTATTTTTGCGGATCTGGCGCTCCAGCGTGGCCACAGCGGCGTCGAAGTTGAACTCGCCGGCCTGAATCTGCTGCATGAGCTCGTCGGTGCCCACGATGTCGGCACCGGCCTCCTCGGCGGCCTGGGCAGCGGCGCCCTCGGCGAAGACGGCCACGCGGACGGTCTTGCCCAGGCCATGAGGCAGGGAGACGGCGCCACGGACCATCTGGTCGGAATATTTGGGGTCAACGCCGAGGCCGATGGCCACGTCCACAGTTTCATCAAACTTGGCGAAAGAGGCACCGAGGGACTTCTCCACTGCTTCTTCTACAGAGAAGCGCTGGGAGAGGTCGAGGCCTTCTACCGCCTTACGATATTTTTTCCCGAAGGGCATTGCTCTATCCTTTCAAAAGCTGGTCTTCCAACATCTCCTGCCGAATCCTTGATGCAAGGAAGGGCAGTACGACTGACGCGGTGGAGATCCTTACTTGATCTCGATGCCCATGCTGCGGGCGGTACCCATGATGGACTTGACGGCGGCTTCCATGCCGTTGGCGTTGAGATCGGGGAGCTTCAGCTTGGCGATCTCTTCAACCTGCTGCATCGTGATGCTGCCCACCTTGGTACGGTTGGGTTCGCCCGAACCCTTTTCCACCTTGGCCGCCTTCATTACCAGCACGGCGGCCGGCGGGGTCTTGGTGATAAAGGTGAAGGAACGGTCAGCATAAGCGGTGATGACCACGGGAATGATCATACCCTTCTGTTCCATGGTGCGGGCGTTGAACTCCTTGCAGAACTGCATGATGTTCAGGCCGTGCTGACCGAGGGCGGGACCTACCGGCGGCGAAGGGTTCGCAGCGCCAGCGGGAATCTGCAACTTGATTTTGGCAACTTCTTTCTTGGCCATTGTCTTTCAACCTCTATTAATACGGCACATGGGGCCGCAGACTGCAAGCAATCGTTATCCCTTGGAGACCTGGATGAAATCCAGTTCCACGGGAGTCTGTCTGCCGAAGATGGACACGGACACCCGAAGCTTGCCCTTGTCGTAGTTCACGTCTTCAACAACGCCGTTGAAGCCGCCGAAAGGCCCGTCGATGACGCGCACGTCGTCGCCCCGCTCGAAGCTGAACTTGGGACGGGGTTGTTCCTGGCGGGTTTCCATGAGGGAAAGGATGCGGGCCGCTTCCTCGTCCTTCATGGGAGCGGGACGGTTTTTGCCGCCCACAAATCCCGTCACCTTGGGAATGCTCTGCACGAGGTGCCATGAAAAATCGGTCATGGTCATGCGGAGCATGATGTAACCGGGATAAAACTTACGCGTGGTGGTACGCTTGGCACCGCCTTTGCCCAGTTCGATGACCTTTTCGGTCGGAACCACAACCTCATGGATGAGGCCGTTGTCCTGGGCGTTGCGCATCATTTCCTTGATGGTGGCCTCTACGCGCTGTTCAAAACCGGAGTAGGTGTGCACGATGTACCAGCGGGATTTCCCGGTATCCTGGTTCCCCGCACTCAACTCGGTCTGAACTGTGGACGCCGCCAAAATGTCCTGCGCAGTCAATTCTGACTGCGCGGGTTTTGCTTCTGCTTGGGACTGTTGGGCAGACGATTCGACCGCCCCTGAGGACGCATTGTTTTCTTCGATCATGGGCTTCTCCATTAAGCAGCGAGAATGAAGGAGATGAGTTTGGAGAGCCCGAGATCCACAACGCCGAGGAAGATCGCCATGACAACGACGAAGGCCAACACCACCAGACTGGTCGTACGGGTTTCCTTGACCGTGGGCCAGGTCACCTTGCGAAGCTCAGTCTTGGACAGCTCAAGATAGTTCCTGAACGCTTTCGCCTTGGCAACGATGCCTTCGGATTTTTCTTCTTGTGCTGTCGTCGGTTTCTTGGTCATGATACGTTCCTGCAGAAATGAAAATGGCAGGGCAGGAGGGATTCGAACCCCCAACATGCGGTTTTGGAGACCGCCGCTCTAGCCGTTAGAGCTACTGCCCTGCGTTTATGAAGTCACTACCGGGTTTCGCGGTGAACCGTGTGGGTTCTGCACCAGGGGCAGAACTTTTTCAGTTCGACACGACCGGTCGTGTTCTTCTTGTTCTTGACCGTGGCGTAATTGCGGCGCTTGCATTCGGTGCAAGCGAGCAGGATGTTGACGCGCATGGCTTTACTCCACGATTTCCGTCACAACACCAGCGCCGACGGTACGACCACCTTCGCGGATAGCGAAGCGGAGGCCCTTTTCCATGGCGATGGGGTGAATGAGCTCGACATTAAAGGTAGCGTTATCGCCGGGCATAACCATTTCAACGCCTTCTTCAAGAGCGATGATACCGGTGATGTCGGTGGTACGGAAGTAGAACTGAGGACGATAGCCGTTGAAGAACGGGGTATGACGGCCGCCTTCTTCCTTGGACAGGACGTACACTTCAGCCTTGCTCTTGGGAGCGGCGAGAACCTGGCCGCGTTCCACTTCGTCACGCTTCGTGCCGCGGAGCAGAGCGCCGATGTTGTCGCCGGCCTGGCCCTGATCGAGCAGCTTGCGGAACATTTCGACGCCGGTGCAGGTCGTCTTCACTGTGGGACGGATACCCACGATTTCGACTTCTTCGCCGACCTTGATGATGCCACGTTCCACACGACCGGTGACCACGGTACCGCGGCCGGAGATGGAGAACACG
>ERZ826016.3009-NODE-3009-length-12203-cov-8.570876_pt1 | contig 12203 bp, 10 predicted proteins | sample MGYA00519872_ERZ826016 | MGnify/ENA primary metagenome ERZ826016 (study PRJEB31778, sample SAMEA3449218) | human gut metagenome | biome: human gut; feature: human-associated habitat; material: faeces | place: United Kingdom | collected 2010/2012 ... | reverse complement strand
GCAGCTGGGAGTACCTGCAGAACGTCATCCCCGCAGGCTACAAGGAGCATCAGGAGGTGGGTGTCACCATCGCCGCCGCAAAGCATCTGCTGGGCGGCAAGGGTGCAGTCCGCGTCCACGGCGGCGGCTTTGCCGGTACGGTGCAGGCCTTTGTGCCCGTCGAGATGCTGGCCGAGTTCAAGGCCGGCATGGAAGCCATCCTCGGCGAGGGCCGCTGCCACGTCCTCTCCATCCGTCCGGAGGGAGGCGCTGTCCTGTGATCTCCACCGCCATCCAGCAGCTCGTCAACTATGGTCTGGACACCGGGCTTATCCTGCCCGACGACGAGATCTACATCCGCAACCAGCTCCTCATGACCATGCAGCTCGACAGCTTCACCGAGCCGGAGGGTGAGGTCTGCTACGCCGACCTCGAGAGCATCCTGAAGGCGCTGGTGGACGATGCCGTGGCCCGGGGCGTCTGCGACGACAGCCCCACGGCCCGCGACCTCTTCGACACCAAGCTCATGGGCGTGCTGACTCCCCGCCCCAGCATCGTGCGGGCCAACTTTGAGGAGCGGTATGAGACGGACGGCCCGCAGGCCGCCACCGACTGGTTCTACCAGTTCAGTCAGGACACCGACTACATCCGCCGCTACCGCATCAAGCGGGACCTCAAGTGGGTCACCAAGACCCCTTACGGCGACCTTGACATCACCATCAATCTCTCGAAGCCCGAAAAGGACCCCAAGGCCATCGCGGCGGCAAAGCTCGCCCCCCAGAGCGCCTACCCCAAGTGCCAGCTCTGTGTGGAAAACGAGGGCTATGCGGGCCGGCTGAACCATCCCGCCCGCGAGAACCACCGCATCATCCCGCTGACCATCAACGACAGCGCGTGGAATTTCCAGTACAGCCCCTACGTCTACTACAATGAGCACTGCATCTGCCTCAACAGGGAGCATGTGCCGATGCGGATCGACCGGGCCTGTTTTGCCAAGCTGCTGGACTTTGTGAGGCAGTTCCCCCATTATTTTGTGGGCTCCAACGCCGATCTGCCCATCGTCGGCGGCTCGATCCTGAGCCACGACCATTTTCAGGGCGGACGCTATCATTTTCCGATGGACGATGCGAAAGTTCGCTGCCAGCTGAAGTCTCCGGTGCCGGGCGTTTCGGCGGCACTGCTCGATTGGCCGATGTCCACCATTCAGCTCAGCGGCATGGATGAACAGACGCTGATTGCCGAAGCCAGCCGGATTCTGGACGCGTGGCGCGGGTATAGCGATGCGCAGTGCGGCATTTTCGCGGAGACGGACGGCACGCCCCATAACACCATTACGCCGATTCTGCGCAAAGAGGGGGAGCAGTACCGCCTGAATCTCGTTCTGCGCAACAACCGTACGAGCGAAGAGCACCCGCTGGGCATCTTCCATCCTCATGCGCCGCTGCATCACATCAAGAAGGAGAACATCGGCCTCATCGAGGTCATGGGTCTGGCCGTGCTGCCCAGCCGCCTGAAGCAGGAGCTGTTCGATCTGGCCGACCTGCTGACCGCGCATGTGCCTACGGCCGACTACCCCGAAGCCCTGCAAAAGCACGCTGCCTGGGCCGAGGAGATTCTCGCCCGGCACCCGGAGCTGAATGCTGATACGGTCCACCTCATCCTGCAGGACGAGGTCGGCCATGTCTTCGCCGAGGTCCTGACCGATGCCGGTGTCTACAAGCTGGACGAAGCAGGCCGTGCAGGCTTCGTGCGCTTCCTCGAATCCGTAAAGTGACCTGTTGTTCCTGAACAAGACCCGTCAGCAGTTTCTGTTGACGGGTCTTGTTGATGGATCATTCCGGCAGCTGTATCAAAGGAGGTTTTTCATGCCTTATACGTTAGAAGTTTGTGTTGACAGCACCGCCAGTGCCCTTGCGGCCCAGCGCGGCGGAGCCGACCGGCTGGAGCTCTGCGCCGACCTCATCGTGGGCGGCACCACCCCCAGCCTTGCGCTGGTGCGGCAGGTCAAGGAGACCACCGGCCTGCCCGTCCGCGCCCTGCTCCGCCCCCGCTTCGGTGATTTCTGCTACGACCGCTGGGAGCTGGCGCAGATGAAAGAATCTGCCGCCGCACTCGTCGCCGCCGGGGCAGACGGCATCGTCACCGGTGTGCTGACCCCGGACGGTGCGCTGGATGCAGAGGCCCTGCGCCCCATCTACGAGGCCGCCCGCGAAGCCGCCGCCAAAGCGGGCCGCCCCGTTGCGCTCACCCTCCACCGCGCCTTTGACGTCTGCCGCGACCCCTTCGCGGCGCTGGACGCGGCCTGCGCTCTGGGGCTTTCCACCATTCTGACCAGCGGCCAGGCTGCCAGCGCCCCCGCCGGGGCACCCCTGCTCCGGCAGCTTGTGGACTGCGCCGCCGGGCGCATCGAGATTCTGGTGGGTGCAGGCGTCTCCCCGGCCAACCTCCCTGCACTGGCCAAACAGACCGGGGCGCACAGCTTCCACCTTTCCGGCAAGCAGGTGCTGGACAGCCGGATGACCTTCCGCCGGGAAGGCGTCCCCATGGGCCTGCCCGGCTTCTCTGAGTTCGAGCTGTGGCAGACGAGCGAAGAGACCATCCGGAAGGCACGCAACGTTCTGGATACGCTCTGACGAAAAAAATCCCGCCAAATGGCGGGATTTTTTTGCTGTATGGAACGGAAACCTCAGACCTTGCGCCGCAGCAGGCTCATAGGGGGCAGTTCCGGGGTGGGGATGGTGTATTTTTCCATCGCATGGGGTGTGGACTCCACCTTCTCCCCTGCCTCGTTCCGGATCCACTCCGGGTGCAGCGGGATACTGCGGCCGTCCGGGCAGAGCACTTCCAACGTGTCGCCCAGGCTCCATTTGCCCCGCTGCTGGCAGCTGGCGATGCCGTTCTCCCAGCTGTCCACAGTGCCCACGAACTCCCACTCGCGGATGTAGGTGGCGCTGTCGGTGGCCTGCTTGGCCTGCTCGCGGCCAAAGTAGAAGCCCGGCGAATAGTGGCGGTGGCTGGTGCGGGTCAGCTCGGCCAGCACCTCGTCCGGCAGCTCAAAGTTGTCGTTCATCGGGTCGGCCAGATACTGATCCAGTGCGCGGCGGTAGGCTGCCGTCACGCTGGCGACGTAGTAGAACGTCTTGGCGCGGCCCTCGATCTTCAGGCTGTCCACGCCCGCCTTGCAGATGAGGTCCAGGAACGGTGCCGTGCACATATCGTTGGCGTTCAGGATATAGCTTCCATCCTCGTTCTCGCCGATCTCATACAGCTGGCCGGGGCGGGTTTCCTCGCTCAGGTAGTATTTCCAGCGGCAGGGCTGGGCGCACTGGCCCCGGTTGGAGTCGCGGCCCGTCAGATAGTTGGACAGCAGGCACCGGCCCGACACGCTCATGCACATGGCACCGTGGACAAAGGCCTCGATCTCCAGTTCCGGCGGGGTCTTATCCCGGATGGTGGCAATGTCCTGCAAGGTCAGCTCACGGGCCAGCACCACCCGTTTAGCGCCCAGGTTGTAGGCCGCACGGGCAGCGGCCCAGTTGGTGATGCCGGTCTGGGTGGACATGTGGACATCAATGTCCGGCGCGAACTGCTTGCAGGCTTCCAGCACACCCAGGTCTGCCACGATGAAAGCATCCACGCCCGCTGCGGCCGCACTCCGGATGGCGTCCGGCAGACGGTCGGCCTCTTCGTTGGTGGGCAGGGTGTTCATGGTCAGATAGACCTTGCGGCCGCGGGCATGGGCGTAGATGACGCCCTCGGTCAGCTGTTCCGGCGTGAAGTTGGCCGGGGCTGAGCGCATCCCGAATTCGGGCAGGCTGCAATAGACGGCATCTGCACCGTAGTTGATGGCGTAGCGCAGGCGCTCCAAATCGCCCGCGGGGGACAGAAGTTCCGGGATCTGTAACATAATCATTCTCCTAAACGAGCTTACCCTCTCCCAAAGGGAGAGCCCCTGGCAAACCGGTCAACCGTTGCGTTTTCCGTCAGCACAAGGGCTTCGCTCTCATTTTTTTGCCGCGATCGAGCGGTTCACATCCGCTGCCTTCTGGCAGTTGGTCTGATGCTCCGCATAGGTGCGGGCGTAGTAATACTGGCCGCTGAGGTCGGTCACGAAGAAATAGCAGTCTTGGACCTCCGCATCGGGCTGGGGGGCCAGCGCAGCCCGGATGGCGGCCAGACCGGGGTTCGAGATCGGCCCGGCGGGCAGGCCGGTGCAGGTGTAGGTGTCGTAGGCATTGCGGATGTTTTCGGGGATCTTCTCCCAGCCGCCGTACCAGGGGGCCACCCAGTTCCAGAGATAGTTGTTGTCTGCATCGCTCTGGACATAGCTGGACGTGTTGCTCTGCAGCTTGGGGTAAGGCGAGCCTTCTGCCAGACGGTTGCGGAAGACCTGGGCCACATTGTTGTCCTGGTCGTTGCCGGCCTCCTCCTGCACGAAGGATGCCAGCGTGATGACCTCCGAAAGGCTCAGGCCCTGCTGATCCAGCTCCTTGTACATCGCGTCGGTGAACTGCCGGTCAAAATGCGAATAGAACGTTGCAACGTAGTTGTGCACCGTATCATCCGCGAGGAATTCGTAGGTATCCGGGAAGAGATAGCCCTCACATTTCAGGAAACGATCCGGGGCATCCGTGTCATCGGGGACATACTGCCAGAACGTGTATTCGCTGAAATCGCCGGTGTTGGCCTCTTCGAGAAACTCCTTTGCGGTGCACAGCCCGGCCTGTTCCATCTTCTGCGCGATGGCGATGGCCGTCGTGCCCTCCGGGAAGGTCAGGCGGACGCTCTCCGCTTTGGCATATTCAGAAAGCGCCTCGATGAGCGCATCGTAGGAGCTGCCGGGTTCCAGCGAAAATTCGCCGTACTGAAGCTTCGCCGCCGCGTCTTTGCGGCCGACGTACCAGCGGAACAGCTGCGGAAACCGGATGACGCCCGCTTCCTTCAGTTGCCGGGCAATGGTACTCACACCGCTGCCCTGCGCGATCTCCACAGTCACGGCGTCCTGCCGGGTGCCGCCGTCGATCTCGCGCTTTGCCAGCAGGAATGCGCCGCCCGCCGCCGCCAGCATGAGCACCAGCAGCACGAGCAGGATCTTCAGCACACCACCTTTTTTGCGGGGTCTCGTATGGTTACTTGCCATCTGCATGTTCCTTTCAGTCCAACATCAGCCGCATATAGCTCTCGCTCACATCAAAGGCTTCGCCCTCGAAGCGGATCATTCCATAATCCTGCCGGGTGCCCTCGCCAAGGAAGAGGTTCTGCGCGGCACCCACGGTGATGACAGCCTTTTCCACAATGACCTCTTTTTCGCGGGCCGCTTCCATCAGGATCTCTGCGGCGCGGTCGCCGGTGGACATCATCTCCACAAAATAAAGGGTGTCCTCCTTGCGGAAATATATTCCGTAGCCGTTGTCGTTCGAGACGATGGTGGCCCCGCGGGAGTACAGATCCCCCAGCACCACGGCCATCTGTTCCGGCGGCAGCTGCACGGTGTCGGGCCAGAATCTCGCCCGCAGCTCACAGAGCTTTTTGGCCGTGACGGTGTCGAACTCGGCCTGGCTCCACAGGTTGCGGTCTACCTCGCGGGGCAGACACCGCAGCGGGAAGGCCCACTGAAAGCCCTTATCCTGCAGCAGCGCCGCCTGCTCGTTCCCGCTGGGCACAACGACCACGAACCCGGCTCCTTTCAGTTTCTGCTGGGTGCACAGGTGGTCTACCAGGCCCGCCAGGATCAGGCTGCCCTGCCCGGTCAGACCGTACAGGCAGCAGCCGGGCCGCCCCTGCAGCGAGACCGGCACCGCCATCGCCACGGCCTCGATGTGGTCATTTTCCTCCGCTACATAGACATTCTGCTCCCCGGCAAAGCGCTCGATGGCGTTGGCGAGGAACGTTTCGTCCTCCCCATGTTCGCGCTGCCACAGCGCCAGGATCTCCGCCCGGTCGGACGGCTGCATCAAACGGTACATAAAAACACCTACCTCCTACGCATGGGTATCCCTGCGCCTGCCCGGCGCAGGTCGATTGTGCGTTATTCCGCAAGGGCCGCGTCCACCCACCGGCGGACCTCCTGCCCGATCTCTTCCACGCTGCGCATCCCGTCCCCGCAGGTGCAGGGCACGGTCTGCCAGCCCAGATGCGCGGCGCAGAACTCAGCCGCTCTGCGGCTGCGGGCCAGATACTCCACATCCTTTTCGTGGACGTCCTTTTTGCTCTCGTCGCCGTGGTAGCGCTGGGTCATCAGCTTCTGGCTCACGGCAGGGTCCACTTGTAAATAGATCACGCAGTCCGGTGCGGGCAGACCCAGCAGATGGAACTCGTAATCGAACAGCCAGTGCAGAAACTGCTCCCATTCTTCCGGCGGAAGCTTCGAGCACTGGTGCACCGCATTGGAGGTGGTGTACCGGTCGGCGATGAGGATGCCGCCCTCTTCGTAGAATCTCCCCCAGTCGGCTTTGTAGCCCGCATAGCGGTCCACCGCATAAAAGCTCGATGCTGCGTATGCGTTCACGTCGTCGGGTCTCGCGCCGAACTGTCCGGCCAGATACATCCGGACCAGCGCGCTCGAATCGCTGGCATAATTCGGGAAGGTGATCTCCCGCACCGGCCTGCCCTCGGCGGCCAGTGCTGCGGCCAGACGCTTGGCCTGGGTGGCCTTGCCGCTGCCGTCCAGCCCTTCCAGCACGATGAGTTTTCCGTGGCTCATACGGGTTCCCCCTTCAAAGCGGCGTACTGCGCCCGCACCTCGGCGGTCTTGCCGCAGCACATCCTGCCCTCCGGGCAGGGGCCGGAAACACACGCCGGGCCGGCCGTGCGGAAGAGATGGGGTGCCACCGGGTAGACCAGCCGCAGCATCTCTTCGGCCAGCGCCCGGATCTCCCACTGGGCGCGGCTGCAGCACCGCAGATGGAAGAAGTTTTGCAGGCTGCGGGCGTTCATGGTGACGACCATCTTGGTCTCGCAGGCATTGGGCAGCACGAAACGGGCGTCCTCGTTGGCCTGCTTGGAAGCCTTGGCACGGGCCTGTTTTTCGGGCATTCCCTCCGCCATCAGGCGGGCGGTGTGGCCCTCCTCCAGCTTTTTCACGAGGTCAAGATAGCGCGCCGCGTCCTCGTTCATGCTGGCGATAAAGGCTTCCTTCGCTTCGGGGATGGCCTCGATCTCCGGCGGGATGACATAACGGAAATCGTCCAGCCGGACATAGCGCTGGCTCTGCACACTGAACGATGCGATGCGGTGGCGGGTGATCTGGGCCAGCAGGGTACGGCTGACACCCTCGATGCCAAAGGTGAAGCTGGCATGTTCTATGGGGCTGGCGTGGCCAAGGTCGCTGAGCATGGTCAGGAAGCTGGCCGTCTTCTCCTCGGTCAGGCCGTCCAGCAGGTCGGTGATGTGGGCGTCGGAATAGCAGAGCTTCGCCGCCGCAGCCACCACCTTTTCCGGCTCCGGCGTATGCGCGATCAATCGGACTGTCATCATCTGTCATTCCTCCGTTATTTTTGTCAGCGGCGCAAAGTTTGCCATGGTCTTCTTCACGCCGACCTTTTCAAAGTTGATCTCTACGATCTGGTCGCCTGCGGCAGGCTTGACCTTGAGCACCTTGCCGCGGCCAAACACTTTATGCTCCACGATATCCCCCGGCTCGTAGTGTTTCGGGGTGCTGGCGGCAGGCTTTGCCGCCGGTGCCCCGGTGAACTGCACCGGTTTCGCCGGAGCCTTGGGGACTGCGGCGCGGCCATAACCGGAGCCAAAACCACCCGAACGGCTGCGGCTGTCCGCGCTGGCCGACCCGGACGCGCCCCACCCGGCGTAGTCGGCCCCGAAGCCCCGGCTGCCGCCGTTGTATTCGGCATTCAGGTAGCCGGAGCGGCTGCCGGAACTGGAACCGGAGCCGAAACCGGAACGGCTGCGGCCCCAGCCGGAGGCACCGGAGTAGCCCGATGCGCCGCCCGGCACGGTATCGCTGTAAACCGAACCCCAGCCGCCCAGCTGAGAGCGGCGCTCCAGCGCCGGGCTGCGGGTCTCCTCGATGTACTCCGGCTCGATCTCGCGCAAAAAGCGGCTGGGCTCGTTGCGCTGGGTGCGGCCATAAAGCATCCGGGTCACGCTGTTGGAGATGTAAAGCTCCTTTTTGGCGCGGGTGATGCCGACATAGGCCAGGCGGCGTTCCTCTTCGAGGTCTGCCTCGGAGTATTTGCTCATCTCGCTGGGGAAGACGCCCTCCTCCATGCCGATGAGGAACACATACGGAAATTCCAACCCCTTGGCCGAGTGGATGGTCATCAGGACCACCTGGTCGCTGCTTTCGTTGTAGCTGTCGATGTCGCTGATGAGGGCGATGTCTTCGAGGTAGCCTTCCAGCGTGGCTTCCTCGCCGTGCTGGTCGCAGTAGTTTTTCACGTTGTTGACCAGCTGGCCCAGGTTCTGCAGCCGGTCGGCGGCGTCCTCGTGGCCCTTGGCGATCTCCTGTTCGAGCATGGCCTTGTACCCGCTCAGCTCAATGACGTCGGACGCGAACTCATCCAGCGTCCGTGTTTCCAGCGACTCCTGCAATTTCTCGTAGATCTGCCAGAATTTCAGGATCGGCATGATGGAGCGGGCCAGCCGCGCGTACTGGTCGGCGTGGCTGATGATCTCCAGCATACTCGTGTTCTCCTGCGCGGCAAGGTCTGCGATGACCTCGATGGTCGTGTTGCCGATCTTCCGCGCCGGTTCGTTGATGATGCGGCGCAGGCGGACGTCGTCGCGGGCATTGGCCACGATGGACATATAGGAGTGGATGTCCTTGACCTCTTTGCGGTCGTTGAAGCGCTGGCCGCCCACGATCTTATGCGGGATGCCGGCGCGGGTGAAGTAGCTTTCGATGGGGGCCGACTGCGCGTTCATCCGGTAAAGCACCGCGTGGTCTGCCAGATGCCCGCCCTCTTTGAGGTGCTGACCGATGACATCCGCGATGTGCATGGCCTCATCCTGCTCGTTCTCCGCCGTGTAGACCTGCACCTTGTCGCCCTCACCGTTCTTCGTCCAGAGGGTCTTGCCCTTGCGCTCGGTGTTGTGCTGGATGACGCAGTTGGCGGCGTTCAGGATATTGGAGGTCGAGCGGTAGTTCTGCTCCAGACGAATGGTCTTTGTGCCGGGATAGATGCGCTCAAAGTTGAGGATGTTCTCGATGGTGGCACCGCGGAACCGGTAGATACTCTGGTCATCGTCGCCGACGACACAGATGTTCTTTTCCGGCCCGGTGAGCAGGCTGACCAGGCGGAACTGTGCCACGCTGGTGTCCTGGTATTCGTCCACGAGCAGATAGCGGTATTTGTTCTGGTAGAACTGCCGCACCTCCTCGTGCCCGGCCAGCAGCTGGACGGTCTGGTAGATGAGGTCATCGAAATCGAACGCACCGGCGTCCTTCAGCTTCTTTTCGTAGGCCGCATAGACCTTGGCCGCCAGCGCCCCTTTCGTATCCCGCGCCGGGGTGCGCAGAGCCTCTTCGGGGCTAACGAGCTGGTCTTTCCAGCGGCTCATCTGATTGATGGCGCTCTTGACCGGGAAGAATTTGTCGTCGATGCTCAACTCTTTGTATACGCTTTTCATCACGCGCTGGGCGTCGTCGGTGTCGTAGATGGTAAAACTGCGGGGGTAGCCGATCTCCTCGGCCCAGCGGCGCAGGATGCGCACACAGGCCGAGTGGAAGGTGGAGGCGAACACCTCGTCGCCCTCTTCGCCGCCCAGCATGTTCCGCAGGCGCTCCTTCAGCTCCCCTGCCGCCTTGTTCGTAAAGGTGATCGCCATCACGTTCCAGCTGCGCACCGCATCCTTGCGGAGCATCCCGTCCAGCCAGGAAGGAGCATCGGTGTTCGTCATGATCGCCATCCGCAGCGCCTTGACGTCGTCCTCGGTCACTTCGCGGGGCACCCACTGGGAGCCGTGCGCCGCACCAAAGCGGATGAGGTTCGCGATGCGGTTGACCAGCACGGTCGTCTTGCCGCTTCCGGCACCTGCCAGGATCAGCAGCGGGCCGTTGGTGGCAAACACAGCCTCCCGCTGCATCGCGTTCAGGCGGCCGAACTGTTTTTCAATGTAGGTATCGCGCAGCGCGCAAAATTCCTGCCTGAGATCAATTGCCATTGTTTCACCTGTTCTTTAAGCTATTTTCCATGAATCACTAAGATATAGTATATCACATTTCATCCCTATTGCACAGAGTTTACCGCATAAAAAACCGCCCATCTGCGGCGCAGTGCCGACAGATGGGCGGTTTGGAATCCTCAATTTGCCAAAACAGGGCTTAGCCGAAGATGTTGATCAGAATACCAGCAGCAACGGCGGAACCGATCACGCCAGCGACGTTGGGGCCCATGGCGTGCATCAGCAGGAAGTTGGAGGGGTTCTCGCTCTGGCCGACCTTCTGAGAAACGCGGGCCGCCATCGGAACAGCGGAAACGCCTGCGGAACCGATCAGGGGGTTGACCTGGCCGCCGGTCAGTGCATACATGACCTTGCCGCACAGAACACCGGCTGCGGTGCCGAAGGAGAATGCAATCAGACCCAGCACGATGATGAACAGGGTGCGGGTGTTCAGGAAGGTGTTGGCAGAGGTGGTGCAGCCAACGGACAGCGCCAGGAAGATGGTGATGATGTTCATCAGCTCATTGCCGGCGGTCTTCTGGATACGATCCACAACACCGGACTCCTTCATCAGGTTGCCCAGCATCAGCATACCGACCAGGACGGCGGCATCCGGAACGATCAGGGAGACGATGATGGTGACCATGATGGGGAAGACGATCTTCTCGGTCTTGGTCACGGTGCGCAGCTGCTTCATCACGACGGTACGCTCTTTCTTGGTGGTCAGAGCCTTCATGATGGGCGGCTGGATGACAGGCACCAGCGCCATGTAGCAGTACGCGGCAACCGCGATGGAACCCAGCAGGTGCGGGGCCAGGCGGGTGGTGACGAAGATAGCGGTCGGGCCATCGGCACCGCCGATGATGCCGATGGAAGCGGCTTCCTTGTTGGTGAAGCCCAGGATTTTGGCGCCAACGAAGGTGAAGAAGATGCCCAGCTGTGCGGCAGCGCCCAGCAGCAGGCTGGACGGACGTGCAATCAGCGGCTCAAAGTCGGTCATGGTACCGATGCCAAGGAAAATCAGCGGGGGATAGATACCCAGTTTGACGCCTAAGTAAATATAGTCCGCCATGCCGCCGGATGTACCCAGCAGTTCCCAGTTGATGTGCTGCGTTTCGTTGATGAAGATGTCCATATGGAAGATGCCGTCCAACGGCAGGTTGGTCATCAGCATGCCGAAGCCGATGGGCAGCAGCAGCAAAGGCTCAAACTGGTGGACAATGGCCAGGTACAGCAGCACGCAGGCCACGCCGATCATGACGGCATACTTCCAGCCGCCCTCGGCAAAGAAGATCTGCGCCCAACCGGAGTTGGCAAAGATCTCAGCGATGTTGGTAAAAATTGCTCCCATTGTTTCGTCCCCTTTCCATCACATAAACGGCGTGGTGTTCTGGGTAACGCCGGCGTCGCCCCAGGCGCCGCGGCGGGAACCAGTAGCCGTCTTTTTCTGAACGCGGTGAATGCCGCGGATGGTCAGGTTTTCACCCAGAGAGGCAACGGCTGCAGCAATGGCAGCAACGATCTCGCCGGGGATGGAGCCGTCAGCAGCGGGTGCTGCGGGGGCGGCAGGAGCAGCCTTGGCGATGTTCTGTGCGGCCGGTGCAGCGGGCGCTGCAGGGGCGGCAGGTGCCTTGGGGGCGGCTTTGGTGCCATTCTTTTTATTCTTGATGGCGTCAAAAATCTTGCCTTCCACAGTGATAATGAGGCAAAGCGCAACCAGCATGGCGAACACCAGCGTGATGCTGGTCAGAACCACAGTGCCGTCAGCGGCCTCAAGGGCGAGCAGAGCGATAGAATTGCTCATTGGGCAATATCCTCCTTTAGCTTGCGGTGCACAGCACCGTTGATTTTCCCCCGTACACGGTACAAAAACCGAGCCGGGCAAATTTTACCCAAGTATGGTTTTATTATAACACAGCGGCTCAATTTTTGGTAGCGGGTTTTGAAAAAATGTGACAAAAAAATAAAAAAGTTCTTGACAAACAAGAATGGCAATGATATCCTAATTAAGCTGTCGGCGAGAAAAGCTGATAACACTTAATAAAGTTCTTTGATAACTGAATAGAAAGACAACCTTGAAATTCTTTGAGAATTTTAAAATG
>ERZ826016.3008-NODE-3008-length-12204-cov-2.941477_pt1 | contig 12204 bp, 16 predicted proteins | sample MGYA00519872_ERZ826016 | MGnify/ENA primary metagenome ERZ826016 (study PRJEB31778, sample SAMEA3449218) | human gut metagenome | biome: human gut; feature: human-associated habitat; material: faeces | place: United Kingdom | collected 2010/2012 ... | reverse complement strand
TCAGATCCAAACATATTTGGAAGCCGGTGGGTTGCAGGACAGTATGCCGCTAACACTATGGGATCCGGATCATGGGAAAATGGATGCGGTATATGATATCAGCCGGACGATCGAGAAAGTGTTACGTCCTAAAGTTTGGCTTCGGGGCGGTGGTTATCTGATCATTCAGCCAACCGAGGCATTGATCGCTATTGATGTGAATACCGGCAAGGCAATTTCTAAAAAGAAAGATGTGGAAAAGACGTTTTTGAAGGTCAATATGGAAGCGGTAGAGGAGATCGCCAGACAGTTGCGTTTGCGAAATCTTTCCGGCATGATATTGATTGATTTTATTGATATGAAGTCCAAAGATGATGAGAAAGAATTATTACAGGTAATGCAGCATTATCTAAATGGAGATTCTAAGAAAGCAGTTGCTGTAGATATTACAAAGCTCGGAATTATGGAGATCACAAGAAAAAAAGAAAAAAATCCAATTTTTCGACAAATAAGTATTGACATATTGAAATAGTGCTGTTATTATATATGAGTATGCCGCACAGCGAGGTTAAAGAATGCGAGAATCACCAAAGCTGGCGAGATTTGATAATAGGAGGTGCCGTGATGTACGCAATTATCGCAACAGGTGGAAAACAGTATAAAGTAAGCGAAGGCGACGTGATCAAAGTTGAGAAACTTGACGCTGAAGTAGGAGCTAAAGTAACATTTGATAATGTACTTTTAGTTGGTGGAGATACTGTTAAAGTTGGAACACCTACCGTTGATGGTGCGAAAGTTGAAGCTTCTGTAGTAAGCGAAGGAAAAGGTAAGAAAGTCATCGTTTACAAATACAAGAGAAAAACTGGATACCATAAGAAAAACGGTCATAGACAGTTATTTACACAGGTTAAGATCGATAGTATCGTTGGATAATATCCTGAGGATAGAGTTATGACAAAGATAACATTCTATCAGAGAGTCGATGGAACCTTTCAAGGTTTCCACTCACAGGACCATGCAGGTTACAGTGCGGAAGGACAAGATATTGTCTGTGCCGCAGTGTCTGCTCTGGTAATTAATTTTGTGAATTCTCTGGATGAACTGACAGATGATCACTATCGGATTGATGTGAACCAGGAAGACGCAGAAATTGACGTAGTATTTACGGAAGAGCTTTCCGAAGAGGGAAGCTTGTTATTAAGATCACTGATCCTTGGTCTGACTTCAGTAGAAGAAGAACATGGACAGTATTTAGATGTAATCTTTAAGGAGGTGTAACAAAAATGATGAAAATGAACCTTCAATTTTTCGCTCATAAAAAAGGAATGGGTTCTACAAAGAACGGTAGAGATTCCGAATCTAAGAGATTAGGTGCGAAAAGAGCTGACGGACAGTTTGTAAAAGCTGGAAATATTCTTTACAGACAGAGAGGAACAAAGATTCATCCAGGCGTTAACGTAGGACGCGGTGGTGACGATACATTATTTGCATTAGTTGATGGTATTGTTCGCTTCGAAAGAAAAGGTAAAGATAAGAAACAGTGTTCTGTACATCCAGTAGCATAATTTAATTGCATACAGGGACAGATCATTTGAGATTCAGTAATTACGGCTTCAAATACATATTTGAGGCCGTTTTTCATTATAAGATAATGAAATATTTTTGTGACTGGAAGTTGTTTTTTTGACACAGAAAGGAAAAGACAATGTTTGCAGATAGAGCTAATATTATAATCAGATCCGGAAAAGGTGGAGATGGCCACGTAAGTTTCCGGAGGGAACTTTATGTACCAAACGGTGGACCAGATGGTGGAGACGGCGGCCGTGGCGGTGATGTGATCTTTGTTGTAGATGAAGGAATCAATACTTTATCTGATTACCGTCACAGAAGAAAATTCAAGGCAGGAGATGGTCAGGAAGGTGGCAGAAGAAAATGCCACGGTGCTGATGGAGAAGACATCATCCTGAAAGTTCCGGCAGGAACCGTTGTAAAAGACAAGGAATCAGGGAAAGTTATCCTTGATATGTCTAATAAGAAGGAACCAGTTGTACTTTTAAAAGGCGGTCGTGGTGGTAAAGGAAACCAGCATTATGCAACTCCAACCATGCAGGCACCAAAATATGCCCAGCCAGGTGGGAAAGCGCAGGAACTCGAAGTTATGCTTGAGTTAAAAGTTATTGCTGATGTAGGTTTGGTTGGATTCCCAAATGTAGGAAAATCTACATTTTTATCAAGAGTAACAAACGCAAATCCAAAGATCGCAAACTATCATTTCACAACATTAAATCCAAATCTTGGAGTTGTGGATATGGATGGAAGCAAAGGATTTGTTATTGCAGATATCCCAGGAATCATCGAGGGGGCGTCTGAAGGTGTTGGTCTTGGATTTGAATTTTTACGTCATATCGAACGTACAAAAGTTATGATCCATATGGTAGATGGAGCTTCAGTAGAAGGAAGAGATCCAATCGTTGATATCCATGCTATCACAGATGAACTTAAGAAATACAACAAAGAGATTCTAGAGAAACCACAGGTGATCGCAGCGAACAAGATGGATGCTATGTCTGAGACAGACAGAGAGACTGTGATCGATTTATTAAAAGAAGAGTTTGAACCAGAAGGAATCAAAGTATTTCCTATTTCTGCGGTAAGCGGGGAAGGTGTTAAAGAATTATTATGGCATGTACAGGGATTATTAGATGAATTACCAGAAGGTGCAACAGAATTTGAACAGGAATACGAATTAAACTTCGGAGAAGAAGAAGGTGGAATCTTTATCGGTCATCCAGAAGAAGGATTATATACCGTCGAAGGACCGAAAGTAGAGAGAATGCTTGGATATACTAATCTGGAATCTGAGCGTGGATTTGACTTCTTCCAGAAATTCATGAAAGAAAACGGTGTCATTGAACGTTTAACAGAAATGGGAATCGAAGAAGGAGACACCGTACGTTTGTATAATCTGGAGTTTGACTACTATAGATAGATATAATTGAATGGAGGATAACATGACAAGCAAACAGAGAGCTTATTTAAAGAGCCTTGCAATGAAGATCGATCCGATCTATAACATTGGAAAAGGAAGTATTTCACCAGAACTTGTACAGGGTGTCAGAGATGCTTTAGAAGCAAGGGAATTGATCAAGATCGGTGTTCTTCAAAACTGTATGGACGATCCAAAAGAACTGGCAAATGTTCTTGCAGAGAGAACAAGATCCCAGGTTGTACAGGTTATTGGTAAGAAGATCGTATTATATAAGGAATCAAAGAATCATAAGAGAATTGAACTGCCCAAAGCAGGGAAATAATATCGGAGGACAGCCATGAAGAAGATAGGAATTCTTGGCGGGACATTCAATCCGATCCATCATGGACATCTGATTCTTGGACAGGCAGCGAAAGAAGAGTTTGGATTGGATGAGATTTTGGTTATGCCAACAAAGAATCCGGCATATAAAAAGATCAGTGGCGGTGTCAGTGAGAAAAACAGAGTTGATATGATCAAGCTGGCGATCAGGGATTTTCCGTATTTCAAATTTAGTGATATCGAATTAAAACGTGAAGGAACAACGTACACAGTTGATACGTTAAGAGAACTTACAAAACAGGATACAGATTGCAGATATTACTTCATCATGGGAGCAGATTCGCTTTATCAGATCGAGACATGGAAAGATCCAGGACAGATTTTTACCATGGCAGATATATTAGTAGCTACAAGAAATGACTCAAGAAGTGCTCTGGATGCTCAGATTGATTATCTGGAAGAGAAATACGATGGCAAGATTTATCATTTAAGCAGTCCAAGCATTGAGATTTCATCCAATGATATCAGAAAAAGATGTAGCAATGGATCAAGTATTCATTTCTTCCTTCCAGAAGATGTGATTGATTATATAGAAAGAAATGATTTATATGGAAGTACAGCAGATAGAAGAAAAGCTTAAAACAGCGTTAAAACCATCCAGATACCGGCATACACTAGGAGTAGCTTATACAGCTTCCTGTATGGCAATGGTGTTTGGAGTGGATGTTCATAAAGCATATCGCGCAGGTCTTTTACATGATTGTGCCAAAGGCTTTTCAATGGAGGAGCAAAGAGCGTTATGCAAACGATATAATATCAGTCTGGAGGGAACTTTAACCAAAAGTCCGCAGCTGATGCATCAAGAGATCGCTCCATTTCTTGCAAGCGATGAATATAAGGAACAGGATTCGGAAGTTTTGTCAGCAATCGCATGTCATACGACAGGGAAGATCGGTATGACACCGCTTGAACAGATAGTTTTTATTGCTGACTATATGGAACCAAATCGAAAGATGATCCCAGGACTTTCAAAAGTCCGTAAGCTGGCATTTGAGGATCTTGATAAATGTACAAAAACAATTCTTAAGAATACGATAGAGTATCTGACAGAATGTGGACAGGAAATTGATGAGCGGACAATAGAGACTTATAAGTATTATAGAGACAAAAAGGAGAATTAAGATGGATCAGTCATTAAATATGGTAAAGATCGCATATGATGCGTTAGATGACAAGTTAGCAGAAGATATCAAGATCATTGATATTCGAAGCATTTCTGTTCTTGCAGATTACTTTATCATTGCAGATGGTAATAACAAAAACCAGGTACAGGCAATGGTAGATAATGTACAGGAAGAACTTTTTAAAGCTGGATATGAGATGAAACAGATGGAGGGGTATAGAGAAGGAAACTGGATCTTACTTGACTTTGGTGATATCATCATCCATATCTTTGATAAAGAAAACCGTTTATTCTATGATCTTGAAAGAATCTGGAAAGACGGAAAAGAAGTATCGATCGAAGAATTAAATTAAAAAGAATCATATGAAAAAAAGTCAGCTATGGGAATGCTTTGAAAGCATCTCGCAGCTGACTTCTTTTTATTTCATTGAACGATAAAGTCCAACGACTTTACCAATAATAGATACTTCTGATACGATGATCGGATCCATAGTATCATTCTCTGGCTGGAGTCTGTAATATCCATCTTCTTTATAAAATCTCTTAACAGTTGCAGAATCTTCGATCATTGCAACGACAATATCACCATTATCAGCAGTTGGCTGTTGTTCGACAATAACCATATCACCGTCAAAAATTCCGGCATTGATCATACTTTCTCCACGGACATGGAGCATGAAAGTATTCTTATTGCTGATATGATTTGGAAGCATTGGAAAATATTCTTCAATATTCTCTACCGCTAAGATCGGTTCACCGGCAGTGACGGTACCTACGACAGGGATATTGATGATCTCGCGGCGAGCCAGATTAAAATCATCATCGGTGATCTCGATCGCACGAGGCTTGGTAGGATCTCTATGAATGTATCCTTTTCTCTCCAAAGTCTCCAGATGGGAATGGACAGAGGAAGTAGAACGAAGATTCACTGCCTCGCAGATCTCGCGTACGGCAGGTGGATAACCTTTATCCAGAATGCGTCGCTTGATGAATTCAAGGATCTGTTGTTGTTTGTCACTTAATTGTTCTTTGGCCATGTATCATATCCTCCGTGTCTGTTTATAAACTATTCTTATCATAACATAGATCCGAAATGGAAACAAGTGTTCTCGAACAAAGTTTCGGAAAAAGCTTGACAAACAAATGTTCGAGAACTATAATACAGACATAAACAAAACAAATGTTCGATTATAGTTTGCGGAGGATGATATTATGAGAAGTAAGAGAAGAGTGATCGGAATTATCATAGCAGTAGTTTCCGTTTTTCTAATGAGTGCTTTCCTTTTAAGTAACAACCTGATCGAGGCCCAGGGAACAAAAGACAAGCAGTTTACCAGCATTCAGGTGCAGAAAGGTGATACATTATGGAAGATCGCAAAGAAATATATGGGGAATGAATATTCGTCTGTTGACGATTATATTGAAGAGGTATGTCAGACAAATCATATATATGATGGAAAGATTACGGAAGACATGTATCTGGTGATTCCATATTATAAATAAGCAACTGGCAGTCATACAGTTGATGTATGACTGCCAGTTGTGAATATAAATACTTTAATACAATATTATTATCGCCCAGTTGGGTTTTGGCTAAAAGATGCTTTTGTGCTGTTATAGACAGCTTTTCCATAGTTTGTAAGATTAGAGTTCATTTTCTTTGCTTCAGATTTGTTAGAGATGAATCCAATCTCAGTTAAGGTAGAAGATGTCTTTGTATGACGAAGAACAGCTAATCCTGTACGGTTTACAAGACCTCGGTTTGTAAATCCTGTAGCAGAACGGATATAAGGATGAATGGTTGCTGACCAACTATAGCTTGTCAGTCCTGTAGAAGATTTATATCCTTTGGAATTATATAAGGTTTCAGTTCCTGTAGCAGAAGATCCGGCAGAGTTGATATGAACACTGTAGAATCTGTCTGCATCAACTTCATTGGCAAGATCAGAACGTTCAGTAAGGCTTGGGTATGTGTCAGATAATCTTGTATAGTAAACTTTGATATCTGGATCTTTATCAAAGTATGATTTTGCAGCCTGAACGATCTTTAATGTCATGTTTTTTTCTTTATATCCATTGGCAACTGCTCCAGAGTCTGAACCACCATGTCCTGCATCAAGTACAACGATCTGTTTGTACATTGCCTTTGGTGAATCATAGCGAACCTTGATATGAGAATCTGTCTGTGTTACTTCGAATCCTTTGATCGTAGCTTTTCGAGGCTTGATATATATCTTTGTATAGCCATTGCTGTAAGCTACAGAATAAGAATAGAAGCTTGAATCACCAACAACACTGCGATGTGACGCATCGGAATAATAAGAAGAATAATTTCCTTTAATGTTTACGATCAGACGATAGTTATTGTAATCGTCAGTTGTTGAGATGTTGCTTTCGGATAAGCCCTCTGGTTTATCAAGTTGTACATAATGTTCTCCGTTTGTTGCTGGAAGCGTTGTAACGGAAGAAGATGCCTTATTACTGTTACTTGTTGAGAAAGTACCAGCATAAGAACTACTGCTCCATGAATAAGAATATCCAAGATGTTTTGCACAGAACTCACCAGGAACATAGATGTAATTTTTTTTCTGTTTATAGGAATATACACGGCGTGCAGGTGTTGGAAGTTTCTTTTTCTTTCCATTGACATAAGCATATTTGCTGCCACGTTTCATGGTGATCGTCTTAGAACCTTTTTTTAAAGTGATCTTCCATGTTTTAGAAGAGTAAGAATAAGAAACGCCTAATCCCTTCTGGAATACATAGCTTGCGGAATACATGGTTGTATCACCACGTAAGAAGCCAGGTGCTTTTGTTTTGATCGTCTTACCATTATAGATTGCACCGCGAGCTTTCTTTTTGCTTTTTACCAGCAACTTTTAAAGTGTATGTGCGTTTTGTCGTTGCATAGGATGCGGCAGATACATTTGCAGGTATTGCCGTACCAATGACTGAAACTGATAATAGTGTTGTAATAAATAACTTTTGTAATCTCATTGTTTATCTCCCTTTCTCATAGATTAAATCGTAACATATTTGTAATATTAATGCAATAAAAAGACTGTATCTCTTTGGATTTCCTGAGATACAGTCTGATATTATTAGATAAAATTAATTAAAAGAATTACAGAGTGACTGATAAAGAGCAGATCCGATCGCCTCAGATCTAGCGTCAATTCTTGCAGATTCCGTGCTGTTAGAGATGAATCCCATCTCGGCAAGGGCACTCATCATTTTTGTTCCTCGAAGTACTGCAAGTCCAGGACGGTATACAAGGCTTCGGTCATAAGAAGACCCTTTTGTATACCCCATTCCACTTAGCGAAGAGGAATGAATAACATTGGCATATGTTTTGTAATCCTTATATAATGTTTCAGTTCCTTTTGCACTGGCAGAGTCTGCAGAATTGATATGTACACTTAAAAAACGGTCAGCATTGACGGTGTTAGCCAGATCATAACGTTCGGTAAGAGTAGGATACCAATCAGAGAGTCTGGTGTAATAAACCTTATACAGCGGATCAGAGTCAAAGTTTGTCTTGATATTCTGAACGATCTTTAAGGTCATGTTCTTTTCAATATAACCGTTTCCAGTTGCGCCGCTGTCTTTTCCACCATGTCCGGCATCAATAACAATGATTCTGTAGAACATATCCTTTGGTGCCGCATACTTGACATAGATATAAGAATCTGTCTGAGTAACAGAGAATCCTTTGATTGTAGATGTTATCAGATTGATATAAGTTTTTCCATTTAGATAAGAAACTTTATAAGTTAAAGAATCTTTGATCGTGCGGTTAGAAGCTGTGTTAAAAAAGTTGCGGTAATTTCCGTCAATGATGATCTGTAACTGCTTATTCCAGTAATCATCGTTGGAACTTATAGAAGACGACGAAAGACCATCAGGTTTTTTGATCCGGATAGAATAATCAGATTCAGATGCTGTGATTTTTGTTGTACTTCCAGAAGGATTGGAAGTCTGAGGCTTTGTATTTGATGGAGTGGAAGGAGCAGGTTTAGCAGTACTGCCCTTTGAGATCACTCCTGATAACAGACGATTGTTCCATGAATAATTTAAGCCTAGTTTTTTTGCAACGATATCTCCGGGAACCATGATATAATTTTTCTTTTTTGCGATATAACGGATTTTTCGAGGTGCAGATGGAAGGGTGAATTTCTTCCCATTCAAGGTAGCTGTTCTGCTGTTTAAAGTCATCACAAGTTTCTGAGAATTTCGTTGTAATGTAACTCTTTTTTTGGAACTTGAATATGAATATTTTGTTCCAAGAGAAGAACAGTGACCGAAGATCCAGTATGCAGAATACATAGAAGTAGAACCTTCAATATATCCTGGAATTTTTGTACTTATAACCTTATTATTGTATCTGGCATTGATGGCTTTCTTTTTGACTTTTTTCTTAGAATGTATGTACTGAATCTTAAAATATTTCCCTGCAGCTATAGAAGCTGGTGTGGTTATTACACTTGATAGAAGAAGTGAAAGAGATAATCCAGTACATAAAATTTGTTTTTTGTTCATATATAATACCCCTCATATTCATTGTCGATTGTTAGTGCCATTATAATATGTTTTGTGTAGTTTTTCAACGAGAACATATTTTCTGTGAGATTAGGTTAGAATGTTGTGAAATTTCTGAAAAGTTGAAAAGAATTCTTTTATAAAATGAAAAATAGTTTCCAATCTGTCTAAGAATGTGGTATTCTAATATATAAGCTCGATTTTTGGGGGAAATTTTCTATATTTTTACAGGAATCGAATTATTTTGAACTATAGGAGCAGATAATGAAATCAGACAATGAATTTCGAAGAGGATTAATTGATGGAATTCCAATCGGACTAGCATATGTGGCTGTTTCGTTTGCATTTGGAATTTCAGGAGCGTCTAAGGGAATTCCTGTATGGGCACTTACTTTGATCTCAGCAACCTGTGTAACTTCTGCAGGACAGTTTGCAGCGATCATAACAATGACGGCAGGAGGATCTTTGGTGGAATTAGTTTTATCACAGATCATTATTAATTTAAGATATTCGATCATGTCAATTGCGATCGGACAGAAATTAAGTGAGAAGTCGACATTGTGGAATCGGATCTCAATGGCATTTATGGTAACGGATGAGATTTTTGCAGTATCCTGTGCGGGGAGACATGAGATTACGCCTAGATATTTTTATGCTTTGATGTCAATTCCATGGATCAGCTGGACCATTGGAACTCTTTTAGGAGCGACGGCCAATACATTATTACCATTGATCTTAAGGAATGCACTTGGACTTGCAATTTATGGAATGTTGATCGGGATTATCATCCCACCAGCCAGACAAGATAAGCATATAACTATCGTGATCATTCTTTCCATGATCGTTAGTTTATTATTTAAATATATCAAAGCATTATCTTTTATATCCAGTGGGTTCGTGATCATCATTTGTACCTTGATCGCAGCAACATTTGGAGCAATTTTATTCCCAGTAGAAGAGGAGGAGACTCATGAATCTTAGCAGATTATTAGTTTATATTGCAGTCACAGCAGTTTCTACATATCTAATACGAGTCATCCCATTGGTTGCAATACAGAAGAAGATAGAGAATAGATTTTTTCGATCATTTTTATACTATGTTCCATATGCAGTACTGGCAGCAATGATCATGCCAGCAGTGTTTTATGCGACAGGAAATTTGATCGCATCGACAATTGGATTTGCAATTGCGATGATTTTTGCATATAATAAAAAAAATATTGTTACAGTTGCATGTGCAAGCTGTATCGGAGCATTTATCGCATTAGTAGTTTTAGGGTAAATTAATCTGCCAATTCATTGACAGACATAAGTAATATCAAGAAGAAATGAGGAAGAAGATATGAATTGTAATTTAGCAGTCATTAAAGGTGACGGGATCGGGCCAGAGATCGTCACAGAAGCAATGAGAGTTTTAGATGCTGTAGGAGAAAAGTATGGACATACATTTTCTTATACACAGATACTGATGGGTGGAGCCTCCATTGATGTTCATGGAGAACCATTAACAGAGGAAGCTTTAGAGATTGCTAAGAAGAGTGATGCAGTATTAATGGGTTCGATCGGTGGAAATACAAGTACATCTCCATGGTATAAACTTCCAGCACAGTTAAGACCCGAGGCAGGCTTATTAAAACTTCGTAAATCCCTTGGATTATTTGCTAACATCAGACCAGCATACTTATATGATGAATTAAAGAAAGCATGTCCACTTCGTGATGAGGTGATCGGTGATGGATTTGATATGGTCATCATGAGAGAATTAACAGGTGGTCTTTACTTTGGAGAAAGACATACAGAAGAAATTGATGGTGTAAGAACAGCCGTTGATACATTATCTTACAATGAAAATGAAATCAGAAGAATTGCGATCAAAGCATTTGACATTGCAAGAAAACGTAAAAAGCATGTGATCAGTGTTGATAAGGCAAATGTACTTGATTCTTCCAGATTATGGAGAGCAGTTGTAGAAGAAGTAGCCAAGGACTACGAAGATGTTACATATGAACATATGTTAGTTGATAACTGTGCAATGCAGTTAGTCAATAATCCACGTCAGTTTGATGTGATCTTAACAGAGAATATGTTTGGAGATATTTTATCAGATGAAGCAAGTATGATTACAGGTTCTATTGGAATGTTATCATCCGCAAGTCTTGCAGAAGGTAAGTTTGGATTATATGAGCCAAGCCACGGATCAGCTCCAGATATCGCAGGACAGGATATTGCAAACCCAATCGCAACAATTCTTTCCGCAGCTATGATGCTTCGTTATTCATTTGATTTAGATAAAGAAGCAGATGAGATCGAAAAAGCAGTCAAAGCAGTTTTAGCAGATGGATATAGAACAGTTGACATTATGTCAGATGGAATGAAGAAAGTCGGATGTAAAGAAATGGGACAGCTGATCATTGATCAGATCAAATAAGAATTCGATGCTCACCATAGATAGAATGAGATATATTATACTAGGAGGTTAGTTTTATGAGTAATACATTTACAGAGGGAGAAGCATTTGCACCTCAAAGATCGTTATTTAACGCATTAGGTTTCACAAAAGAAGAGATGAGAAAGCCATTGGTCGGAATCGTAAGTTCGTATAATGAGATCGTGCCAGGGCATATGAATATTGACAAGATCGTAGATGCAGTAAAACTTGGAGTTGCTATGGCAGGTGGAACACCAGTTGTATTCCCAGCGATCGCAGTATGTGATGGAATTGCCATGGGACATGTTGGAATGAAATATTCACTGGTGACAAGAGATCTGATCGCTGATTCTACAGAATGTATGGCATTAGCACATCAGTTTGATGCTTTAGTTATGGTTCCAAACTGCGATAAGAATGTACCAGGACTATTAATGGCCGCTGCACGTGTTAATGTACCCACAGTGTTCGTCAGTGGCGGACCAATGCTTGCCGGACGTGTAAAAGGATGTAAAACAAGCTTATCAAGCATGTTTGAGGCTGTTGGATCTTATGCAGCAGGTAAGATCACAAAAGAAGAATTAGATGAATTTGAAAACAAAACATGTCCTACATGTGGATCATGTTCTGGTATGTACACAGCGAACTCTATGAACTGTTTAACAGAAGTTCTTGGTATGGGATTACAGGGAAATGGAACAATTCCAGCTGTATATTCTGAAAGAATCCGTCTTGCAAAACATGCAGGAATGGCAGTCATGGAAA
>ERZ826016.3006-NODE-3006-length-12211-cov-8.361468_pt1 | contig 12211 bp, 8 predicted proteins | sample MGYA00519872_ERZ826016 | MGnify/ENA primary metagenome ERZ826016 (study PRJEB31778, sample SAMEA3449218) | human gut metagenome | biome: human gut; feature: human-associated habitat; material: faeces | place: United Kingdom | collected 2010/2012 ... | reverse complement strand
CGCTTGAGAGCGTGGGCCTTGGCGACCAGCTCGACAAAAAGCCGAACCAGATGTCTGGCGGCCAGATGCAGCGCGTCGCCATCGCGCGGGCGCTCGTCAACGATCCGGACATTCTGCTCGCCGACGAGCCGACCGGCGCGCTCGACAGCGAGACGAGCGTGCAGGTGATGGAGATCTTGAAGAACATCTCCAAGGACCGCCTCATCATCATGGTCACGCACAACCCCGAGCTTGCCGAGACCTACGCGAGCCGCATTGTGCGCTTAAAGGACGGCGAGATCGTGGACGACAGCGCGCCGTATGAGGAGGCCGTGGAAGAAAAGCCCGCCGCGGGCAAGAGCAAAAAGACCTCAATGAGCTTTGGCACGGCGCTGTCGCTGTCGCTCAACAACCTGATGACGAAAAAGGGACGGACGTTTTTAACGGCCTTTGCCGGCAGCATCGGTATTATCGGCATCGCGCTCATTCTGTCGCTGAGCAATGGCATCCAGACCTATATCGACCGCGTGCAGGAAGATACGCTATCGAGCTATCCCTTGACCATCGAGGCTGAGAGCATGGACATGTCCAGCATGGTCAGTTCGATGATGGGCGTCCATGCGCAGGACGAGGGCGACGGGGAGCAGCATGACCTCGACGCCGTCTACTCCAACAACATTATGTACGACATGATGAGCTCGTTTGCCTCGGCGGAGACGCAGACGAACAATTTGAAGGACTTCAAGACCTATCTGGAGGGCGACAACGAGCTTTCGCAGCATATCAGCTCCATTTCCTATGACTACGACCTCGGCATGAGCATCTATGCCAAAGACACCGACGGCAAGGTCTTCAAGTCCGACGTGACGGAGCTTTTGCAGACCTGCATGAGCGAGCTCTACGGCGGCGATTACAGCAGCTATTTCGAGCGCTTCGGCTCGGCCTACTCCGCGATGGAGACCTGGGAGCAGATGCTCCCGCCGCAGGATAGTGAGAGCGGCGAGCTCGTGGGCGACCTCCTGCACGAGCAGTATGACCTGATCTACGGCTCCTGGCCGCAGAATTACGACGAGGTCATGCTCATCGTCAACAAGGACAACGAAATTTCCGACCTAGTCATCTATTCGCTGGGCCTGAGCGCGCAGGACGAGGTCGTGGAGTCGATGCAGCACATGCTCGACGGCTCGGAATTCGACACGAAGGACATCCAGAGCTGGAGCTATGAAGACCTCTGCGATATGAGCTTCAAGATCGTCCTGCCCGCCGAGCGCTACCAGTACGACTCCGCGAGCGGCACATATACCGACGTCAGCACGACGGATACGGGGCTCGACTTCCTCTATAACTCCGACGATGTCGGCACGCGCGTGAAGATCGTCGGCATCCTGCGCCCGAATGAGAACGCGGTATCCTCGATGCTCTCCGGCGCGATCGGCTACACGTCCGCGCTGACGGACTATCTCGTCGAAAAGGCGGGACAGACCGAGATTTTACGCAAGCAGAAAGAAGACCCCGATACCGACGTCATCCTCGGCCTGCCGTTCCTGACCGATGACTACTCCGTGAGCGACGAGCAGAAGGAAGCGGACGTGACGGACTATCTCGAAACGCTTTCCGTCACCGAGCGCGCCGCAGCCTACACCGCGATGATGAGCGTGCCGAGCGAAGAGTATCTCTCCGCCATCGTGGACCAGCAGATGGGCTCGCTCGACCGCGCGAGCATCGAGCAGATGGTCATTTCGACCTACGCCCAGCAGATGAGCGTGGATGAGGCGACCGTCAAGTCCTACATCGCGCAGATGGACGACGAGACGCTTTTCGGCTACGTGGAGCAGTCTATCCGCGAGCAGGTGACGGAGCAGTACGCCGCAGGCGTGCAGGCGAGACTTTCCAACATGACGAGCGACCAGCTCGCCATGGCGCTCGACCTGGCGCTCGAAAAGTCGCCCGCTGTCACGCCGCTGACGAGCGAGCAGTACAACTGGCTTTATGATAACTACATGCCTGCGACGGTCTCGAACGGCACGTATGAGGACAATTTGAAGCTGCTTGGCGACGTCGACCTCGCAAGTCCCAAGACCATCAACATCTACGCCTCGACCTTTGCCGACAAGGACGCCATCGCCGATGCGATCGAGCAGTACAACAGCAGCGTTTCCGAGGACGACCAGATCGATTACACCGACTATGTGGCGCTTCTGATGAGCTCGGTCACGACGATCATCAACGCCATCAGCTATGTGCTTATCGCATTCGTCGCGATCTCGCTCGTCGTGTCGAGCATTATGATCGGCATCATCACGTATATCTCGGTCCTCGAGCGCACGAAGGAGATCGGCATTCTGCGCGCCATCGGCGCGAGCAAGCGCGACATCTCGCGCGTGTTCAACGCGGAGACGCTCATCGAGGGCTTCTGCTCCGGTGCCATCGGCATCGGCATCACGCTATTGCTGATCATCCCCATCAACCTCGTCGTGCACCACTTGACGGGTATCGAGAGCCTGAACGCCATCTTGCCGGTGGCGGGCGGCGCGGCGCTCGTGGTCATCAGCATGGCGCTCACGTTTATCGCGGGCCTCATCCCCTCCGGCATCGCCGCGCGCAAGGACCCTGTCGAAGCGCTGCGCACCGAATAACACGATATTTGACCTTCAAAAAGGACGTTTTCCGACGGAAAACGTCCTTTTTCTCTTTTACCGCGATTTTACAAAAGGCGACTTTCTGATTTTACAACCTGCCTTTATGATGGCAAATGTAGCAAGGAACAACATCTTGGAAAAATTGAAAGGAAGTATTTCAAATGAAAAAGTTTCTCACTCTTGCGCTGACCGCTGTCATGGCGCTGAGCCTGCTGACCGCCTGCGGCAGCAAGAACGACAACAGCGCCGACACCAACACTGACGGCAGCAACACCGAAACGACCCTCTCCGGCACCGTCTCGACCGACGGCTCCACCTCGATGGAAAAGGTCATCAACTCTCTTGGCGAATCCTTCATGGCCATGAACAAGGACGTGAAGTTCACCTATAACCCCACCGGCTCGGGCTCCGGCATTCAGGCCGTTAGCGAAGGCCGCTGCGACATCGGCCTTTCGAGCCGCGCGCTCAAGGATGACGAAAAGGCCTCCGGCCTTGTTGAGACCGTCGTCGCGCTCGACGGCATCGCCATTGTCGTGAACCCCGAGAACCCTGTCTCCGATCTCGACGTTGACACCATCGCCAAGATCTACACCGGCGAGATCACCAACTGGAAGGACGTCGGCGGCAACGACGCCGAGATCGTGCTCATCGGCCGTGAGGCCGGCTCCGGCACGCGTGACGGCTTCGAGTCCATCACCGACACCAAGGACGCCTGCCAGTACCGTCAGGAGCTCACCTCCACGGGCGACGTCATCAACACCGTGTCCCAGAACCCCGACGCCATCGGCTATGCCTCCCTCTCCGCGGTCGGCGACAGCGTCAAGGCGCTGACAGTCGGCGGTGTGGAAGCCACGGAGGCGACCGTCAAGGACGGCAGCTATGTGGTCCAGCGTCCGTTCGTGCTCGTCACGAAGGAGGGCACCGAGCTTTCCCCCGCGGCACAGGCCTTCTTCGACTACGCGCTGTCCGCTGACGCGGCAAGCATCATCGCCGCTGCCGGTGCGGTCGCAGCCAACTAACAGAACACAGGAACCATCACGGGAGGCGGCGTGAGCCGTCTCCCGCTGACAGCAAAAAGAGGAAACAATTATGGCGCAGAGGAAAAAAATGTTTGAAGCCGTCGTCCACGGTATTTTTCTGCTTCTCGGCCTCATTACGGTCGGATGCGTGCTGCTGATCACGGTGTATCTCATCATCTCCGGCATCCCGGCCATTCAGAAGATCGGCCTTGTGCCGTTTCTCACGGGCAAGGTGTGGTCGTCGACGTCGGCGGAGCCAAAGTACGGCATCCTGCCCTTTATTTTAACGAGTGTTTACGGCACGGCGGGCGCGATCATCCTCGGCGTGCCCATCGGTGTCTGCCTTGGCTGCGGCACGCTCGCGGTCATGATCTTCACGACCGATCTTTCTCCCGTGCTTCTGGCACAGTCCTGCTTCACCGGCCTTGACTCTTTTACGCTTCTTGCTATCCCGTTCTTCGTTGTGGCCAGCAGCTTCATGATGTATGGCGGCATCTCCCGCCGTCTGCTCAACCTCTTCAACAAGCTGGTCGGCCATGTCACCGGCGGTCTTGCCGACGTGACGACAATCGCCTGCATGTTCTTCGCGGCGATCTCCGGCTCCGGTCCGGCGACCGTTTCGGCGATTGGTTCTTTCATGATCCCCGAGATGACCGAAAAGAAGTATGATACCTCCTTCGCCGCCGCGCTCTCTGCCTGCGCCGGTGCGATCGGTGTCATCATCCCGCCCAGCATTCCCTTTATTCTGTACGCTGTCGCCGTTGGCTGCTCTGTAAGCGACCTCTTTATCGCCGGTGTTGTCCCCGGCATTCTGATCGGCGTTCTGCTGATGCTTGTCAGCTATTATCAGGCCAAGAAGCACGGCTGGCACGGCAATGCCACCAAGGCCACCGCGCGTGAAGTCTGGGTCGCGTTCAAGGAGTCCTTCCTGGCGCTGCTCTCCCCCGTTATCATTCTCGGCAGCATCTATGCCGGTATCTGCTCCCCCACCGAGGCCGCCGTCGTCGGCGTTGTCTACTCCTTCATCGTCGGCACACTGGTCTATCATGAGCTGAAGTGGAAGGACATCGTCCAGTCCATGATCGACGCCGTGCTCATCAGCGGCTCCACGCTGTTCATGGTTGGCATCACGACCTCCCTCGGCCGCGTTCTGACCCTCAAGCAGATCCCCAGCCGTCTGTGCACGATGCTCACGAGCGTTTCCGACAGTCCCATCGTTATCCTCGGCCTCATCACCATTCTCCTTTTGATCGTCGGCTGCTTCATGGATAACATCTCTGCCACCATCATCCTCGCCCCCATGCTGCTGCCCACCGTTCTGGAATGCGGTCTTTCCACCGTGCAGTTCGGCGTCGTGATGACGATGCTGCTCGCCATCGGTTTTATCACCCCGCCGTATGGCATCAACCTGTTCGTCGCAAGCCAGATCAGCCATGAGCCGCTGATGAAGATCGCTAAAAAAGCGGTTCCTCTGATGCTCTCCATGCTCATTGCCGCCATCTTTACGATGGCCTGGAGCGGCCTGACCGATGGCATTGTTCACCTGTTTACCTGACGCAGGATCGACGGGAGGCCGGCTGCAAGCCGGTCCTCCCGTCTTTTTTTATAAGAGGTTGCTATGAACTTGAAAACATATCACATTCCATATTCTCATTCGCTGCTGCCGCTGGAGCTGCCTGAGCAGCGCGTGGTCTTCGAAGCGGACCTCCCCGCGCTCGAGCCCATGCACGATTGGAAAGAGCGCCTCGTGCAAAAGCTGGATGCACCCACTGCCGGTGCGCCGCTGTGCTCGATGCTCTCTCCAAAGCAGCACATCGTCCTTCTGGTCGAGGACAACACCCGTCACACGCCGGTCAAGGAGATCCTGCCCATCTTGTGCGATTACCTCTGCGCGCACGGCTGTGCGCTCTCCCAGATAGAAATTCTCATCGCCCCCGGCACACACCGCGTCATGACCGAGGACGAGCTTTGGGAAAAGCTCGGTCCTTTTGCCATGGAGCATTTAAAAATCAGTCAGCATGACTATCGCGATGCTTCCTCCCTCGTCACGCTCGAGAGCGTCTCCGTCAGCGGTATCGAGATCCCGGTCAGCGTGAACCGGACTGCGGTGGAGGCTGATCTTCTTATCGGCCTTGGCAACATCATCCCGCATCCCAACGCCGGGTACTCCGGCGGCGCCAAGATCCTTGATCCCGGCTGCTGCGGCAAGGAGACGGTCTCTGCCACGCATATTTCCGCGGCTCTGATGGGTTATCTTCCGCTCGGCCAGATGGAAAACCAGTGCCGCGACGGGCTTGAACAGGTTGCGCGCCGCGTGGGGCTCGACTTTATCATCAATATGGTGCTCGACGCGGAAAACCGCGTTGTCGACCTGGTGACCGGCGATTTTGTGCAGGCGCACCGCGCCGGTGCGCAAAGCGCGAAGAAAGCCTTCGGCGTCCCGCTCCCCTGTCAGGCGGATATCCTCATCAGCTGCTCCTATCCCTATGATATCGACTACTGGCAGTGCGAAAAGGCGCTGATCTCGGGATACTTCGCCGTCAAGAGGGGCGGCATCATCATCCTCGCCGCCCCTTGCCTCGAGGGTCTCGCCCACAACCATGATGATCTTCTCTCCTGGCTCGGGATGAGCAGCGAGGACGCCAAAGTCCGCCTGCGCCAGCTCTGGTCGAGCAAGGAGCCCGGTGATCTTGTATCCGCCTCCATCGCCATCGGCGCTGTCACCGTACGCGAGCGCGCCCAGATCTTCATTTACAGTCAAGGGCTGACAGACGGCGAGATCAGCACTATGGGCTATCGCGGTTTTTCCTCGCTCCAAGCGGCTGTTGATGCCGCTCTTGATGAAAAGCCGGACGGCGTAATTGGAATTCTCAAGCGCGGCGGCGACTGCCTGCCGCTCCTTGCGTCCTCCGAAGAAAGGTGAGCTGACATGAACATTATCGGCACCTCCCGTCCGATCCACGACGCTGAGGGGAAAGCCCGCGGACAGGCCAACTATGCGGGCGACATGCGCCTCAAGGGCATGGTCTATGCCGCGCTGATTACCAGCACGGTCGCAAACGGCTATGTGCGCTCCATGGATCTTTCGGAAGCGGAAAAGGTAGAGGGCTACCTCGGCAGCCTCACCTGCCTTGAAGATCACGGCAAGCCCTATTGCCGCTACCGCTCCTTAAAAGGGCAAAATACCGCCGATCAGGAATACGTCTTCAACCGCCGCGTCCGCCTTGTCGGCGATCGGATCGGCTGCGTCCTCGCCGATTCCCTTGAAAGCGCCCGCAAGGCTGCCCGGCGCGTAAAGGTCGACTACGAGGTCTACCCCGCGGCATTCACCGCACAGGAGGCCCTTTCCGGCATCGCAGGAACCATCCACGAAGAAGGCAACACCAGCGAGGAGATCTGCGTCGAGGAGGGTAAGCTGCCCGCCGGAGAGTTTATCTCTGTCGAAACGCAGATGCATCTCGCCCGCGTCAACCACGTGACCATGGAGCCGCACGTCTGCACGGCGGACTATGATCCCGCCAGCAAGCAGCTCACCATTTACAGCCCCAACCAGACCGTACACGGCGTCCGCACCGTGATCGCCGACATTTTCTCGCTCCCGTACGGAAACGTCCGCGTTGGCAAATCCACCATGGGCGGCTCGTTCGGTGCCAAGCAGGAGTGGGTCGCCGAGCCGGTGGCCGCGGCCGCCGCGCTCTATCGAAAAGGGCCGGTGCAGCTCGTGCTCTCCCGCGAGGAGGTCTTCACCTCCACCATTTGCCGCGCGCCGATGGATATTCAGGTCAAGGGGCTCTACACCCCTGACGGCCAGCTGATGAGCATGCAGGCTGACAACACACTCGACGCTGGGGCATACCTCGGCAACTCCAAGGACTACTGCGGAGCCATGGCGAATAAGTTCTTCCGCTGCTACCACTATCCGCACATGAAATACACCGGCCGCGCCGTCATCACCAACACGCCCGTTTCCGGCGCATTTCGAGGCTGGACCAGCCCCGAGCTCGCGCTCTTTTTCGAGCACAACCTCAACATGGCCGCGCGCAGGCTTGGGATAGACCCGCTGGAGCTACGGCTCAAAAATGTCGCCCATCCCGGCGACATCGATATCCGCATCAACGAACCCCTCGGCCCCATCCGCATTCAGGAATGCCTCGAAAAAGGGCGCGCGCTGTTCCATTGGGACAAACGGCGGGCAGAAGACGCCGCCTTCAACGCTCCCCGCGGCCGTTACCGCCGCGGCTGCGCCGTCGCCTGCGGCGGACACCTGAACGGATACTATCCCCGCGTCATCGACTTTGCTTCTGCGGAAATGCGCGTTGCCGAGGACGGCGGCGTCCTTGTCAACATGACCCTCCACGACCACGGCTGCGGCACGGTGGAGGCATTCCGCATGATGATCGCAGAGGCGCTGTCCTTACAGCCTGAGCAGATCTTCCTCGGCGAGGGTGACACGGCATTGACGCCCTTTGATCCCGGCTGCTTTTCCAGCCGCACAACTTTCGTTCTGGGACAAACCGCCCTGCTCTGCGCGCAGGGGCTCATCGAGAAACTGAAGGACGCGGTCTGTGACCTCTACGATGTCAGCGCCGCTTCTCTTTCGGCAAAGGATGGTACGCTCACCGATGGAAAAAACAGCTGGAGCTATGCCCAGATCGTGCAGGACTGCCACCGTCAGCTCCAGCGCGAGGTGTTCGCCTCCTATCAATTCAAAAACACCACAAACCCCGGCGTGACCGGCGCGCACTTTGCCCACGTTGAGGTCGACGTGTACACCGGGAATGTCAAGATCCTCGATTATCTCGCCGTCCACGACATCGGCAGGGCCATCAACCCCGAGATCTGCCGGGCACAGATCCAGGGGGCCGTTCAGATGGGTGCGGGCGCTGCGCTGAACGAGCAGATGACCATCGACAAGCGCGGCTGCGCCACCCATTCTCTCGGAAAGTATCACATTCTGAATGCCCCGCAAGTGCCGTCCGTCCGGGTCGAATTCATTGAAGATGGCGGGACGAACGGACCCTTCGGCTGCAAGTCAATCGGTGAAGTCTGCCACGTCCCCCCCGCCGCGGTGATCGTCGGCGCGGTGAACGAAGCCCTGCACGCAGACCTTGATACGATCCCGCTCAATCAGGATGCCATCTGCCGCTGGGTCGAATCGTACCAGGAGGAGGTCTTTTCATGACGGTCCACTTTTTTGTCAACAACAAGCCCGTCCAACTGGAAACTGCCCCTGACCGCCGACTTCTGGACATTCTGCGGGAGGATCTTCTTCTGACCGGCACGAAAGAGGGCTGCTCCGAGGGAGAATGCGGTGCCTGCACCGTTCTTCTCGATAACGAGGCGGTGCACGCCTGCCTGATCCTCGCGATCCAGCTCGAGGGCTGTCACATCACGACGATCGAAGGCCTTGCCGCCAGCGGTGAACTGGATGCACTGCAAAAGGCCTTTATCGACGAGATCGCGATCCAGTGCGGCTTCTGCACACCCGGGATGATCCTCTCCGCCAAGGCGCTCTTAATGAAGAACCCGCACCCGAGCAGAGATGAGATCTGCCGTGCGCTGGCCGGGAACCTTTGCCGCTGCTCCGGCTACCAGCAGATCATCCGCGCCATCAACAAAGTCGCTGAGGAGGGGCTGTATGAAAAGCTATAACCCGCGAAGCCTTGATGAGTTCATCACCCTCCAAGCCTCCCTCCCGGCGCAGACGCAGATCCTATCCGGCGGGACCGACTGGATCATCGCCCATCGCCGCAAGGCCGAGGATCTTCCAGCTTTGCTTTGGATCGGCGGTATCCCCGATTTAAAGCGTATCGCGATCGACGATCAGGGACAGCTGCACATCGGTGCCTGCTGCACAATGGCGGCGCTTGAGCAGTCCGACCTGCTGCGCGGCGCTTTTCGCGTGATCGCAGAGGCGGCTGCCTCCGTCGGCTCCACGCAGATCCGCAACCGCGCGACCATCGGCGGTAATATTGCCAACGCTTCCCCCGCCGCAGATCTGGCCGCGCCGCTCATCGCATTGAACGCCTCTGCGCACATTCTGCGCGAGGGTGCTGTCTTTGATCTCCCTGTGAGCGAGCTCATCACCGGCGCTGAAAAAACGGTGCTCCGTCCGCTCGATATTCTGCTCGGCTTTACGCTCCCCGCCTTTCCCAAAGAGGCGGAAAGCCACTATTACAAGCTGGGATCGCGCGAGCAGCTGTCGATCTCCCGCTTTGGCGTCGCAATGGTCTTACGGCGCACACAGGGCCTTGTGGAGCAGGCCAACATCGCTATCGGTGCGATTGGTGCCAAAGCCGTCCGCATGCCGGAGCTGGAGCGCGCACTCATTGGCCGCCGTGTTGACACGTCCTCTGCCGATGCGCTCGGCGATCTTCTTGCCGACTATATCCGTAATACCAACCGCCGTCAGTACAAGGCGTGGGCATCGCGCGGTGTGATGGAGGACGCGCTGGCACTGTTCACGCAAGACAATTAAATTCGTTTCATTTTGGATCCGCAATCTCCAAAAATGATAAAAGAAACAGGAGGCGAGTTTCGCCTCCTGTTTCTTTTACAGAAGCAATAATTTTTCCTGATCCAGTGCAACGCGGACGGCTGCGCCCGCTTGCAGATCACTTTCGTGTCCGACGGCGATGCGCAGCATCGGCGCGCCTTCGGCATTGCCTTCCGGACGCAGGAGGAGGATATTTTCCTCCACGCCGGGGATCATGCGGCAGACGGTGCAGCTCATGCCGCCGCTTTCGCTCAGGGTAACGGCATTGTCCAGAATGCCGAGCGTTGTAAAGGGCTTTTCCGTGACAACAAGCGGCAGCGCCACGTTCCACTCGGGCAGGTAGACTTTGCCGTCTTTCGCCTCGGCGGCGAAGAAGTTCTTGCAGCCCGCGAGGCGCGCCGCGCTGACGCTGCCCGGATGGCGGATCATCTCGTCCATCGGCGTGACCTCGCCGGTCCGGCCGTCTTCCATCACGCAGACGCTGCGGCAGTTGCGGTAACACTCATCGCGGTCGTGGCTGACCCAGAGGATGGGGCCGTTGAACGTCGCGAGCAGGTCGGCAAGCTCGATCTCAAGATTCCACTTTAAGTAGCTGTCCAGCGCGGAGAACGGCTCGTCGAGCAGGATCACCTCCGGCTCAGAGCTCAGGATGCGCGCGAGCGCCACACGCTGCTGCTGGCCGCCGGAGAGCTGCGCGGGATGCTTTTTCTCAAGCCCCTCAAGGCGGAACATACGAATCTTCTCCACCAGCACGCGGCGCTTTTCCGCCTTGTCGCCGCTGCGGATGCCGCAGAGGATATTCTGCTCAACGCTCATGTTCGGGAACAGCGCGTACTGCTGGAAAAGATACCCGACCCTGCGCTGCTGCGGCGGCAGATTGATCTTCTTCTCGCTGTCAAACAGCACGCGGCCGCCGAGCACGATGCGCCCGCGGTCGGGCGTCACGATGCCTGCGATGCACTTTAATGTCATGCTCTTGCCGCAGCCCGAGGCACCGAGCAGCGCCATCGTCTCGTCCGGCGCTTCAAACTGTGAGCGCAGATGAAACGCGCCAAGCTTTTTTTCAATATCGACAGACAAACTCATCTTCTCGCCCTCCTCGCCTTGCTCGCATCCGTGAGGAAGTCACGCCGCTCGAGCATGTTGACCGCCAGCAGCACGACGGCGGAGATCGCAATATTGACCAAGACCCACTTCGTCGCCAGCACATCGTTGTTCGTCTGCCAGAGCTGATAGACCGTGGTGGAGATCGTCGCGGTCTTGCCGGGCGTGTAGCCCGCGATCATGCTCGTCGCGCCGTATTCGCCGAGCGCGCGGGCGAAGGCGAGCACCGTGCCCGCCAGCACGCCCTGCCGGCAGCAGGGCATCCGAATACGCCAGAAAATGTAGGCGTTGGAGAGCCCGAGCGTCTGGCCGGAGTAGGCCAGCGTCTCGTCAAAGGCCTCAAAGGCTCCGCGCACCGTGCGGTACATCAGCGGGAAGATGACGACCGTGGTGGCGAAGATGGCGGACCACCAGGTCATGACCAGCTTGACGCCGAAGGTCTCGAGCACCCATGCGCCGATGACGCGCTTGGGCCCCAGCACGCGCAGCAGCAGATAGCCCACGACCGTCGGCGGCAGCACGAGCGGCAGCGTGAGCACCACATCGAGCACGCCCTTGATGAGCCGCGGGAGTTTGGCGATATAGTACGCGGCAAAGATGCCGGCGAAGAAGATGATGCCGGTGGAGATCGCCGCGATGCGCAGCGAGTTCCATAAAGGATACCAGTCCATAGGTGACCTCCGATGTTCAGACGTTGCAGAGACTCAGGCGAGCTCCACATACGCCGCGAGTGCGGCGTACAAGCGTTTTGCCGCAGGCAAAACCTTGGCGCGGACAGAATTTATTTTCGGCCGGGCAGGGAGAGATTCAGGGCTCCCGTTGGGCGGCAGCCCAATGGGATGATCGCCGCGATGCGCAGCGAGTTCCATAAGGGAAACAAATCCATAGGTGACCTCCGATGCAGCCGCCAGCGGCGGCGATTTCAAAGAGGGCCATTCTTAGCGTAAGAATGGCCCCCTTTGGATCCCCCAAGA
>ERZ826016.3004-NODE-3004-length-12220-cov-3.747965_pt1 | contig 12220 bp, 10 predicted proteins | sample MGYA00519872_ERZ826016 | MGnify/ENA primary metagenome ERZ826016 (study PRJEB31778, sample SAMEA3449218) | human gut metagenome | biome: human gut; feature: human-associated habitat; material: faeces | place: United Kingdom | collected 2010/2012 ... | reverse complement strand
AAATACTTGAAAGTATAGTGTTTATGCGGATAATCGAAAATTAGATATAAAATTTTACTGAAATAAATAATATAGTTAATACTCCGACAATGGATACAGTAAGAAGATTAGCTGAACAAAACCAACGATTTGCGGATCTATTTGGTGCGGACAAAATGATTGGAGAGACCATTGACACCGATGGAAAAAATGACAATGAAGAAAAAGATAAAAGTTCTTAAAGGAAGCTGTTGAATTAAATTATATAAAATCTTTAGATCCAAATACAGCACCAAGGTATATGAAGTATATTCCTATTTGAGCATAAATTTAACTTGCTGGTAACTTGCAAAAATAGATATTGTTATTATGTGATAATTAAAAAAACTGCTTATTTTCAACATTTTATAGAGAATGAGCTATTACGAAATAAATAATATTAACTTGCCGGTAACTTGCTAAGATAGTAATTCGATAGAGAAAAAGCCATTTCGTCAGGAGTGGCTTTTTCTTATGCGATTAAAAAATTTTTTAATATTTTCAAAAAAATTCGATTTTTTTAAATTTCTGTCGGGATATTATATGCGAGGTAAATTCGCAGGGACATTTGAAAACCGAATACGCAACTTGCAGGCAACATTGAAAGAAACTTCTGTTCAGCCACAGTCCGAGTGTGATGATAACCGCCGCAGGCAATGGGAGCAGGCCGTCAAACGGGGGCAGGTGAAATTCCTATGGGCATTTTGCCATCTGCAAGAGCGGAAAAGGAATATATGCTTTCAAAGAATTGTAGCAATTCAGGAAACCTTTCTGTAAAATAATATAATATTGCAATCAGGAACATTGACACAGCAAATCCTCTATGATACTCTAAAGGTACAAGTATTGTTGGGTATCGAAGCGTTCGCTGAGAGATGTTGTTTAAGGATGATAAGCGTTATTATTTTATGTCTATACGGCATAAGGCAATAGCGCTTTTTTTATTTTACAGTTTTTTAATCAGGAAGGATTTTAAGCGTGAACAGTTTAAGATGCCTTCCTTTTTTATTTGGGTCAAAAGGCAGATGCCTTTGATAGTAGAAAAAATATTATGTTACAGAAAGGTGGAAAAAGAAATGGAAGAAAGAGTATTTGCGGATGAATTCAGGAAAGGCTTCTGGCAGGAGGAGGATTTTCTTGCATTCCTTGAACGGCGAGAAGAAAACTCCGAATGGGGAAAGGTGAAAAGCAATGAAATCAGATTTTATCCTATCGAAGAGGGACATCAGATTTCTGCTATGCTTGAGGAAAAACTGAGAGAAACAGGCAAGGCAAATGTATTTGAGGATACCTTGGAGCATACGCGGTTGATTCTGAAGGTCAAGGAGGACTTGTACCCGGTTCGCAGCTGTGCGATTAAGACAATTCTGGAGCGTGCCAGAATATCCGGCAATGCATTGAATAAGGTGCAGAAAGCGGAGCTGGCACAGATTCTGAATTATTGCATGGGTGTAGCCGGTGGAGATGCACTCCTGCGTTTCTGCGAGGATAAAATTTCCGCTGTTCATGGCGGAGACGCTTCGGATTATGCTGTCTTGGAGACACCGGAACTGTTCCGCAGAACGGTAGAATATTTACAGGATAATTTCTCGGGATATACCTTTGCAGGGGCATCCTATGACCATTCTATCGCTACAGCCGTATGGTCTTTGGAGAATCAGGATAGCTTGTTGCAGGAGTATCGTGAAAGCTTACAGAAATATGGCTTCCCCAATCAGGAGATTCAGTTGGGGCTTCGGCTGACAACATCCGATACCGGGCAGAGTGGCGCAAATTTGTACCCTATGATTTTTTTCGGCTCTGAAGCGAGAAATATTCCTTTAGGCAGTGCTTTGAAATTGCAGCATAAAAATAAGGCTGACCTTGCAAAATTCGATGAGCAGCTGAATCTACTTTATGCACAGTATGGCAAGGCTTTGGGTAATATGCAGTCCTTAATGGATGTATATGTGCTGTATCCAATCAATGCGATGCTCGGCGTAATGAAACGTGTTGGCGTACCGAAAAGGTATGCAATGGAAGTTTCGGAGGGTTTTCGGATTCAGAACGGAAATGCACCATGCAGCGTATATGAGGTATATTTACAGATTGCAGAGGTTATTTATCTGATGCAGTGCGAAGGCATTGACGGCTCCAAAATCGTACAGATGGAGGAGAATATCGCAAGAGCCGTTCATCTGCGCTGGAAGGACTACGACATTGCAGGAGAGTATCATTGGTAAAGGGGGAAAAATTCATGGGATTAAATTTGAATTATACAGCAGATGTGCTTGTCAGTACAGAAGATATGCAGGAAGAAACATGGCTGCAATACCGCAGAAACGGAATCGGCGGCAGTGATGCAGCAGCCGTTATCGGTCTTTCGCCGTATAAAACAGCGAGAGATGTATACTTTGAGAAACTTGGCAGAGAGCCGGAGGATAATAATACGTCCGGATGGGTAGCTATGGAGGTCGGTAAACGACTGGAGGATTTAGTAGCTGCTATTTTTGCGAAGAAAACAGGTTTTCGCATCTGGCAGGAGAAGGTAATGTACCGACATCCGTTATTCCCGTTTATGCTGGCGGACGTAGACTACTTTTTTGAAACATCCGATGGTACGGTTGGTATTTTAGAGTGTAAGACGGCTAATATCCACACAAAGGAGAAATGGGAGAATGATGCTGTTCCGTATCATTATGAGGTACAGTGCAGACATTACATGGCTGTAAAGAATCTGGATACTGCTTATTGCGCGTGTTTATTCGGGAACTCGGAAAATGATTTTGTCTTTCGCAGAATCGACAGAGATTTAGATTTTGAGGAAAATCTGATTTTACAGGAGGAATCTTTTTGGACGGAGTATGTGGAACCCAGAATTGAGCCTGCCTTAAGCGGCGACGGAGATCTGGTATTAGCAAGCTTAAAACGCTATCAGATGCAGAGAAACAATCCTGATGAGGTTTTGATTGAGAGTGATTATGGAGAAGCGTTAGAGCTGATTTATCGTATGAAAAGTGAAAAGGCTGTGATTGACAGTAATTCCAGAATGCTGGAGCAGAAAATCAAAACGGCGTATGCGAAATTTGCGGAAATGCTTGGAAATGCAACAAAAGGGTTATGTGTTGCCGCAGATGGCAGTGAATATCACATCAGCTATAAGCCAATGCAGCGCACCGGCATTACCAAGGATGATCTGCAGAAAATGAAATTGAACGATAGCAAGCTTTATGAAAAATATGCGACAACGACAGAAAGCAGGGTATTTCAGGTAAAGAAGATTGTAAAATAAAGGGAGCTGATAAAACAGTGGAGCAAAAGGAAATGACTTGGAACAATCAGAATCGTGCAGAGAAAGGAGTTACGACAAAAGTAACCTTACTTGCACTTTATGAGAAAACCATATATCAGAATGAAAAGAATGGATTTTGTATCTTTAGAATGACCAGCGAAGACACCGGGATACCGAAAGAGCTTGGGTATGGCAGAGATAACAAAATCCATTTTTCTGTAATCGGGTATTATCTGCCGCCAATTCGCAATAGTATGCTTGCCTTAACAGGCGCATGGGAGAACAGCAGATATGGTCTGCAATTTCATGTAGACAGCTATACCGAGGTATTACCAAAAACAAAAAGCGGGATTGCAGCATACCTTTCCTCCGGCTTAATCAAAGGCGTTGGGAAAGCAACGGCGGATTTAATTGTAGCAAGGTTCGGGACAGATACACTGGATGTGATTGAGAAGGAGCCCAAGCGTCTTCTGGAGATAAAGCGTATTTCCGAAAAGCGTCTGGAACAGATTCTGGATTCCTATGCAGGCAGTAAAAGCATGCAGGAGATTATGACGTTTCTGGGAGCCTATGGCGTAACGCTGAATAAAGCAAAGAAAATACAGAAGCATTTCGGGAGTCGCTCGGTAGATGTGATACAGCATTCGCCGTATTTGCTTTGCGAAATTTCCGGTTTTGGCTTTAAAACGGTGGATCAGATTGCGAGAAATATCAATTTTTTACCTGCGGATCCGCTGCGGTTGGAAAATGGGATACTTTTTATTCTGGAAGAAGCAAAGGACAGTGGGGATTTATTTCTTATGCAGGATATTCTGCTGGAACGGGCTTATGTATTGCTTTCTGAAGCGGTGCCGAAAGGCGAGGTAACAGAAGCTATGATAAAAAATACGCTTTCGGATTTATGTGCTTACGGAAAGCTCTATGCAGATGGAGAACGGATTTATTTACCGCAGTTTTTCCATTTTGAGGAGCAGACAGCAAAAATAACAGCAAAGCTGTTAAGTGCGAAAAAGAGACATAGTGCAAAATTGGAGCAGTATCTGAAGGAAGTGCAGAAGGAAAATGGTGTTTTGCTTTCTGAGAAGCAGGCAGAGGCAGTTCGGATGTGTATGGAGAATCGCTTTTCTATCATTACAGGCGGGCCGGGTACCGGGAAAACAACGGTACTGAAAAGTATCCTTGCAGTCTATCAACGGCTGCACCCGGGGAAAGAAATCCTGCTGGCAGCGCCTACAGGCAGAGCAGCCAGAAAAATGGCGGAGAGTACAGGCTTTCCGTATGCGTCTACGCTGCATGCAGCCTTAAACCTTACCTCTGATACCGCTGATTATGAGGAGGTCATTATCCCTGCGGATTTTGTTGTAGTGGATGAAGCGTCTATGGTTGATATGCGCTTGGCGTATTATCTGTTACATAGCTTAGGTACAGGAACAAAGGTGCTGTTCGTAGGGGATGCGAATCAGCTGCCGTCCGTAGGCGCAGGCAATGTACTGAATGAAATGATTGCAAGTGGGATTGTGCCTGTGACGGTTTTGGATATGGTATTCCGCCAGAAGAATACCAGCCGGATTCCGTTAAATGCACAAAGCATTCAGATGGGAGAAACCAAGCTGTTATACGGGGATGATTTTCAATTTCTGCCTGCGGAAAATGCAGCGGAAGCGGCAGAGATTATAAAATCCGAATTTCTGAAACAAACTTCGATTTACGGTGTAGAGCATACACAGGTTTTAACACCGTTCCGTGTGAAAAGTGATGCAGGCGCTGCAATGCTGAACCTTGTATTACAGGATATACTCAATCCTTTGGTGAATAAGCGTCTGGAAATCAGTTCCGGGAATCGGACGATTCGATATCGGGATAAGGTAATGCAGACGAAGAATATGGAAACGGTCAGCAATGGGGATATTGGCTTTGTGTCTATGGTAGATAAGGATGCCGATTTTCCTGTAACCGTTACATTTTCTGATAACAGAATAAAAGAGTACAGCATGGACGAATTAGGTAGTATTGATTTGGCGTATGCAACAACAATTCATAAAAGTCAGGGGAGCGAGTTTGACTGTGTTATTATCCCGGTGCTTTCCACGTTTTATGTAATGCTGCAAAGAGCCTTAATTTATACTGCAATTACCAGGGCAAAGAAAGAAGTGATTTTAGTGGGACAGAAGCGTGCATTATTTACCGCTGTGCATCGCAATGATACCATTCAGCGAAACACAATACTGTCAAAACGAATCAGGGATATGTTTGAAAAGATGAAGCAGAAAGAACAGAAGGCTGTAAAACAAGAAGAAGCAGAGCAGCTGACACTTTAGGAAAGAGCTGAGTGATTGGGTAACTGATGACTCAGCTTTTTTATTATCAGGAAGAAAGGAGCGGAATTACAATGAACGAAGCAGTAGTAAACAACATGTCCATCATCAACGGGCTGAATAAGGTAGATGGCTTTGATCCCTCGGCTTTTTTAAGACGGCTGACAGGGGAGAATGGCGAGGAGCAGTTTTATTTAGATGTAAAGTATAGAAAACTCTGGTTTCGACTGATGCACCCGGAAGGAAAGATTACAAAGCGCATTATAAAGCTGGAAAATGAGGTTGCAATTATCGAAAGCAGGGTATATCTGAATCGCAATGATGCAGAGGATGCGTATATTTCCTGTGCATTTGCTCAGCGTTGGCGCAAAGAGGATGATGCCTACGGTTTGAAATATGTAGAGACCGCTGAAACGGCGGCCGTCGGCAGAGCATTGGCAGATGCAGGCTTTGGCATCCAGTTCTCCGAACCGGGAGAGGAACAGGACAGAAGCCTTGTGGATGCACCTGTGACAATTCCGGACAGCGGTTTATCAGAAGAAATGGGGCAGGATGAATCGGAGGAAGAACTGCTGGATGAAATGCCACAGGCCGCTGAAATGCAAAAGAAAGCATCGGAACAGAAGAAAGCGGAGTGGGACGCATCTATGCCTGTAGAGGAACTGATGCAGAAAATGAGTTTGGAGGATGCCAAGAATTATCTGATTCCGATTGGTGCGTATAAAGGGAAAACACTGGGTGAGCTTTGCGTAGAAAAGCCCGGTGCAATCAACTGGTACGTCGAGTCTTATCACGGAAAAAATAATGTGCTCCGCGCAGGCGCAAAACTGCTGCTTGCGTCAGTTGAAAAATAGGAGGCGAATAGATGCGTGATTATCCATTTACCATTTTAGATGTTGCGGGGATATTAAACTTAAAGGTTCGTCGCCGACAGCCCACCAATATGGACGTGGATTGTCCTTTTTGCGGACATAAGAAAGGCAAAATGAACCTTAATTTTGCCAAGAATGTATTCCGCTGCAATTATTGCGGAGAAAGCGGTGGAATGATAGAGCTTTACAGCAAGGTCTTTCAGATCAGCAATGCACAGGCATTTGCAGAAATCTGTGAGATTTTACATGATGACAAAAAAGCGGATGCACTGCCAAAGCCGATATATACGCCTGATATGGAGCAGATACCGAAAGCGGACTTAGAAATACGGTATCAGACCTATTCCATGCTGCTTTCACAGCTGATTTTATCAAAAGACCATCAGAAAAATCTTATGGAACGAGGTCTGGATGCAGAGCAGATTGTGAAATATGGCTATAAAAGCACGCCTGCTTTTGGCTTTCATAAAATCGTATCTGCGATTATGGCAAGAGAGTGTGTGCTGGAAGGAGTCCCGGGGTTTTATACGAAAAAGAATAATACCTATGGCATTAACTTCAATAAGCACGCCTCCGGGATTCTGATTCCGATACGTTCTATGGACAGAAGGATAGAGGGATTCCAGATTCGCTTGGACCGACCGATAGAGGATAAAAAGTATATCTGGTTTTCTAGCTCCAACCAATTTCGTGGTACATCTGTAGGTGGGCCGGTGCATTTCATTGGTAATCCGGCGGATAAAACAGTTTATGTAACAGAAGGCGCATTAAAAGCTGATATTGCACACGCCTTCTGTAAGAAAACCTTTGTTGCGCTGGCAGGCGTAAGCCATTACAGAGCATTAGAACCGATTTTTGCACAGCTGAAACGTAACGGCGTAGAGAATATTGTGGAAGCCTATGACATGGATAAGTACACAAACCCGCATGTGGAAAAAAGCTGTATGCAGATGATGGAAATGGCAAATGCGTATAAATTTTCCGTCCATCGGTTATGCTGGAATAAGAAATACAAAGGGATTGATGACTGGTTAGCATCGAGAAAGAAAAGGAATTAAGCAGGATTGGAGCCTGTGAATTTGCAGGTTCCAGATGAAGAAAATTAGTGATGAGATACCTAATACTATATACAGGATGATGTCTGTTCGTTAATGCATAAAAAAATTAAGAAAGTCGTTTTTTAGTAATTTCTGATTACTGGAAAACGACTTTTTTTATTTTGCGCAAAAAATTATGAATAAAGTTTGGTTTTTGAGAGCAGCTTTTGGCTTGTATTAAGTAGAAGGAAAGAATTTCATATAACAAAACTTCAATTAGTAGAAGGAGGTGAACCAAATGAATTTACTTCCTTCTGAGGTTAGCCTGCAGATGCGCTTTGATGCCTTTTGTAAAAAGGTTATAACGTATACAAATTATAAACTGTTACGCGAAGGACAGAAAAGGCGAGAACAGGGCTATGTATTTTCTGATTTTGAGGAGGGGGAGCTGGAACAATATTATTATACTTACGATACATATCCGGCATTGGCGTTAAAGATAGAACTGGAGCATATCAGGGTATTTATCGAAAATGAAATGCTATATCATGCATTGCTTTTACTGCCGAAGAAAAGATTGGAAATTATAATTCTTAGTTTTTTTGCGGATATGACGGATAAGGAGATTGGAAAAACCATCCTGATGCCGAAAAGCTCTGTGCAGTATAACCGAAATGTAGCGTTGCAGTATATCAGGAAGATGATGGAGGTGCATACAGAGGTAAATGAGAAACAGGAAAAACCAAAATGAATTTTTTAGCCAGAATGCAAGAAAAAGCATTTTTGGCAGCAAACAGAAACTAAAGACAAAAACGATACTTCTGGCTGTGTCGGGAGATACAGAAGCTTTGATGGAAGTGGTTGATACTTATAAGCCATACATAGAAAAGCTTTCTATGCGCGTTGTAATGGATGAGAATGGACATTGCAGAGAAATGGTAGATGAAACAGTGAAAAGAAGTCTGGAAGTTGGATTAATTGCAGCAATTATGAAATTTCATCCGTATATCTGAAAAAGCGCAGACACGATAAAAAAATTCGTTTCTTTTAGTAATATTGTACCTTGAAAATTGAATCATCAAATTCCGGAATTGGGCATATGAAAACCCGAAAGGGAAAGCCGTAGGGAGAGATTGCGCCATGACCATAGCAATATACGAGCGAGAAACATCTGCTCCTTTATCCTACTTATGGCAAAGATAGGATTGCGATGACCTTTCATATACCCAAGCCACCGTCAGGAAGTGTAAGACTACTGATGTATGCATAATGAAAAGCAGACCTTCTGAGAATATCGACAAGAATGGAGAATAGATTGACGTTTTTTGGGGGGAGTGGTTTGTGCCGACATTCCGGAATGATTTATATAGCCGGACAGACAAAAATAAATCTTTCTTTTCATACGTTGAACAAAGGGGGGATAATTATGAAACAAGTAAAACCTATCGTTCATTGTATCTATACAGAATCCAATAAGTCCTTAACACAACTTTTGGATGAATATTTCAGAGCATATCTTTCATGTTCGCTTGAAATGACTAACAAAGCTATGTTACCATATTTAAAGTGACTGGTCGCTTATTTCAAGGAGGAATATGATGTATTTAGAAATAAGCAACCCCATGGATTATCATGTTGCATTGTATATTCGTTTATCAAAAGAAGATGAAAGCGAAGGGCCGTCTGAAAGTGTTACAAATCAGAAATCGCTGCTGAATGAATTTGTGCAGCAGCATCGTTTATCTGTTTACGATACTTACATTGATGACGGTTGGAGCGGAACCAGTTTCAATCGACCCGCGTTTCAGCGTATGATTGGTGATATTGAAACAAAAAAGGTCAATATGGTCATCACAAAGGATTTATCACGCTTGGGGAGAGACTATATTATGACGGGGCATTATATGGAGCGGTATTTTCCGGAGAAAAGAGTTCGTTATATCTCCCTTCTGGACGGCATTGATACCGGCATAGAATCCACCGCAAATGATATTACACCCTTTCGTGCGATTATGAATGACATGTATGCAAAGGATATATCCAAAAAAATTAAAAGCGTAAAGCATGATAAACAGCAGAAGGGGCAGTTCATCGGCGGAAAACCTGTGTATGGCTATAAGATGCATCCGACTGAAAAAAATAAAATTGTAATTGATGAGGCGGTTGCACCTATCGTCCGCCGCATATTTGCAATGGCTCTGACCGGCATGAGCTGCCGCAGGATTGCAATGGTGCTGAATGAAGAAGGGATTCCGACACCTGCAACCTATTGCGGCTGGCAAAGGCGGCAAAAAGGCCCATACAGCGGTCTCTGGTCCAGCGAGCGTATTTCGGATATGCTGAAGAACGAAACCTATATAGGAAATATGGTACAGGGTAAATCGGTTAAAATCAGTTACAAGTCGCAGAAATGCATCAAACAGGAACAAAGCAAATGGATTGTTGTTGAAAACACACATGAACCTCTTGTTGATAAAGAAACCTTCCATAAAGTAAGGCAATTATTAAACAGCAGAAAATATACCCGCAGCAGAAAATATGATTTCCTGTTAAAAGGGCTGATTTTCTGTCATGAATGTGGATATCCGCTTGCGGTCATCAACCGTAAGACGACAACAGGAGAGGACAGATTATTCTTTGTTTGCCGCACTTATCAGCGATTTACAAAAGCAGGGGTCTGTACCTGCCACTGCATAAAGGAACAGGTTGTTACAGACGCAGTGATTGAAAAAGTACGTGAAATCTGTCAGGCATATCTGCATCCGCATCGTTTGCAGACGATTGCCAAAGAAACGATACAAACGGATAAAAAAGAACTGAAGCAGGAATATGCCATACAGGCAGTGCATAATAAAATCAGCAGTCTGACAAACAATCTGGATAAGATGTATATGGATCGCCTTAGTGGCTTACTTACGGAAACAGACTTTGAGCGGATGTATCAACGAATGAAAATAGAACGTACCACTTTAGAAGAAAAATTAAAAGAGTTAGAGCGATTAAAGGAAAGTCCCATCAGCTCCGATACTTTGTCAAAAGAACTGGTGCAGCGCTTTTTACAATCTGCATATACCAGCAGAGAATTACTTGTCAGTTTAATTGAAAGAATTGAGTTAACCGAAACAAAACAGATTATTATTAAATTCCGCTTCCCCGAGCTGGAAGCGATTTCTTAAAGCACTTTATTTACAATAGATGTGGCGGTATACATAGGAACGGGAGATACCGAGCCGTCCGGCGATTTCCTGCTGTGTCAGTTCCTCCTGTCCCCACAGACCATAGCGAAAAATGACAACAATCTGCTCTCGTTTACTGAGACGTTCCTGTACTGCGTGCAGCATTTTTTCCGATTCGATGGCAAGATGCAGCTGTTCCGCAAAATCAGGTGTTTCGCTGTTGATGACATCCAGCATGACGATTTCGTTGCCGTCCCGATCGGTGCCAATCGGTTCATAAAGTGAAATATCGTTTTGAAATTTCTTGGAAAACCGCAGGGACATCAGGATTTCATTTGCTATTCTCCCCCCAATGCGTTTTTGATGCACTAAGGGGATTAGTTTTTCCCAGGCGGTCATCCTCCGTATCGTCATCTTCGTAGTCTACATCAGAAAATGCCACCAATTCCTCGTTTTCGTCCTCGTCGTCTGTATTATCAGAAGCAACAGAAGCGATTTCCGGGTATTCGATTTCATCGTCCTGCACACCAAACAGAACCACATGAGCGTTGACTCCGTCCCAGATAACCTTACGCACGATGGTGCGGATGGCTGCTCGTTTCTGCTCTATGGTCATTTCATCAATGCCATCCTTAAAGACAGTCAGCAGCTGACGCATCAAGTCAAACTCAATATCGCTGAGAGCATGCTGTGTGGTCAGACCCTCCAGCTCCTGAATACGTTTTTCAAGGGACTGGTATTCCTCGTTCAACTGCTCAATTCGTTTGGTTACATGAGCCTTGGCAGGGCTGTCACCCATATCTACAAGGGAGTCTACCAGAGAATTGATTTTCTTCTCTGTATCTGCCGTTTCCTTTCGCATATCATCCAATCGCTGTTCATAGTCCATGCGGTTGCCGGTATAAAATCTGCGGCTCTGTTCCAACTGTGCAATGAAAGTATCTCTGTCCTCTGCAAGCATTTTAATCTGCTCAATCACAGCCATATCCAATGTATTGCCATTTGCATTTTTACTGTTGCACACAGAACGCTGGCTGCGCTCCTTCATTTTGCAAACATAGGTGTAAATCACCTTTCCATCCGCAGTTTTTCGCTTGCTCATTTTCGGATACATACGCTCACCGCAGCTACAGAATAACAAGCCGGTCAAAAGCGCTTCGTTACTGCGTGGCTTTCTGAAAGATTTTGATTTATTGCGTTCCAAAGACTCTTGAATTTGTACCCATACTTTACCTAGAACCAGACCCGGATGCTTGCCAACGGATACAATCCATTCACTTGCAGGAAGGTACTTTGTAGCTCTGCCTTTCTCTTGATCGGTGCGGTTGTAAGCCATAATACCGTGCTTGTTGTCAAAGGCATCTTTCTCCGAGAACAGGTCTGTGTCATTCTGAATGAAGAAATTATAAGCATCTTCATCCGCAATCATATAAACCGGATTCTGTAAAATGGCTTTGATGGAAAAACGGGTAAAGTAATTGTTGTTCTTCGTCTTGATACCCTGTTTAATCAAAGCAGCTTCGGTTAAGGT
>ERZ826016.3001-NODE-3001-length-12230-cov-5.657906_pt1 | contig 12230 bp, 11 predicted proteins | sample MGYA00519872_ERZ826016 | MGnify/ENA primary metagenome ERZ826016 (study PRJEB31778, sample SAMEA3449218) | human gut metagenome | biome: human gut; feature: human-associated habitat; material: faeces | place: United Kingdom | collected 2010/2012 ... | reverse complement strand
CGAAACATGATCCATGATCATTGGGTTTTCCGTCTCAACTTCTTCGGTCTCTTCTAAGAACTCAAAAACACGCTCTGCGGCAGCAACGGTAGACTGCAAGAGGTTAGAAACATTTGCCATCTGCTGGATCGGCTGCGTAAAGTTCTTTACATATTGGATGAATGCCTGAATATCGCCAACGGTGATCGTTCCTGCCACTGCAAGAATACTTCCGACAATGGCCACTGCAACATAACCGAGGTTTCCAACAAATGTCATGATCGGCTGCATCAGTCCGGATAAAAACTGTGACTTCCATGCAGAGTTATAAAGTTCTTCGTTTCTTGTATCAAACTCCGCTAAAACATCCTTTTCTTTGTTGAATGCTTTAACGATGTTCTGTCCAGAGAAGGTCTCCTCCACCTGACCATTGATCTCACCTAGGGTTCTCTGCTGGGCAATAAAGTATTTCTGCGAAAACTTAACAACCAGCATTACAAGCGCAATAGAAACCGGTAAAATAACAAGCGCGATCAAGGTCATCAGCGGGCTGATGGAAAGCATCATGACAAGTACGCCTACCATTGTTGCCACCGAGGTAATCACCTGTGTCACACTCTGGTTCAAACTCTGTCCTAAGGTATCGACATCGTTGGTGATACGCGAAAGGATCTCACCGACGGTCTTGGATTCAAAATAGGACATTGGCAGTCGATGGATTTTTTCGGAGATTTCTGATCTCATGCGGTATGTCATCTTTTGCGATACCCCTGCCATAATATATCCCTGCACAAAACTCATCAGCGCACTAAAGATATAAATTGCAAGCAGGATCAATAAAATCTTGCCGATCACATCAAAACGAATATTTCCTGTCCCCTGAATCTTTGCGACCAGACCGGTGAACAACTCTGTTGTCGCCTTACTTAAAATCTTTGGTCCGATTACATTAAATATGGTACTTATAATTGCAAAAAAGATTACAACTGCAATCCCTATTTTATAAACACTCAGATAATTCAGTAATTTCTTTAGTGTTCCTTTAAAATCTTTTGCTTTTTCCGCCGGTCTGCCCGGACCTCCGCCCATAGGACCATGATGACGACGAGGTGCTTTTGCTCTTTCATTTGACTCACTCATTAGGCTAAGCCTCCTTTCGTCTTTTCTATCTCCTGCTGGCTCAACTGTGAAGCCGCAATCTCCTGATATGCCTGACATTGCTTCAAAAGTTCCTGATGGGTTCCTTTTCCGACAATCTTTCCATCATCCAAGACCAGGATCTGATCTGCATGTAAGATCGTGCTGATACGCTGTGCAACAATGATAACTGTTGCATCTTTCGCATGTTCAAACAATGCCGCACGCAGTGCCTTATCTGTCTTATAATCCAGTGCTGAGAAACTGTCATCAAAGAGATAAATCTTTGGATTTTTCGCAATGGCTCGCGCGATAGAGAGTCTCTGCTTCTGTCCGCCAGATACATTAGATCCCCCCTGCGCAATATGGCTGTCGTACTTTTTCTCTTTTTCTTCGACAAATTCTGTTGCCTGTGCAATGGCAGCAGCCTCTTCCATCCTGTCATCCGAAATCGTCTCATCCGCATATTTGATATTAGAGCGGATGTCTCCCGAAAACAGGACAGCCTTCTGCGGAACATACCCTATGGCATCGCGCAGTTTCTTTTGTGATATGGTACGAATATCTACACCATCCAAAGTAATACTTCCTTCTGTCACGTCATAAAGACGTGGAATCAGATTTAGAAGTGTCGACTTACCACATCCCGTGCTTCCGATAATCGCCGTCGTTTTACCCGGCTGTGCGCAGAAGGAAATGTCCTTCAATACAGGCTCCACCTGCTCATTATCCGGTGCATAGGAATACGTCACATGTTCAAAACATATTTCTCCCCGGAACTGCTCTGGCAAAAAAGCATCCTCTCTGTCCTGAATTTCACTTTCACTGTTTAAAATCTCTTCAATACGTGTAACCGATACCTCGGCTCTTGGCAGCATAATAAAAATCATGGAAGCCATCAGGGTTGCTGTCAGAATAAAGGATATGTAGGTTACGAAGCCGATCACCTGTCCAATCTGTACCTGACCGTTCCCCGCCATACGGCCGCCAAGCCAGATCAGCGAAATATTGGCAAAGCTCATTGTCAGGGTAAAGATTGGCTGCATCAGCCCTGTAATCTTACCGATGCTGGTATTAATCCTTGAAAGATCTCCGTTAATCCGTTCAAAGCGTTCCTTCTCGCCTTGTTCCTTCGTAAAGGCCTTTACCACACGGATACCGGAAATCTGATCCCTGAGTACGGTATTCATCTCATCTATTTTCGTCTGCTGTTCTCTATAATAAGGAAGGATCAGCTTTAAAAATACCACAGAAACCCCAAGCAGCAGAGGTATCGTCACAAGCAATACCACCGAAAGCTTCACGCTTTGGGACAAGGCAAGCACAAGACCTCCGATAAACATCATCGGTGCTGCGATAATCGCGGTAAATAAGAACGTAATAAACTGGATTACCTGCTGTACATCGTTTGTTGCCCTTGTAATCAGCGTAGGAGCTCCCATGCTTCCGATCATCCTGCGTGAAAAATGTATCAGCTTCTCATAAACCTGCTCCCTCAAATCCCGTCCGGTCATCAGTGCCACCTTTGCTCCGAAAATACCAGCCAAGGTTGATAGCAGTAACTGGATAAGAGCTATTCCCAGCATGAGAATTCCCTGATGCATGATATATGCAGCATCCGCATTCGCCACACCATAATCGATCACTCTGGAATTGATTGTTGGCAGATACATGGTTAAAAAGGACTGACCAAGCTGCAGTAAAATGACCAGTATCAAAAGTCCCCTGTATGGGCTTAATACTCTTCGCAAAAATCCGGTCATGCCTGTCCCTCCATAAAATCATCAATAACGGAAGCATATGCATCCATCATCTTACGCCCCGGCATACCCGGAAATGCATTTACCTCTGCCAGCACATACTCTCCATCACCAATCATAAGATCCAGTCCGATAATCGGAAGATCAAATATGGACGCCACCTTTTCACAGAATACCTTTTCTTCTTCGGTAAGAGTCTTCTCCTGTGTAGTTCCACCCACATGTACATTCGAACGGAATTCATCAGGATTCGATGCATGGCGCTCCATCGAAAAATAATATCTGCCATGGAGAACAACAACACGGATGTCTCTTCCTTTGGAAGTAGCAATATATTCCTGTGCCACATAAGCCTGTCCATAGGAAAGAGTTGCAAAGTAATCCTTAAGCTCCTGGCCGTTATGGATCAGTTCTACACCAATCCCGCCAAATCCACTGTCCGGCTTCACAACAAATGGATAACCAAAACGACCAGACAGTGTTTCGGGATCAGAATCTTTGAAAAACACCATCGTATCAGGCACCCGTATTCCATTCTGTGCAAATCTCTGATAAGTTGCAATCTTACTTCTTGCGACCTGAAGCTCACGCAGATTTAAAATAGATGGAATTCCCGCATCCTGAAGCATATTCTCCAGAATAAATCCATCCGTGGATCCAAGTAGTGGCCAGAAATAATCCGGCTTTTCCATTTTTTCGCCCAGACAGGTGATCGCAAGTTCCCCGTTCCTGCAAATTTCAATCGTGGAATATTCGCAGAAAAGCACTTCCTTATCTTTACCTATCAGTGCCTGCATCTGCCTTCTTCCATTTGTCTTAACATCTTCCACAGTACTGTCCTGGCTTGCTACTAAAGCTAAAATTTTCATAGGCTTCTCCTTTTATTTTCACAAAGTCCTTCCATTTATTTTACAAGCCCCACCCCGTATTCTGTCTGACTGAAAAAGAATTTCCGCTGCAGTTCATTCCGGATGATGTGCACAGGCTTCAGCTGTGCCGGCGCAATTCCCTTCATTATCATCAGATCACGGTATAAGCTATATGTCTCCGGCTCTAAGATATTTAACTTAGTTGACGCACAGATTCCTTTTGCCACCTTATCTCCCATGGACGGATTGGCCTTAGCAAGATTCCTCTCCAGAAAAAAACGGATTTCCTTTGCTTTCATCCCCTCCGGAAGGCTTTCGATTTCCATAAAATAAATATAACGTGGAGGAACATGTTCAACATCCGGATATACTGTAAAATCAATCATGTCAAAGCCAAGCTGCTTTGCTGTATCCTCTGCGGCAGTCCTGAGTGCCACTTCTGTTGTCTTCTCCCCCATAATACTGACTGTCTGATCAATACGTCCGATGAATTCCAGAATCGGCAGATTCTTATATTTTCCTGCAATCTTTACCGCATCACGCATACGATACCGGTAAAAACCGGAAAGATTCGTAACAATCACTTCATATTCTTTACCTGTCTCAAGCTGATCTATCGTTACTATTTTGGAGAAATCATCATCTGCGTCTGTCGGCAGAAATTCATAGAACATACTGTCCGGAACCGGCACGCTCTTCTCATCATTTAACCGGTACGGGACACTGATCATGCCTTCAGATGCATTAATTCCGGTAAAATAACGGGCTATTTTTTCTCCCATATATTTCTCTTTGATCTTATCAGCATAAACCTTAAATCCACCGGAACCGACACCGGTAAGGAACTGTGCATGAGGCCACAGCTTCGGTACAATCGGTTTCTCAAACCCCTGCATGAAAATTCCCCTCAGTTCCTGCGCTCTCTCCGGCATGGGCTGAATTTTCTTTAAGAGACTGGAACGGACTTCCTCTGACATTTTAATACCCAGATCAATCGTTCCCTGTTCAATATCATTAACCAGAAGCTCCCAATGCTGTTCCATATAACGCAATACTTCCAGTAAAAATCCAAGAAAGTTCGCTGCCATATTCGTAAGATCCTGGTCCATCAATCCGAAACGTGCATGCAGATATCTGGTGTTGGTTTCCGATTCCGGATAAATTGCTTCATCGGGAGATGTAAAACTCATTCCGAGGTAAGGGCGGAATTCACCGATCATTTTTACTGACAAAGCCCCATAAGTAACACCGCTTTTCACGTGCTGGATCTCTGCAATGGATTCCGCAATGGACATATTCCGTCCGTTGATCCAGTCTTCTCCGAGTTCTTTTGCGACCAGACCCATACGGTAGGGACCATTATACTTCTGAAAAACCTGAAAAGCCTCTTCCGTCAACGGTATACGCTTGGGATTTCCAACCGTTCCTGAAGACTTGTTATAATGTACAACCTTACCGGAGGTAATCAGATTCTCCTCCCCATCCTCACTCATTCTTAAAATATAGCCTGCATAATCATCGTATACACTGACCGGAACCTTCTTCTGGTATTCTTCTATGGAATGAATATTCGCAAAGCCATATTTCCTTCCATATTCCGTATCCTTATTTTGTTCCAGAATCCTTAAAAGCAGCTTTTCATTTTCCCCCATGGGATCCTCTGCCATCCGATTCAATGCTTCCACTACCGGTATTCCCAATTTGATCTGTTGCAGATTCCCCTGTCCGGCAGGTGTTAATTTTCTCTCTTCAATTGTCATATTCTTTTCCCCATTTTCATCTGTCTTTTATTGTTCGACTGTCAAAATACTGTCAAATCCGGTTGCTTCAAATACTTCCATAATAATTTCATTGACATGCTTTACAACCATACTTCCCTTTGCTGCATTCATTTTCTTCTGACAGGATAAAAGAACTCTTAATCCGGCACTGGAAAGATACGCAAGATCGGTAAAGTCCAGAACAAGCTCAGTAACTCCATCAAGCTTTTGGAAAATCTCCTTCTCAAATCCCGGTGCTGTTGCAGAGTCCATTCTTCCTTCCAAAGCAACCTCCATTTTCTTTCCCTGTGTTTTAACATCAAATTTCATTGATTTAACCCCCTTGTATTTTATACATATGCGGTAACTATTTTATCTGAATCCGTGCTTTCTTCAGTTCCCTGTTCTTTATCTGAATTTGTGTTTTCTGTATCAGTATTTTTCTCTTGATGATCCTGATCCGTAATATCTGCTTGATCTTCTTTTACAGGTAATTCTGAATCTTGTTCCATCATAAGAATATTGCCTGCATACACGGTTGTTGCTACAATACTTTGACTTAAAGTACTGAACAGCAATACAAAAGATAGCAAACATGCTTTCTCTATTTTTTCTCCTTTCTTCTTTTAACTGTTTTTATATCTATATTATATATATTATTTGAATCTAGTTTCTCTGTCTATATTTTTGCGTGAATAGTCAAAATATAGTGTAAAAAGACATTCATCTGATTTGATTTTGCCGTTTGCAAAGTTCTTCTTTTGATAAAAGATTAACTTCCTGATTTTCTATATTCCGTATTACTGAATTTTGATTTTCACAATTATTAGGCGGCTCATTCTAGTATTGTTCCATACTTTTAAAAGTAAGAAAGCCTGCAATCACTCCGGTTCCCAGAGAAATTAACAGGCTGATCAATAAGGGTTTTTGCTTCATTAAAGAGCTCCCTTTATTTTTAGAATTAATTTATTATATTCTGCTGTCATGGAGACATTCTACTTTTGGCTGCGTTACTGAGAATATTATCTATTGTCTGCTTTATTGGTTTTTCCTGAATCCGTGAAGTTGATTTCCTCACATACTCCTTAAACCCTATAGTTTCATGCTTTTGCAATATTTTTTTCCAATATTGTTATTCACCCACCAGGTGAAAGCAGTCTGTGGTAAAATAGACATAACAAAATCTATGGATTGGAGTCTTTTACCATGAATAACAACCACCGAATCACACTGAACACCAATAAGAACATTATTGTTGAGTTTACAAATGAATGTATTATCCCAGCCAGCGGTCTGGCTGTTGTTGGCGCCCTCCTTGGGAAAAGCGATTTCATCAAAAAACTCAATCAGTTTATTGTAAAAGCCATTGGTATTTAAAATTACAATTGCCTTTTGGTTATAACCCAGCTGCTTTTGCACAATCATTTCCGATAATTCTTCCAATGTACCGAACCCTCCGGCAAGCGCTACAATCGCATCTGAAAGTTCATCCATTTTTGCTTTTCTGCTTCGCATACAGGGCGTTACAAAAAGTTCAACACATTCATCTGTATGTACTCCCATATTATGCAATCTTTCAGGCATTACACCAATTATCTGACAGCCGTTTTTCTTTACTTCTTTGGCGCACGCCCACATCAAACCCAAAGAACTTCCGCCGTAAACCATATTCATATCAGCTTTTGATAGCAAATTACCAAACTCTGCTGCGGCGTCATAATAGGATTTATCTAAATAATTACAGGAAGATGCAAATACACAGACATTTTTAATATTATTCGTCAAAGCCGCCTCCGATTTTGTAATAGTAAGAACAGCTTACACCGGTACCTGAATCAGAACAATCTTTTTTCAATTCGTTCATCTCCACCCCGGCATCATCATAATCCATCAGGAGCGAGCCGTCAACGATGGCGCGAATGTCGCCGCCGTTGTTGTCCCAGTAATCCGCCACCAGTTTCCCGGCAACATCGGCAAGCTGCTGGCTGACACGCTCTCCGCTGATGCCGTAGGTGGCGGCGAGCATTTCTGAAACCGGCTGCACCAAATCGGGACCGAGCTGCCACACCTCCGGGTCACGGGAATTGCGGCGCACCCCGGTGTCCGACACGTCGAAAACGTAGTGCAGCCGGGGGAATCCGCTGGATTCGTCCAGCAGAGCGATGCCCTTAGAGCCACGCCTGACATAGCGGTTCATCCGGTTGCGCCAAATGTCAAATTCGGCGCAGGCGGTGGCATCCGGGCGCTGGGCGTAGATCATGAGCTGGTCCGCAAAGGGGTACTTGTACAGCCGGGATGCGGTGGTCAGGTAGTCCGTCCAACTTTCCCAGTACCGGGTCAAGCCGTTCGCCGTGCGCTGCGCAAGGGCAAGGTATTCTTCGGTTTTGCTTGGCATAGCGTTCCTCCCTTCAATCTCGTTGTAAATAAAAAAGCGAGCGGCCTTTTCAGGTCACTCGCTTATGGAATTGAAACTGGTTTTAGTATAGCATGAATCGAAGCGTTCTATCAAGACCTCACTTTTGAGGGTTTCAAAAACTGGAACCGCAAAGTTTCGATTTCAAAGCAAGAACGTTCTGACGAATCTGCTCTATGACTGCTTTGAATTCATCATCGCTTTTTCCGGTAGGATCATCCAGACCCCAATTCTCATCAAAAGGTCTGCCAATGAACGGGCAACTGACATTGCAACCCATGGAAATAGCGATATCCGGCTTTGGAATTGCAGAAATCAGCTTGGAATACTGTGTCTTTTCCATGTCGATGCCATATAGCTCTTTCATCAGGCGCACAGCATCCTGATTGATCTGCGGTTTGGTTTCGGTTCCGGCCGAGTAGCTTTCAAACACATCTGCGGCCAGTACCTTGCCAAAGGCTTCGGCAATCTGGCTGCGGCAGGAATTATGGACACAGATAAAGGCGATTTTGGGTTTTGACATATAGGTGTTCCTTCCCCACAAACTGGAATTTGCCGTTATCTACGCCGATGATGGTATTTCCGGCACCAACACAAAAAACGTGAGGACTTTAACTCTTTTGTGTATAAGCTTTCAGAAAAGGAACAGCAAAAAAACTATAAACACAGTTTTTTCTGCTGAACATGATTATCCACAATATAAAAAAATAAAAATTCGTCACTTTTTACAATGACTCATGCATACCTTGAACAGTAACAGGCAATCGTATGGATCATTTTTTTTACATCCAGTGGTTTGGCCAGATGTGCGTTCATACCACAGTCCAGTGCATGGCGTACATCCTCTGCAAAAGCATTAGCGGTCATTGCGATGATGGGAATGGAAGAAGCATCCGTCCTGTCAAGTTTCCGGATCTGGCGTGTGGCCTCGTATCCGTCCATCAGAGGCATCATAATATCCATAAGTATCACATCAAATGTCCCCTCGGGGTGAAGGGAGAAAAGTTTTACAGCTTCCCTGCCATTGGATACTGCAGTTACCACAGCACCTTCCTCTTCAAGGAGTACCTGTGCCACTTCTCTGTTTATGTCATTATCCTCTGCCAGCAGGATCTTTATGCCCTGAATGGAGTTTCGCTCAGATTCTGGCTCAGAAGAGATATCCGTTTCTTCTGCCTCTTCAAATGGCAAAGTGATCACAAAAGTACTTCCGATACCCGGAGTACTGGAAATCTCAATGGTACCACCCATCTGTTCAAATAGCGCTTTGGCAATGCTCATACCCAGTCCGGTGCCATGATATACACTTCGGGCATCCATATTCTCCTGAGTAAAGGGTTCAAAGATCTTCTCCAGATATTCTTTGCTGATGCCGATTCCCGTATCAGAGATCGTCCATCTGCAGACCAGCTTATGATCATGGGAAGGGAGAGCATGGATCTCCGTATGGATCGCCCCATTTTCTCTGTTGTATTTGATACAGTTACTGTAAATATTCATCATGGCACGACGGAGGTGCAGAGGGCTGCCGTATACAAAGGGATGTTCGTATATCTCCGGTGCGATATGAACGGTGAAATCAATGCCGTTTTTCTGTGCCTGCATATCAATCAGCATCTGTGTCTCTTTTTCATATCTGATCAGATCAAAAGGTTCATGGCTGAGTACAAGTCCGCCCTCCTCGATCTTGGACATATCCAGTACATCATTGATAAGAGAGAGCAGATGACTGGCTGAAATCAATGCTTTTTCACGATTGCTTTTCAGGAATCCGATATCATTTTCGTGCTTTTTATCAATTTCCAGCAGACCAATGATTCCATTCAGCGGCGTACGCATATCGTGGGACATACGGGAAAGGAAATTGGATTTCTCTGCATTAGCACGTTCGGCAGTATCAAGAGCTTCTTTGAGAAGCTTTTGGTGCCTGATTTCTGATTCCACCACATCGTCCACATTCAAAAATCCCAGAACAATGATACCGGAGTCTTCGTTTTTGATAAAGCGGAACTGATAGTAATGGATACCATCCCTGCCATTTATCCGGTAATTTCCCTTGTATTCGGACTGACCGGACAAAACACTCATTACATTACCCAGTTCCAGTGATTCTTCCAGCATTGTACGATCATCCGGATATACACGCTGCCGGATATAGTCTGAGAGGAAAAGATCATAGGGGTATGTATTGCTGTGTTTTTTGTCCGGATCAGGGACATCGTGGTCTTCCTGCTTGATCACAGAGAGAGTTTTTTCTCTGGGGTTGATCAGGTATACGTTCAGGTAGTTGCTGCTCAGTGTCTGGACAATACTTACCTGTGTCTCATAGGCTTCCTGTGTTCTGGTGACATCCTCACCGTAGAGGATTGCTTCCAGATGGTTATTGGAAGGATTGAGCAGCAGTCTTGTCACATATTTGGAAAGCCTGGTTATATTGTCATCGTAGAGACAGCGGGAAACTCTGATGACCTCTACCTGACCGTCCTCGTAGCTTTTCATCAGGGAACTGCGGCAAAATGCGTTGATGAAATCGTTTCTGTCCTTTAATACCGGTATAAAAGCAGCACTCTCTGCAATAAAATGGTCAATGGAAGCGTCAGCATCCATCTTATAGGCCAGGGCAGAAGTGCCTCCGACCTTCAGAATCTTATCATCTGTAAGGTCGAGATGAAAGTAGCCGGCAGCATGGGTAATGGATGCCAGAAGAGAGTGGAGCTGATTTTCATAGATTTTGCGTGCTGTCACATCATTGTCTTCACAGGCCACTGCAATTACGAAATCCCGATAGTCATCGGCGTTTCCGTTTCTGGCAATGAGCAGACAATAGTAATGGACAGTATCTGTGACAACCCTGAAATGGAATTTGAAAGAGGCTTCCTGAGAAAGCCTTTCCAGCAGAGTTTCATAATTCAGGTGTCTGGACACATAGGAACGCTCATCCGGATGAACATATTTCTGGATGAGAAAATTAAATGACAGCTTATAGTCTGCATTATCTTTAATATCCGCAAAAGCATCAGTAAATCTGGAACGATATACGGAGATTTTCCCGGTTTCCCGGTTTACGCCATAAACAGACATGTAGTCAGAAGCAAGCAGGTTGATGGCACCCAGAAGACGGAGAGAGTTCTCACCTGTGGGAATAGACTTTGACAGGCTTTCTCCTTCGGCTACTGTGCTGAATACAAGTGCATGTCCTCTGCTACCGTCGGGCTGTACCGTCTCTACTGCATCAACTGTCTCATAAATATGACGGATCGGATCCAGGTAGGTCTTTGGCCCCTGTATCCCCAGTGCTACAGGGCAGGGCGGGCATGGGGAATCAAGCCCCATAAGTGCCTTATAGCATTTCACTCCCGGCTGGAGATTGGGGTACAGTTGTTTGGCAGTGTCGTTATAGCTTAGGATATTATAGTCTTTGTCTATGCTATAATATCCGGATGAGTGTGTGTTCATAATTTTATACCCCTGGTGTTTAGTGCTTTAAAGTATACTCTTTTTATCAAAGAAATTAGCAATGATAATGGACGAATTTGTAAAGCTTGTACAATGTTTCGGTTACTATTCACTCCGTTCTCAGTAACACGCTTAGCGACTTCCATTACTGACAGCCACCCAAGACTCGCTACTGGCGGTTGGTTAGACCTTACGGGACAGGCATTCCACCTGTTAGACTACTCGCCCTTTTCTGGGCGCACAATTCCGATTTGTTGAGATTATTATACCACAGGGCAAACCTTCTGAAAAGAGCCTATGTACGCCGCCCGGAGGCGGCAAAAATCAGTCCGGGGGAAATTCCAGTTCGGCAAACTCCGCATCGGTCAGCAGTTTCAACTTTTCGATAACCCCCTCCGACAGTTCCCGCAGGGCGGTCTCATCGGGCATCAGATAACACTGCATGAGCCGCAGTTCCTGCATCAGCCCCAATCGGGTGCCGGTGTTGTAGAGCATCATCAGCATCAGTTCTTCGCCATTAAAGTTCATGGGCATTCCTCGCTTTCCGGCACCCGGTAGGATTGCACTCCGGGGCATCGCATTTTTCCTTGAGATTCATCAGCACCGAAGGGCGTTCCGGCTGCTTGTCCAGAAACTCCTGTAAATCTTTGAAGCCGATGCTGTCCACATAATGCACAGACACCTCGCCATTGCGTTTGAGTGCGATCACATCGCTGACCGACAGGCTGTGTCCCTCAAAATCCTGCGGACGGGAGAGGTTGAACATCTGAAATAGTTCTTCCAAAACCTCGTCGCTCGGCACATCCTGCCACATGGCGGGCAGATCAGCATAGTAGGTGACCTCGTAATGCTCCGG
>ERZ826016.2994-NODE-2994-length-12258-cov-182.865935_pt1 | contig 12258 bp, 9 predicted proteins | sample MGYA00519872_ERZ826016 | MGnify/ENA primary metagenome ERZ826016 (study PRJEB31778, sample SAMEA3449218) | human gut metagenome | biome: human gut; feature: human-associated habitat; material: faeces | place: United Kingdom | collected 2010/2012 ... | reverse complement strand
CGAAAGGGGTCACATTTTTCCGCCGAGAGGGGTCAATCTGCACCGACTTTTCCAGAAATATTCCCCCGGTTGTAAAGTCAGGTGCCCGGATTGTGGGCGTAAGTCTTTCAATCTATATGTTGACAGTCTTGGCGAAGTCGCATTTCCGGAAGACATCGGCTGGTGCGACCATTCGGGCTGCAACAGTCAGCATGACCATTCTCCGGCACGCTATTTTCAGGAACATCCTGAAAAGCGACCTAAGGGCTATGAGGATAACAGGACTTTCACTATTCAATCTCTTCCATTAAAACCGATTGAACCAAAGCCTCTTATTTTCATGCCGCAGGAATTAATGATGCATTCACTTAGAGGTTACGAATCCAACGCCCTCTTCAAATACCTTTGCATGAAAGTTGGAGAAGAAAAGGTCAGAAATGCCTTCCAACAATACAAAGTCGGCACGGCTTACTTATGGAACGGTTCGACTATCTTTTGGCAAATTGATATTGACGGGAATGTCAGGACTGGCAAGATTATCAAATATGGACCGGATGGACACCGCGTGAAAATGTCAGAACGCAGTTTGATAAACTGGACTCATTCCTTATGGCGCGAGAAGCCTGAAAATTTCAAGCTCACTCAATGTTTCTTCGGCGAACATCTTTTGCCTCGATATCCTGATGCTCACATCATGCTCGTGGAATCCGAGAAAACAGCCTTGGTCGGGTTCATGTACTTCCCTGACTTCCTATGGCTTGCCAGCGGTGGCAATAACGGATGCCTTAATCTTGAAGCATCAAAAGTCTTGTCAGGTCGAAAAGTTATTCTTGTGCCGGACCTGAAGATGGAGAAGAACTGGAATGACAAGGCAGAAATGCTCTCAAAAGTCGGCGTTGATGTCTCTGTATTCGATATGGGACAGCTCAATCCTTCAGAACAGAATCGCCAAGCCGGACTTGACATAGCCGATTTCATACTCTGTGCCAGGCCATCGGATAAGGAGTCGATGTACCGCGAGATTGAGGAGATCAAGCGTCATTGGCGTAAGAACAATCCCGAACTCTACCAAAACTTCATGAAGCTGTATAACGACTTTGACTGTAAACTGACATCCATTGGACCGATGACAGAGGAGGAACTTGCCAAGTATGGCAAACCAAGAACGAGTGTCGATGCTGAAGCACATATCAAAAGATAGGGAACATGATATGCATGGATTAATACGGCGCATCAGAAGGGAACGAACATTCTCTTATTCGGCAACAAGAGATACCTCTGACCGGCAACGAAAGAGTTACACCGATTAACTCCTTCTGGCAACGACTGCATCTCTATCATCCTCTTCAATCTGAAATTAACCTCTTATAAACTCATGCTATAATAATCTTTCAATTAACAAATTATTTCATGACAAAGAACAAAAACAATCATCAAATCCCTCACACCGTAACATGGCGTGTGAGACTCACTCCGGAGATGCTTAACCATCTCGCGGGACCAACGACATTCAGAGCATCGAAACTCGATGCCTATCTCAATCTTCTGCATGATGCTGCGGTAGCAACAGCCATTTATGAGTCGGCCTATGGACAGACCGTCAATCCGGAAGCTGGCCAGCTCGTAATTTCGATTACCAATCTGGCTAAACGATGGGGTTGGTCCCGTGGGATCGTGCGCAAGTTCCTTGACCAATTGGAGACACTCTGTATGCTGTCAAAGACTCAAGCCAGCGGTTGCACACTCGTCACCATGACAACAGAACGTGACGATGCCAAATATTGACAATTTCCGAAAAGCCCCAGACTACATTCGATATGGCGGTGCTACTTTATTACAAGATAGACGAATGGCTATGTGGCATAATTGACGATTCTGAACTCGCCGGAATAATCGAAGATGCAGTCGCTTCTTTCGACCGCTCAAATGAGGATGCGTATTCGGAGAGGATAATAGACTTTTAGGATTTACTGATTAGGCGACTGATTTCGAAATGGTGTGCGAATCCACCCGTTATTCCCGAAAATGCCGACTCTTATAGCCTTGTCTGTCTTGAGCACATTTTTTCAGAATGCCAATCCGGAAACTGGGCGATGTGGTTCAAACTACTCAGAGTCTACTGCACCGACCCCAATGGAAGACTGGAGCTCGTCGAGAATGGCACAACCCCTGCCTCAATTATTGACGCCCGGTATGCGTTCGACAGTCTCTTCTCCCATTTGAAGGTCGATTTCATCAACAGAAGCCTCTAAAACTCACCTGGGCTTGCTCTCTGAATCGTCGATGACAAGATGATCATAGGAGTCCATCCCGACACCACAGACGTACTCTGAGCGCTACCTCGGATATAATCTTGGCACTCTCCTTTGGGCTTCGTCCAGTACTGCTTATAGACATCGCGCTTGCGCGCAGTTGCCACATTAAACAATGGGTACGGAGCCTACTTCCCCCCTTCGATAAAAAACGCCGGGGAGTTGCCGCATCGGCAGGCCTTTCAAGTGCAAGCTCAGGCAATTTTAACAATATGTTTAACCTTTATAATTCAATCAGATGGCCAAACAGGTATTAGATTGTAGCCCGTCAGCAGGCATTACAACACTCCAGTCGAACGAACACCAGAGACGGTGGTCGGAAAAGAACTGGGAACGTGCCGCCAAGAACGGCAATTATGATATAACCCGTGCTCATCTCAATTTTGAGATTGCAAAGGGTGGAATTGTTCAACCCATCGATACCTCCCAAAGTATACCTAACAGGATGCGCGAGATTCTGAGAGCACGTGGAATCATCGATCCGAATGAGGAGATGAAACGTAAAGGCAAGGAGCCCAATCGCCGCACCGTTGTCAACATCATCTTCGGAGGTAGCCGTGACCGGATGCACCGTCTGGCATTCGGCAATCAGACGGTTAATCTGGAACATGGTGCGGACAATTCATCCATCACCCGCCGTAAAGACATCGAGGAATGGGCAACGGATATTTACAGGTTCACGTGCGACAAGTGGGGCGAAGAAAACATCATCGGTTTCTATGTTCACTTGGACGAGAAAAATCCGCATATACATTGCACCTTGTTGCCCATCACACAGCAAAATAAATTTTCGTATAAGGAGCTATTCGCCGGGAATAACAAGAACGATTTCCGTGAACGTACCATTCAGCTTCACAATGAGCTGGCCGTGGTCAACGAGAAATGGGGGCTTGTTCGTGGGCAGAGTAAAACCGAGACCGGCGCACGTCATCGTTCAACGGAAGAATATCGCGCCGAACTTCATAAGGAGTTAACGATATGGAACTTGAGATAGCTGAAAAGCATGAGACTTTACGGGAGTTATATTCGGAGATACGTCAGGCAGAGAAACGCTGCAAGGGTCTCAACACGATGATAACCAATCTTGAGTCTCGTCAGGCTAGTCTCATTGAGCAGATTGACCGGTTGCAGGTTGACCTTGAATCAGGGAACGGCGATGCCGAAGAGTTGAACCGTCGAATCTCCGACCTTGAAAAAGAGTTGCGCACTACCGCATCGACACTCGAAGACAAGCGTCAAAAACTCAAGACTGCCGATAAGCAACTGAAAGATCTCAAAGAGGAATTGGAATCCGTCAGCGAAAAGCGCGACAATGCGGCAAGAGACTTCCATGATTTCACAGCTAAGAATCAGGAACAAGTTCGCATGAGATTGACTGATGCAGTCTTCGGCAGGTCGGTTGTCGACATGCGTTCGTTATTAGCAGCCATGACACCGGAACAGAAAGCCGAGTTCGATGGAGAGTTCCTTACAGCAATGGCAGAGAAGCCCAACGATATATTGAAGTGCGCAATGTATCTCTTCATGGGCTATCTCGATGGAGCGACCCAATTCGCCCAGTCATGTGGAGGCGGAGGTTCATCATCCGACCTGCCATGGGGCCGCAACCCAGATGAGGATGACCGAAAGTTCGCTTACCGCTGCATGATGCAAGCCCACAAGATGCTCAAGCCATCAAGCCCAAAACGCAACATGGGCAGCAAACGATGATGGTTCTAAAACCTTCAGCACTTCGACCAAAGATGGAAACTGGCTCACTGAAGAACTGGGTAAGTTCATCTTGTTCCTCAAAGAACTCTGCACAACACACCACATCCAGCACTTCTCCATCGCCTTCTCCAAAGACAAGCCCGACCATCCCCCAACTGTCCAATCAGCCGATGTAACCTGCATCCGCCTCTACTAATCCCGAACCCTCCCCGACGCTCCGACTTATCGACGAAGTCGCTTTGCTCTGCAAAGAACACCGCCCTCGTCAAAGTCGGGGCGTTTTATGTTTCTCAGCACATTTCATTGCCATGTGAATTATTTTCACTAATTTTGCAGCTGAACAACAAATTTGATTTAAATGGAAACAGATATTAATCGACTAAAAGTAGTGTTAGTTGAGAAGAAAAAAACAAATAAATGGTTATGTGAGCAGCTAAACGTTAATCCCTCAACCGTTTCTAAATGGTGTACTAATTCTTCTCAACCTGATATTGAGACCCTTATTAGGATATCAAAACTTTTAGGCGTTGGGATGGAAGAATTACTAAATCGGCAATATGTTGAATCGTTAACAATCTAATGATTGAAAAATGGGAATTCAGATTGAAGATAATAGAATATTTGCTCCTCTTAAGAATAAATGGCTCGTTTTAACTCCAGAGGAGCGTGTGCGACAAGAATATATTCGTCGATTAATAGACAATTATGGGTTTGCTCCAGAGCAAATGGAGCAGGAAATCCAAGTGAACAATTCTCATCGTGGACAAGGAAAAGCGAGGGCAGATATTGTTATTTGGAAATCGGCGACAGATAAAAACGACGAATCGTCTGCAGTAATCGTTGTGGAATGCAAAGCTGAGCATATAACTATCCGCGAGGAAGACTACTTTCAAGGATATAATTATGCCGCATGGGCAGGAGCTGATTTTTTCGTTACAACCAACTTAAAAGAAACTCGTGTATTCAAGGTTGTCAAAGGCAAGTTGCCTAAGCGTCTTGAAGAGATTGTTGATATTCCAAAGGCTGATGACTTGGATAATGCGAAAAAGATTAAAGAGCTATTAAGCCAAACCAAGGCATTCACTCGGGATGAATTTTCCAAGTTGCTGTTTAAATGTCACAATATTATTCGCAACAACGATAAGCTATCTCCTGAGGCCGCTTTCGATGAGATTAGTAAAGTGTTGTTCATTAAAATTCGTTATGAACGTGATAACACAGGAACACAAATTTTTTCCAACGAGGAGTTTAAGAAATTGCGCGAAGGTTACGACAAAACAAAATCTCAGTTAAGTTTACCTTTCTATCAGCAGCTATTTGAACGCACAAAAGAAGATTTTGCAAATGATGACTTGTTCGAGCCCAATGATACAGTGAAAATCAAGGAGGCGAGTTTTGAGGCTATTGTCAAGGAGTTGGAGATTTATAACCTGTCACGTACAGCAGACGATGTAAAAGGTATTGCATTCGAAAAATTCTTAGGTAAAACCTTTCGGGGAGAATTGGGACAATTCTTCACCCCGCGTACCATTGTTGATTTTATGGTCTCATTACTTGACCCCGAAGAAGGGGAAATTATTTGCGATCCTTGCTGTGGTAGCGGCGGATTCTTAATAAAAGCATTTGAGTATGTCCGTGAGAAGATAGAAAAAAACATTCAAGAAGTAAAAGAGCAGATTAAGGCTCAAATGTTTGATGAATCTTATGAATTTCTAAACGAGAAAAAGCGTGTTATAATAGATGAGCGTGTAAACGAATATTTCACAAGACTCAATCAGGAACTTGATACGGCACAAGATAATAGCCGATTAAGAAATCTGTCTCACGATTGCATCTTTGGCACTGACGCTAATCCCCGTATGGCCCGCACCGCCAAGATGAACATGATTATGCATGGTGACGGACATGGTGGAGTACATCATCACGACGGACTACTCAATGTAAATGGTATTTTTGAAAACCGTTTTGATGTAATTTTTACTAATCCGCCATTTGGTTCACGAGTAGAAAAGAGCTTGAAGATTACTGAAGCTGACAAGTTCGTAGATGAAGCGAAAATTAAATATTACACTGAGCGTTATGGTTCGGAATACACAAAGGCTTTGGAACAAGTAAATAGTAATATCGGGGAATCTGTCCTCAGTCTCTACGACTCGGGCAAACTCAGTGGCTTGACTGAAGTATTATTCATTGAACGCTGCCTGCGTCTTCTTAAACCGGGAGGTCGTTTGGGAATTGTACTGCCTGAGGGTGTGTTGAATAACACCAATCTTCAAAGCGTGCGAGAATTGTTTGAAGGCATGGCAAAGATTATCTTAATTACCTCGATTCCTCAGGATGTCTTTATGGCATCTGGTGCGACGGTAAAACCTAGTTTGATGTTTTTCAAGAAATTCACGGATAAGGAGCGTCTACAATACGACCAAGCTAAAACGGCGGCGTATGCACAAATAACAACTAAATATTCCGATATACTCTCTGAATTGAAGGAATTTATTGGGAACAAGGAAAATAGTCGCTCAGAAATCAAGTTGAAAAAAAACAAATTGAAAGCCCTTGAAGCTCAAATTAACGAGGAGGTAAAACCTATTATTAAACAGTTGTTCGATTATCAGATTCCAATTGCACAAGTGCAAAAGGCTGGTATCACGACCACCGGAGCCGAGTGTGAAAATGAACTGGACGCCTTGCTTAAAGAATATACGCCTTATCGCCAAGCCCATAAGTTGTGGGAAGTAACCTCTCAACATTATGAATACAAGGTGGAGAACAATCATCTTTACAAGAAGTTAAACGATGGTCAATGGACAGAAATATGTTAAATGCAAAAAAATATATAACAATAGTTCCTTTTAGCAGATTGTTCAATTGGAGCGTGCAATATCTTAATGATTCTAAAATCTCATTCAGTAAGGCATATCCAATGATGCGTATCGGGGAGTTTCTGAAACGCAACAAGACGGCAGTAACTATTGAAGATGGCAAAACATATAAACGTGTAACAATTAAAGTGCGCAATGGCGGCGTTGTGCCTCGTGATGAGGTTATGGGAGAAAATATCGGTACTAAGAAGCAATTCTTAGTATCCGAAGGTCAATTTATTCTCTCAAAGATAGATGCTCGCAATGGGGCAATGGGTATTATTCCAAAAGAATTAGATGGAGCCATTGTTACGCAGGACTTTTTGCCATATGACATTGATACAACAAAGGTAAATCCTCAATATTTTGTACTTGTTTGTTCCACAAAACAATTTGTAGAATTTTGCCAAAGTTGTAGTAGCGGTACAACCAATCGCCGGCGTGTTAATGAAGCTCAGTTCCTCAACATCAAAGTACCTATTCCGTCAATAGAGGAACAGAATAAGTTGGTAGAGGAGTATAATGCAATCATACTCAACGTGCAGAATATTGATAATAAAATTGATTCATTAAGAAAATATATTGACCAATATATTTCTACCGCATTAGGATACACCCCAATTGATGTTAATTCAAGACACTCAAAAGAATTGCTGTCTACATGCAATTTTAAGGATTTGAAACGGTGGGATATTTTTAATTTAAACTACGAAGTTCAATCTAATTTGTATAAAACTAGCCCATTGAATGATTTAATCACAGGAAAACCTAAATATGGAGCAAGTTACAAAACAATCCATAAAGTGTCTGATGTTAGATACATCAGAATAACAGATATCAATGAAGATGGCACATTGAATGATGGCGCAGTGTCTGCTGATGGATATGATAGTCAATATCTACTACAAAATAATGATTTTCTCATCGCCAGATCGGGGAACACCGTTGGTAAAACATTTTTATATAATAAAGATGTCGGAAAAGCTATATTTGCTGGTTACTTAATTAAATTTGTTCTGAATACAAACATGGTTAATCCCAAATACTTACTATATTATACAAAGTCTACAATATACAAAAAGTGGATTAACTCGAATATGCGTGTGTCTGCCCAACCCAATATTAATAGCGAGCAATATTTATTTTCACCAATTATTCTGCCAGAAATGAAGGCTCAAAATTGTATTGTAAAGCACATTGACTCAATCATCACGCAAATTGCTAAATTAGCAGAATCTTCAAAAGTAGATAGATTAACTGCATTAACCAATTTCGAAATCAAACTTTTTGAGTAGCGATGGAAGATATTCTTATAACAGAGCACAGGAGAAGTATTGCCAATCTGTTAACGAACCTTGCTATTGGAGGCGAATTATAAACTAATAATTCTATATAAAACAATAGTTATCATGCATATTCAGTCTTTATATATAAAAAATTTCAAGAACATTAAGAATCAAGCATTCGATTTGAGCACTCATGAAGGGTTAACCCTTTTAATAGGAAACAATGGATGTGGGAAAAGTAATGTGTTAGAATGTATAAGTTCTATTTTCTATAATTTATATCAAGGGAATGAGTCATTTGAAACTGATTTTACAATCAGTTATCAAATGTACGATAATTCAGGTTTTGATATTAAGTATGAAAAAGATCATTTAATACTGCAACCCTCTCAACATATTAGACTACCGAAACGAGTAGTAGCTATATATAGTGGAGAAGAACAACGAATGTGGGAAAAGTATTATGCTCCATTATATTCAAAGTATATTAAAGAAATTAATAAACAGGCTCAAAGCGGTTCGTGGCCGCCTATGTTGTATTTAAATAAATATTATTGGGAAATAGCACTATTATCTATTCTGTGCTCTGATGCGGATGATAATAAATCTTTTATAACAGATGTATTGGGAATTACGGATGTTGAAAGTATTCAGTTCGACATTAATTCAAAAAATTATGTAAACTATAGGGAAAGTCCAGTATTATCGTTAATCGATTCATTAAATCTGACTACAAGTTTTACTTTGGAAGACTTTAAAGCATTAATAGAACGGCAAGCTATTGACATTGATACACTATTTATGTATTTATACATTGCGTTCACTCCAAAAGGCACAAAAATATTAGATGCAATCACGATTATGTTTAACGGCGGTCAAACTATTAAAGATTTAAGCGAAGGGCAAAAGAAACTATTATTAATTAAAGCAGCATTAGACTTTACAGGGTCGGAAGACACATTGTATCTTCTGGATGAACCAGACGCACATATACATATAGAAAATAAAATCAAATTGTTGGATATTATTAAACAATATACCAGCAATAGAGAAGTTATTTTAACGACTCATTCACCGTCTTTGGCTGATTGCGTGATGAAGAATGATAATAATATCGTGTATATGGAAAATGGAGAAGTAAAGACGGTAGAAGTGATTGATGCGATTTCGAAACTGTCAGGAAACCACATTGGGTACATTGAAGGAGCTTTAATATTATCCTCCTCAAGACCGTTGATATTAGTGGAAGGAATTGGAGATGTAAACTATATCAATAAATCAATTGAATTATTAAGTCGCATCAATCCTAGATATTCGAATATATCATATGACATCCTATTTATGGGTGGAGGGGGAGAGAATGCCAAGCAGTTTATTGATAAGATCAAACCACATGTAAATGAAAATAAAAAGGTTTTAGTTATATTTGACAGAGATGATTCTGGAGCAGAAGGTATGAAAAAAATAGGAGCAACTGGTAATCGAGAAGATTTTAGTACATATAGAGATCGTAATTGGTATTTTCTAATGTTACCTAAAACTTCGGAACATAAAGAAATTGATTTCACAATAGAAGATTATTTTTCGTTGGAATATAAAAGCCGCATAGCAAAAGAGAAAATCGATGAAGCTAATGGATATTTTAAGAAACTTCCTAAAGATCTTCGCCAAAATGTGAAAGATGCTCTAAGTAAAAGAATAAATGAATATTCAGCCGAAGATATGGCTGGATTTGGTGTCTTATTAGATAAAATAGCCAATATACTCTCTGAGAAAGAAACTGAGGTTAATGAGATAACAATTCCTTAAATATGGGTAAGACTATAACTACATACTTAGTTGACGGGGATCCCAAAGGGACTCAATACGCTTTCATTAGCAATAAAATTTGCCAAATGTTTGTAGTCCCTCGTTCCAATCTGTCGTATCTTAATACGCAAGAAAAATTACAAAAGCCTGCATTCTACATATTACTTGGCGAAGATGAATCCACAAAACCACAAGCATATATCGGGGAAACTGAAAATTTCAGAGAACGTGTAAAAGACAACGACAGCAAAAAGGCATTTTGGCAAAAAGCTCTAATATTCGTATCAAAAGATGCAGATATGACTAAAGTAGATGTGCAATATTTGGAGCATACCGCGATAGTCACAGCCAAGAAAGCGAATACGTTTATTCTTTGTGATAATAAGCAGATCCCCAAGGCTCCTAACTTGCCGGAGCATCAGCAGGACTCCATGGATGAATTTTTTGAAGATGTAAAATTCTTAGTATCCTTTATCGGTTGCAATATTTTTGAGATATCGCAGCCTAAGGAAGAACATCTTTTTATACCAAAGGGCGAGGCAGCAACGCAAGAGGCTTTTATAGCTCTGACGGATTTACCGTTTTAAAAGGAAGCGTTATTGCCAAAACGGTGGTTCCATCGTTCAATTGGAAAGAAAAACGGGAAAAGATGACTCATGAATATACGTCCGCGGATAATGGTATATTGACAATGACATCAAATAAAACATTCTCAAGTCCCAGCACTGCCGCCGATTTCTGCATTGGCAGCAGCAACAATGGCTGGCTTGTTTGGAGGGATAAAGATGGCAATACGTTAAATTCAGTTTATCGCCAACAATTAGATTAGTTTTTTCGATGAACAATCTGCTATATAAATATCTTGATATTGACGGTGCTATAATGATGTTGTATTATAGCAACTTGATGTATGCCAACGCGACTACATTTAATGACCCTTTTGATTGCCATCCAAATTTGATTGACTTTTCTAAAGTCCCATCTGAAAAATGCAAAATTTGGAATGCAAAAGATATTGAAGATTTAGAATCTAATAGATACATAAACAATAGGAACGATTTATGGATTTGTTGTTTGTCTAAGGTGTATGATTCTCTATTGATGTGGAGCTATTATAATAAACATGTGGGAGTCTGCATAGGGCTTAATATGGAGTATGTAAAAAAATATATTCATGTTGGATATGGTATGATGGTAACTACGCAAGGTCAGGAAGTTAATTATACAAACATTATAAAAAAGCCGGACTACTTTCGTAACTACAAAGATTTTTTTAATTATCAAATATTTACTAAGGCAAAAGCCTGGGAACATGAACAAGAAGTGAGATTGTATATCTTCAAACCGTCCCCAATGTTTATGGCTTTATTACCTTTTCAACAAGATAAAAATGAGCTTAGTTGGAAAGAAGTCAGGTCCTTTATAAAAATAGGTCCAGAATGTTTTGATTCAATTTATTTAGGTGTGAACATCAGCAATACCGATAGAGACCGAGTAATTTGTCTTGCAAAGAAGATCAATCCTGAAATTAAGGTCTACCAGATGATTCCTGATACCAACTCCTTTAATCTAATAGCGACTAAAGAAGAGTAGCTATAGAAAACATTTAAGACGGTCCTTAATATGGCACAGAAGTTTGAGATAAGAAATAGTACGGCGGAGTTCTTGACTTTCATTGCGGAAGGCAAGGAGAATGGTGTGCAGGTGGCTTATAGAGACGAAACGATCTGGGCGACTCAGAAGGCCATGGCACAGCTTTTTGACGTGGATAGGACTTATATCCAAGCACCTCAAAAATATATTTGAGTCTTCTGAATTACAGCAAGATTCAGTATGTGCAAAATTTGCACATACTGCTGAATATGATAAAATTTACATGTGTTAACCTCTTTTAATATAAATGTTTCACTACATATTACGATATAACATTAAAAGCGACCAATATGAATAAAAAAATAATAGAAAATGCGGCTATTGTATGTGATAATGTTGCTAAAGCCATAAATGGGATGCAGTTAAGACGGCCTTGTAATTCCTGCTGTCCTGGAAGAGATGCTTTTATCAATACTATAAATCAATTAATTGTAGAGATTAGAGATACGGAACCAGAATGCTTTCAACGTTTAATGTTGGAGTTGCAAAATATAAAGAACCCTTATAATCAATGTGTTCGACCATATCAATTTGGAGCAATAAATGCTATAACAAACATATTAAAGAACAAGTATATTGATACTAAAAAGGGAAAAAGAAAGATCTTTATTAGTCACTCTCATTCTGATAAAACAATTGTTGATGGCT
>ERZ826016.2992-NODE-2992-length-12267-cov-2.942434_pt1 | contig 12267 bp, 17 predicted proteins | sample MGYA00519872_ERZ826016 | MGnify/ENA primary metagenome ERZ826016 (study PRJEB31778, sample SAMEA3449218) | human gut metagenome | biome: human gut; feature: human-associated habitat; material: faeces | place: United Kingdom | collected 2010/2012 ... | reverse complement strand
GCCAAAAGGAAAGCGGAGTTTTTTACTCCGCTTATCTATACATTAATTAAAGTTAGCTACTTCATAATATTTGAAGAAGTAGTAGAGAGCTACTTTATGCCATTTGGTCAGTTCCTTATCACCGGATAGGAGTGAGGATACTGTGCATTTGTCGATACCTGTATAATTACTCAGGTGTTTGTTTTTCAACCCTAAACGTTCCATTCGTCTTTTTACCCATTCGATGGATATCCCGTCGATATCTTTCCGGTCAAAGTTTACGGCTGAGACAGTCATCTTCCAGTCCTCCGGGATCTCACCCTTAAACATATCACGAACACGTTCAGTCAGTTCCTTTTTGGTCAGGAACTTATCATTTACCAGGTCTTTTTGTTCAGCGCGAACAATTAACCGACCTTCAGAATAAGAGACCACTTCGATAGAGATGTGTCCCATGCGCTGGTACTGCCTTGCAAACTCTTCAATTCGCTTTTTACTCTCGGCAGGGAGAGGTAGTAATTCAAGATTCTTCATAATTCATCAATTTACGTTTTGATAATCGGATATTTAATAAAACAATATACTTTGTAATGGAGGGGCTTTCGCCCCTCCTGATCACAATTTGATGAGCCTTAAATGCGAGATGTCGAAAATAGCGATCTGATTGTTTTCACGCCCGAATCGCTTGGCTTCTTCGAGGTTGGTGAAAATCCGGATAGAATCAAAGTAGAACATACCGTTTTCTTCGTTGAGCCATCCGCCGATTTTCTTTTCGTGCACCAAAGCATGGTTAAGAACTCTTTTCAATCCTTCTTCTCCGAAACTGTCTTGAGTCTCAAGATAGGCGACTGAAATACCTTTTGTGATCTTTTTTAAGGTTGTGAGATCAACCGTGAACCCGTCAGGGTTCTCCTCTGCTATCGCAAGGATAGCTTTGAACAATTGTTCCATAATAAAAAGAACTTATGCGGACGTCACCCGCGTTTGTTATGACTCTGCAAATATAGTTGATTTGTTTGTTACTGGCAAACTTTTATCTATCTATTTTTAAACTTTTCTTCTGTTTCCTCTTGGCGACGAACGGATTCATCCATCGAATAGAGTGCATCAATTAGAAGACCTTTCCGGATTTCCGGTTTCTTGGTCATGTCGGATTGTGCCAGGGAGTCAAGTAACCGGAGTTGTGCATCAAATACACGGCCGTTACTTTTCCCTTCTCCGGAGAATACACGTGGATAAGCTTCAGCCATGCACGAAAGACTTCCCATGATGTACCAGTACATGATCATTTTCCTGGCTTCAGGAAGACGTCTTAGAATAACTGCATCCTTATCTATTCGGTTAATGTCGAAATACTTTCCACGATACCACAAGCAGGCTAACAGGTGATTAATCATATTGGGATCCGATTGCATTGCATCCAGATAAGTTTGCATATACATAAACTGTTCGAAGGTGATATCGAACAATTGATCTTCCGGTCCGGTGAACTTCCTGAGTCCGCAGCGGATGGTCGGATATGGGTTGGTTGTCAGTTCGGGATTGATAAGATATAGCTTTCCTGAAGGATTAAAACGGTTGTCTTCTACACGTATCAGGAAGCTAAGTTGATCAGCGATCTTGCTGATTTCTTCCGGAAGAAGAAAATAGCTGTGATTCCGGATTTTAAAGCGTACGGTTTCGCTCTCCTGACCGATTTTAATATGAACATATTCTTTAAATATTTCTTTATGCCGACATACATGAGCTTTCAGGCAATAGAGCGTCATGTAGATTTTCACCTGTTCTACCGGTATATCTGACTTTGTAAGCTTTACCAGGTAAAGAAGTTGTTTAGGGCTGAGATCATCCCAATTCTCCGGGAGTTTATAAATGTCATCGTTAATTTGTATAGTGTGCATATCGTTATGAAATAGAGGTGAATATCTTCTTTTCTTTAGAGTTAAAGTCTATAGCCTTGGCTGTAGGGATTACTCCTAATTCCGTTCCGTTTTCCAGCAAAAAGGAATGGATCTTACCTGCATAATAGGTCGCTTGTTCAGCGAAAAAGTTTCCGTTTACAGTGGGATCCTGATAGATCGGGCGGATAATAGGTGAGAATTCGACAGATTTAGTGGCGGCACATTGTTCGCTTGAAGTCTGCGAGGTATATAGTTCGGCTGTTTTGTTTGCCAGATACCGGATGATATAATCTATTAGGATTTGCTGCAGAGAGGAGACAGTCTCCTCTTCTGAGTCCATTTTCTTCCCAGATATTATATCTTTCAGTGTAATATACAGGCTGTCCGGTACCATCTCACGAACGTTTCGTTCCTGGATCTGTCGAATAGTGGCAAACATGATCCGAAATGATAAGGCAGAGTTGTTTATGTCTACCATGCCTATATCCTGAAACTCTTTGGCGTTCCTGATGAAGCAGAAGCGGGGAATATTGTCAATGATATAATCCGGATAGTCTTTTTTATTCTCTTCCAGGTATGATATCAGCCGATCGAGGGCTTGCATACCTCGAAAGCGTAGATTCTCTTTGGCTGCCGCTATTTTGGCATCATTGGCTGGAGAACGTTGTCCTTGTACATTGCTGACGGTAATACCACTATCACCGAACATGACTCCCAATTCATTAGTAGCGAGCATTAGAGTTAATGGACCGAGGGCGCGTAGTAGTTTGTTGTACAGATCGGATTCCGGTGCTGCCTTTGCTTTATTAATGACAGACTGACCTATATACGGTTTGATATAAATATCCAGTGCATCCTCAATGTACGGTTCAATGGATTCATAAGGTAATGTGGAATTTATTTTGACTACCTTTTTTAAGGTATCAATATCGGGTATGAATGCGTTCATTTTTCTTCGGTTTCTGGAGTTAGACCTGTGTTTTTAGTAGCTCCTGTACCTTTGTCAAGTGTGGTAAGCTGACAATTGGTAATCGAGAAATAGATATCCTTTGGCCAATCGTTCATAGCTTTGGCAAAGTATAGAGGCTCTAAGGTGAGTTCCTGATACATTTTCATTAATGCCTGTTCAATAGTAAACAGTTCCCGGGCTTCGGTACCGTTGATACTTTTACCTTTTCCCGGAGCTGATCCGATAATAGAAGGATGAACCCCCATTCCGTAACACATCATGTTACTGACTTCTTCGCTATCCTCAATGTATTCTCCGCCTTTGAAGAATGATTCCAGAGGGGTAATGATGATATCCTTATCCTCAAAACCTTTTATCCGGTCATAACGAAAATGTGAAACGAAGCCTTTTCCCGCATTTTCTTCTCCGGCAAGGAAATCGTTCATGTCTTGAAGAAACTTTTCCCTGCGTGCCTTCTTTTCATCGTCCTTGACAATGTTTTCGGATGAATACAACTTTTCCCAAAAGTTCTCTTGGATATAAACAATGTACCTGAGTGCCATTTGGTTTTTTATCAGAGACTTTTTGAATATAGGTATAGCACTGGAGAAGTCATACCATCCGGATGCGAAGATACTCCACCAATATGGATGGCTGTAGTAGAATCGTCCGGGAGTAGACAAGCGTAGATTATGGATAAACCGACGATCTTTGCAGATAACCAGGTCTCCTTTGTCGTTGGGAGCAAGCCCCATTCTTTGCTTTAAATCAAGCAATGGTGTCTGACGGTCTAACAGGAGAGTGGCGACAAGATCTTCAGGTGTGCCTTTGTGCCATTCGGCAGAATATCCGTGCCATTCACTCTTCCCGGTATTCTCATCAATCTCACTAATACGTGAGCAGGTTGCTTCTTTAGATTTGATTTGTACAAGCTTTGGTCGTTTATCATCGTTGTTGAAGATGTATTCAATATAGGCATCGTAAAAAATAACCAGATCATTAGCCGACTCCATCCGGACAAAGTTAAAGTTATTGTTTTCGATAAATTCAAAGATTTCGGGTTGCTCTTCTGGGAGAACTTCTTCCTTGAGTATTTTTCCGCTTTCTTTATCTCGATATTTCCGGTAGACAAGTATGCTATCCCCATAGACGACTTTATTCTTAAATTCAACGTTACTTCCTACGGTGACATTGGTCCCGATTCTTTTCATGATATCGTAGGGCATGTTATTATTGCGTCCCCGTGGAATCCACTTGATAGCTGTAGTTTTTCCTTTAGGAGTTACTTCTACCGGAGATGGGTTTTTATCAGTTGTGATGTCGCTGTTATCGCTGAATTTGATGATATTATTGCCTCCTTTGAGTACGGCATATGTATCATACCCTTTCATGATCAGGTTAGGTTGTTGCTGTTGTTTCATTAAAAATATACTTTGAGATTATTGAATCGGGTGATAAGGCAGCGTCTTATTTTCCGTGGAGTGTCTTCTCCTGCAGGAAGAACATTGATGGTACTACCGTTACTGTGGAATGAGGTTAGTACGGCACGATCGTAAGTGATCAGCTCACCGGTACTCTTCTTGCAATATTGGATGGAGAACTCAACCGGTATTCCATTCTGTCTTTTTTCCATAAGTTTCCATATCTTACTTTGATGGATTCTTTTGTCTATATCTGGCATAGGAAATGAATATTATGATAATGAGTATTATTGGGATTCCAATCATTAAGCCATATTTAAGCCCGTCATCGATTCCGGTTGCGACAGATCCACTGATGTCTTTATGTGATTCGGACTGTTTGTTTTGCTGTAGCGTGACTGCAGTCTTCTTTTCTTCTTTGTTAGTAACATGTGCAGAGTCATCTTTCTGAAGCAGGGTTTTAATCGTATTCTTGCACCCTTCAATCTCGATACCCGATATCGGGGGTAGTCCGGTAACTGAATCTGAAGGTTGTGTCGTGTCGAATTTGACTTTGACTTTCCAGCCTTTTTCATTTTGCTCTTTACTAAGGTTGAATCTGGAGTAATAGTCTTCGGATCTATCGTGTACAGTGGAGTCTGACGTAGATAGATTGCACTGTTCCTGAGTGCTACGATCGTTTTGATAAGTAGTCCGGCAAGAGCACAGTAGCCAAGTACTAGCAAGGCAAATAAGGCAGATGAGAGTGTGTACATGATGTTTCATTGTTTTCGGTTGTTACACGATAGGTTTATACATTTGAATCTTTTGAGATCAACTATTTCTTTTTCATTGTCTGCAATTTTTTTGTCCTGGTCTAGTATCTTTTTATCCTGATCCCGAATCTTATCATCCTGGCTACGCTGGTTCTTCTCCAGTTGCTCTATCCTGAGTGACCACCTGTTTTCGCTCTCTTCTTTGTCTTTCTTCATAGCTTCCTTATCAGCTCTGAGATCTGCAATGAGTTCTTGATACACGTCCTGAACAGAGCTGAGGGCCTTAGCTTCTGCCTGTTTCTTCGTATACTTGAGGGTAGCGAAACCTGTAGCGAATGACAGGAGACCGCCGCCAAGTATGAATGTGAGTAGGTTTTGAGTAATGATATCGTTCATGATTTTCTTTTTATGCAAAGGTATCAGCTGTCTGATGGTCTGTAAAGGACACGCCTACGACTTAAAAATAGGTATCACGTGCGTGATGATTTTCAAGGAGGGGGGCAGCATATAAGGGAAATCGAAAAACATGAGGTCGAAACTTTTTCTTAGGGCGGTGCGTGGTCTGACGACGGGAAAAGGGGAAATTTTTCCCCTTTTGAACCCTTTATATTTTGGAAGTCAGGTATTTATCTTTTTTGCTGTGGGAATTGTATGAGACAATAAAAAAAGCACAGATTGGTGTGTCTCTGTGCTTTTTAATAAAGAAGCTAATGATTACTCCGGTAATAGAAGTTTAATTAGTTCTTGAAGTTGTGCCGCTGCCCGTTGTCTTTCATCCATGGGCGTGTTTGGAGCGAGCAGTTGGTTTACAAGTTGTAGTGCCTGTTCTCTGTTCATGGTTATCGAATTTAAATTGATTGAATGCGTAACGTACAGATACTAGTAGCCATAGAGCTTTCATTTCTGTATATTTCTTATTTCTGTGGCGTTTCATGCTTGGCCTCCTTTTTGTTCGGGAATGAAACATTTTAATGTGTCTTGCAATGCTAGCAATTCACGTACGAGATTGAGGCGATTCTCCGGACTATCACATCCGTCGGCATTGGCTACGCAATCAATAGCGTTGCGTAAAGTAGAGATCCAAAGTTCCGCTCCCCCTGTTTGCAAGGTAGATACTTCATTAGCTATGGCATCGGTAATGATGGCTTGCTCAACTCTAATTGGTTTCATTGCTGGTCTCCTTTCTCATTGAATGTGATATTGACTGTACCACCATTGGCATAAATGACAATACCTCTGTGTAATTTGTTCACCCGGAGATGTTCGTTACCTTCTGCTACTTCTAAGCAGATGTTGGAAAGAGCCTTTTGAAGCTTTTCTACGGATATGTAGCGTCCGTTGGCGCTTTGAGTTTTCTTTTTCATTTTGGAAGTCGTTTAAATGAAATATGTATTAATAATGACGAAGAGGAATAAAAAAGTTCCGCTCCCCGTTGACTTCCACCTGAAACAGGCAGTGGGCGCATTAACGCTCCACACGGGACGGAACTATATGATATGCTATAGGCATAAAAAATGCCCGCAGCAAAAATGGCGAGCCTACTCGCCTGTTTCAAATGGAAGTCGATACAAAGATGGTGATTCTTTTTGGAAAGGCAAAATAAATATAGATTTTTTCGCAGTTTATAAAATTGCATTTAATGAGCCTTTACAAATGAATGCATAGATTACTTCTTTTAGGTATATAAATTACTTCGTGCGCCTATAGACAATAGTTTCCACTATAGGGGAACGAATAAACTAGTACATTCGAGAGAACAATAGTCTTAATTGGATTTTTATAATATGGACTAATAGAGTGTATACTTAGAATTACTGATGACGATATCGTATTATTATATAACGAAGGCTTCCAACTTGTGGAAGCCTTCTAACTTGTGGAACTAATAACAAAGCTATTGATGACACTTTTATCTTACTCTATTTAAAAAGTATCATATACTTAATGTAGGCTCTAAGTCTTCTCCTGTTAAATACTTGAATGATTGCGGAGCTACAAAAGAGGAAAATAAATCAAATGGATTAATTGGACTTTCATACAATTTGGGAGATGAAATTTTTAAAGCATATCCTTTTTTACGCCCTTCAAAATATTGGTCGAAGAATTCTTTTGTGATACCAGAAGCCTCTTGGGTTTGTTCCCACAGTTGTTGCGGTTCTTTCTCTATGATTTCTTCAACAGTGAATTCTCCCACAATCATTCCTTCTGGTTTTGTGGAATATACGACAACTTTATCTACGCTCTTAGTAAATATAGCTTTTCTGTATTCAAACTTTTTGTTTCCAGCAAATATCTCGCGAACAAATTCGGGTTTAATCGATAATAATACTTTCATTTATTTTACCTCTTGATATTATATTGTTAAACTGCTCATCTGTTAGTTGGAAGAATCCCCAGTAGTTGTCGGCGCTTAGTCCCACTTGCTCAATCAGTTCGTTTCTGGTGATCCTTCTGTCAAATGCAGCATTATAAGTCATTTTAATAACAACCATATTGTAAGTAGTATACCATTCCTTTAACTTATCTTCATCAAATATACTATATGTATTAGCATATTTAAGAAATTCTTCGATAGTAGTGAAGTCTTTTGCCTTTTTTATTTCTTCAACTACACATATAGAGGAAGCTACACTTCTATATTTTGCAGGACCTGCGCCATCAGATGTGCGGTATATTACTAATATATCTCCTTTCTTAAGCTGATCTAGTCCGTTCATACTGGATAGATATATCTTGTGGATACTATTTGTATGAGCAACGTCCTTAACAAGACACTCTTTATTTCTTTCCTCAGTATTTAATATAGAGTCAGGAAAAAGGGGAGTATGGAATTCGGGCTTTATTGATAATATGAATTTTCTTGTATCCTTTGTGTGAATAAAAGGGTAGTCAGATAGCGTATCTCCGGTAAAATCTGTCATAGATTTTGTGAAAACAAGCTCAGGAGTATCTCCTTCTCCTTTCGTTCCATATTCAGTAAAACCATATCTTTGTAATATTTTGATTAATCCTTGATGCTTTTCGTAGATAGTCACGTATATCTGGGTAACTCCCATATATAAGGCTGCCGCAACAATCTTCTTTATGAAATGCTCTCCTAACTTTGTATTATGTGCATCTATTTTAAATGTTCCTACTTTTAATCTACTTGCAGCAGGCATTGGGGGATTGATTTCTTTTAATTCCTCTTTTTCATGCTTCATGTATAGAAATCCTTGAAGTTTTCCATCTTTATCTCTTTGGATAAAAGCTTTTGCTCCATTTTTTGCCTTTTTGGCATACCATTCGGAGAATTCAGGGTAATCTTGTTTTAGCGAATCAAAAAAAGGGTCAGATAAGTCTATATCACAAAATTTGTTTTGTTTCATAGTAAGATACCTCCTTGAAGTACTCTAGGGTATTAATGTGCCCATTATTTTCTTGTGTTAAATTCTGTTTTATGAATAACATTTATACCAAAGAGTCATTACTTAATAATTTTTAGGGCGCAACAAAGGTTGGAATAATATTCGGGAAAAGCAAAGATCTGTAATGAAAATGTTAATAATATTATTTATTATTCAAGAAGAATATACCTCCGGCTCGTGAACCAGGCAGAGTGAAATAGAAGTTCATTCCTAGCCATAGCGTATCGAACGCATCCGTAATGTGTGTTTTGTATTCGTCCGGATTGTCTGGAGTATCAGGTGTACCTTCAGGCGTTTTATTCTTTTCAAATCCGTTCTTTCCCTGTTTGACTCCGGTCTGTTCCATGGCGATCTTGAGAAATTCGTTTTGGTGAAGGTTTATTTGGATCCAAAGAAATTGCGGATCTCCTTTTAAGGTTAAGTCGATATTCAAATGCTTCCATTCGTGTTTCGGAGCCTGACCGACATAGACCATCGTGACATGGTATCCGTTTTCTTTAAATACACGTTCGATGATATCGGCATAAGTTTCGGTAGATGATCCGGATTCCCAGGTAAAAGTATGGTCATAGTAAACCACTATGTCACGATTCAGCTTCGGTCGGTAGTAGTCGGATATCAGTTTGACAAGATTCTGTAGTTTACCTGGTGTTTTGACATAGAATGACTTGAGAACACGCATAGTATGGCCATCTAACTGACCGATGACAGCTGTAGATATGGAGGCGTTGGAGTCGAATGCCAGATGTAGTTCTTTCGAGAAGTCGAGATCTCCGTCACCCAGGCAACCGCAAGTGGTTAATTTACTCCAGTTACTTCCCAGATTTCGGAGACGTCCGTTATCTTGTGGAGTATAAAAATGGATATTGTCATCCAAGGCAGAGTAAAAACAGTTTTCGACCCGGAAGAGACGTTCATTCATGAAAGCGGTACGCCAGATCAGTGGCGGTGAGTTCCGATACATTTGCCAGATGAAATCTTCTCCCAATACTTCCAAATTGTCGAATACGTCATATTCTCCATAGAATACGGTGTATTCTTTTGTTTTTCCCGGCAGTGGTTTGATAGGTGCCTGATATCTACGTGCCAGGTCTAAGTCGCGCTGATACTCTTTAATCATGCGTGTCACATGGTCTGTTAGCGGTTTCCTTTTGTATTCTTGCAGCTTGCGGTATAAGTTTCGGATCAGGTTGATATGTGCCGGAGACATTTCATCAATTTTGTCTAAGATCCATTTTCCCATGGATGCGGTCGGCATATCGGTTGAATAACTGACACTATGATGATGCGGGCAATCTCCGAAGTATTGCCGGTTACCGCGGTTCGCCGGATCCACTTCGCTCTTTATTTTCTCATAGTTGAGAAACTTGGCTTCAGGTCCTATCACCCAGTCGAGTGACATGGAGTTAGCAGACATTCCCTGGTTGAAGGATAGAATCACCATGACGGTACCGTTCCAGAAATGGAACGCGTTACTCCAGCCTTCACCCAATACCGGGCGTACCGGTTTGGCGAAGCCCATGCTTTCAGGCGCTTTGTGACCTACAACAAAATGGATGCCTTGAATATAGCCCCATTCTGCCAATGCTTTGCAGATAGCCGGCAGCGTGTTTCCCCAGGCTTTGGCATATGACGGAGAAATCAGACCACCTAAGGATCTGGGCATTTCCCAAACATTCCGGAGGATGATCCGTGCGTCGATTCCTTCGGACTTTCCGGTACCGCGAGAAGCGACTATGTATTCGTCATGAGCATTGATAGCCATCGCATGACGTTGCATCTTGTTGAAGAACTTGTCTACTACCTCGTTTTGTTTCCTTCGGATTTCGTAGGCAGAGAGAGTGGGAGAGGCTTGCATACTCATTCTTCCTCCTTTTCTGCAATTGGCTGAATGTCTACAGCCTTCTTATCTAACATACCTTTGAATAATCCACGAAGCTTAACTCTTTCTTCTTCCAGATTCTCAATTTCTTCGAGACCTTCCAGAAGTGTAACATCATCCGAGGGTTCGAATGACGGAGGTATGAGTTGCGAGTAGTCGAATTTATCATCTTCTTTGTCCGCACGGGTATATTTACCGATCTTATCCAGAGCTGCTGCAGCTCCTTTGGCATCTTCTTTATTGATGGCCATGTTAAAGGCTTGTTTTCCTCCTTCGACAATCATATAACGATACCAGGCTTTGGCGGCTAGCTGGATGTTTCCGACCAATCGGTTGATCATTCCGATATCCCGATAGGCTTGTGATTGGGAGACGGGTTCCGCATTCCCTCCACAACCGTGTATCAGGAAGTTTACTAGTTCTGTGTCCGGAATCAGAGGCTCTTCCATCTTTTTACTGACACATAACATCATGCGGTTCTTGATCTCCATTTCCCTGGGTGAAAGAAGAGTGGTCGCTTCGTCTTTATCTTTGTATAAGGCGCGTTCGATGCGTTCGTATGTAGGATCTTTTTTCGGCATTATTCATTGATCATTTGTTCTTTCATATATTTGTCGGCAAGTGGTTCGGCGGCAGGGCTTCCGGCAACGGCTAATTTGATGACGGTTTTCCGCAGATTTAGTTTGGTTTGAAGTCTTCCCTGATGATAGGCAGTATAGATAGGAGAATTACGGTGATTTTTGCATATATCACAGAAGTAGTCACGCTGATCAGCCGGGATATCTAGCAGAATAGCGATTTCTGCCGGAGGTAAAAGGGCGGCGGACATCTCTTTTATTTGCTTTAGTACTTCTTCTGGCAGGTTCATTATTCTAAGATTTCGTAATGAATGGCATTTTTATACGCTTGGTTAAACATTTCCGAGAAATAATCATAATGCTTTCCGGACGTAAAATAAAAGCCATTCTCCCATCGGTGGTTTTGGTTGAGATTAGCGGATCCTGCAATACCGAATTTATACTTTTCGTTTTCAACTAAAAGTAGCTTGGCATGGCAGGAGTCAATACGGATATCCGGACTGATACTCGAAGCAAATAGTAACAGATCGAGTTTGTGACGTTTTACAGTCATATCCAATAAGAGAGTGAGGCTTTTAATTTTTCTTTCGTCAGAGAGAAAGAAAAGCGGCCTTAGACTATCTTCTGATATACTAAACGTTGCGATCTTGACGTGTGCCGGTCCGATGGCTGATAAAAGAGAGGGCAACACTTCATGTATTGCCCAGTCTCCTTTGTGCATGAACGGTTCTATTGAACCGGGGCACAGTGCAAACGGAAAGTTATCCCTGAGTTGCATTTTGTTCGGTTACTTCTTTTTCCAAAGCTGCGAGTTCCGTTTCGTAATTGGCTATTCGATCCAGAGCGTTTTGCTGAACATTTTTTTTGCCATCCTTTTCCGCACGATCGGCAGCTGCTTTGCTGTTAGTGATATTCTGTTTCAAACGCTTGATTCTGCGGGCTATTTCAAATCCACGCACAACATCATTGTTGCTGAATACCGGTCGCTTTTGTTCGAGTTGTAACTCTCCCTTTCCTTCAGCCCAGGAGTCGATTTGTTTCCAGAGGCTTCGACGCTCCTCATCCAGTTTACAGAGATCTTCAGCAAGTGCCTTACGCTCTTCGTCTGAAATGTCAGGATTAGCAACGTCATTGTGAAGGCTGGCGTACAAAGGAGCGATCTCTTTGATTCGTTGATAGGCTTTGCGCATACCGGGAGTCAGTGATTCTTCGGTAATCACTTTTACTCCTGGGGAGTTGAGTACATCCATTTCATTTCGTAGGGTGGCTAATTCTTCTCTTTTTTCGTCAATTTGTTCTTGAAGAGATACCAATTCGTCCGCATGATTTTCACTGTCACTTTCAAGTTCTTCGATTCGTTCCGTAAGTTCACATACGATCGTTTCCAGTTCAGCA
>ERZ826016.2984-NODE-2984-length-12289-cov-2.536456_pt1 | contig 12289 bp, 15 predicted proteins | sample MGYA00519872_ERZ826016 | MGnify/ENA primary metagenome ERZ826016 (study PRJEB31778, sample SAMEA3449218) | human gut metagenome | biome: human gut; feature: human-associated habitat; material: faeces | place: United Kingdom | collected 2010/2012 ... | reverse complement strand
CAAAAAGATGGATAATAAGGGTCACTTCCGTCCACTAAATGTGTTGATCCAATGATAAAATCCAGCCGGTGTGCAGGGTCATAATTGTTAATTTGTTCACAAAGATGCGGCTGCAGACCCTGTTCCACACCGATCCGGACATCAATTTTATCTTTATAAATTTTCTTTAATACAGATATTTTCTCTAAATAAGCATCTAAATCCAACAAAAAGACGGTTTTTCCATCTTCTTTCGGGTAATCATAGTCATTGTGGTCTGTAAAACAGATGTGAGACAGCCCCAGTCTGACTGCGTTATCTATCATAGATTCCGGTGAAGCTTCAGAATCCGAAGAAAAATGGCAGTGTAAGTGGCAGTCCGATAAATTTTCAAAGCCTTGCATCATATCTCCAATCCGCCGTATAACGGCATTTATCATAGTCATTTTAGTATATCATAAAATAAATTTGAAGAATAGTGTAAGATTTCAACTTGAAAATCAAGCAGACAATTGTTATGATGTAAAGGAATTGTTAAAAAAATTTTACACAAAAAGCACGTACTTTTTACATTACGAAAGAAAATGTGCAGACAGGAGTAGAAGTGAATATCGAGTATATCAGCAGTTTGTTTGAATTTGCAGGAGGAATCGGAATGTTCCTCTACGGTATGAACACAATGGCAGACGGTATGCAGCGTTCCGCCGGTGGTAAGATGAAAAAATTATTGGGTTATCTTACAAGTAACCGGCTGCTGGCAATCATCGTAGGTGCCGTTATCACAGCGATTATTCAAAGCAGCGGTGCAACAACAGTTATGGTTGTTGGATTTGTTAATGCTGGTCTTATGACACTTGTACAGGCTGTAGGAGTTATAATGGGTGCTAACATTGGTACAACCATAACAGCATGGATTGTATCTTTAGGACAGCTTGGGGATGCGGCAAAGGTAATGAATCCGTCATTTTATGCCCCGTTTTTAATCGGTATCGGTGCATTTGTTATTTTATTTTCAAAAAAGGATAAAGTAAAAAATGCAGGTATTTCCATACCACAAATAGTAGATTTCATAAATACTACCAATAAAAAGAAAAATATAAACTTAGAAATGACCTTTGATATCAAAGAGTTAATGAAAGATATCTATCGTAATGTTAACTAATATAAATTTTGGTAAGTATTATGAAAGAGATTCAGTAGTTCATAAATTAAGTCCAGTATTTAAAATAATATCCCTATTAATAATGGTAGTAAGTATATTCTTTATAGATAGTTATAAAGATATAATAATGTTAACTAGTTATTTAATACTTATGATGATATATAGTGATATAAATATCTTAACATATCTAAGAAATATATATAGTATAAAAATATTCTTAGTATTTATCTTAATAATAGATTTAATATTTAATATAAATAATACCATCTATGATTTATATAAATTAATATTTATCATAATCTATAGTAGTGCTTTAACATATACTACTAGTACTAGTGAAATAACCTATGGTATTGAAAGAATGTTAAGACCATTTAATAATTATATACCAGTAAATGATTTAGCTATGATAATAACATTACCAACTCTTACTATTGAAGCAGATAGAATAATAAAAGCCCAAAAGATGAGAGGAATAAATTTTGATAATAAAAATATCAAAGATAAAATATCCACTTTAGTAGGAGTCTTTATACCAATGTTTGTTTTATCATTAAAGAAGTCTGAGTCACTAGGAGATATCATGGATTTAAGACTATATAATTATGGGAAATCAAGAACTAATTTAAGAACTAATAAATGGAAGAAAAAAGATAGTTTATTACTAGTTTTAAATATATTAATACTAAGTATAGTAATATTTTATTAAGGAGGAAAGATTATGCGATACTTAATAACAGTAAGTTATGATGGAACAGAATTCTCTGGTTATCAAAAACAACCAAAGATGCGTACTGTTCAAGGAGAAATAGAAAAAGCACTAAAAGAAATAAGCGGTGGTAAAAAAATAGATATTCATGCTTCAGGAAGAACAGATGCTGGAGTCCATGCCATGGCTCAAAAAATTCACTTTGATTTAGATATGAATATCACTTTAGAAAAATTAGCTAAAGGATTAAATAGTCTTCTTCCTAAAGATATTTTTGTAAGAAAAGTAGAAGAGGTAAGTAGTGACTTTCATGCAAGATTTTCTGCGATAGGAAAAGAATATATCTATATATTAAATATGGGAGAATATAACCCATTAGAAAGAAACTATGTCTATCAACATAATAATAAATTAGATGTTGTAGAAATGGAAAGGGCTATGAAATACTTTGAAGGTACACATAACTTTAAATCATTTACTAAAACTGATGAAGAAAAAGACGATTATGTAAGAACAATATCTCAAACCAATTTAATAAGAGATACCAAAGATATCAATAAAATAACTTTAGTATTTGTTGGAACAGGTTTCTTAAGATATATGGTAAGAAATATGGTAGGAACCCTAATAGCGGTAGGAGAAGGAAAACTAAAGAGTGAAGATATAATAAAGATATTAGAAAAAGAAGATCGAAGAGAAGCCATGAAGACTGCTAATCCAGAAGGATTATATCTAAAGAATGTCTTTTACTAATTTACAAGTAATTAAAAATATATTATAATAAGTAAGTGAGGAAGTGAAAGAAAGTAATAGTAAACAATAGAAAGGAAGTGGGCTACATTGAATGAGAAAATTATAACTAAAATGCATGTAAAAGATAATTTAGTTAAAGTAATGAGAGTTAATGGTGTTGATTATATTTCTTTAACTGATTTAGCAAGGTATAAAAATCCTAATAACCCAGGGGATGTTATTATTAAATGGATGAGTAATAAAAGTTCGTTTGATTTTTATTCGTTATGGGAAGAACTTTTTAATGACAATTTTAAACTAGCGGAATTTCGCGAGTTTAAAAATGATGCTGCTAACAATTCGTTTACTATGAGCCCATCAAGATGGATAAGTTTTACAAATTCTAAAGGATTCATTAGCAAAAGAGGCAAGTACGATGGGGGAACATTTGCTCATCCTGATATAGCTTTAGAATTCGCTTCCTGGATAGATCCGGCATTTAAGTTATATTTAATTAAAGAATTTGAAAGATTAAAATATAATGAAACATACCAGGAAAGAATAGAATGGTCAGTAAGAAGAAGTTTATCAAAAACAAATTATAGAATACATACTGATAGTATAAAAGAAAATATAGTACCAACACTTACAGATAAACAAAAATTATTTATATATGCAAATGAAGCCGATGTAATAAATGTAGCACTATTTGGAATGACCGCTAAAGAGTGGAGAGAAAATAATCCTGATAAAGAAGGTAATATTAGAGATTATACTGATATTTTACATTTAGTTGTTTTATCTAATTTAGAGGTATTAAATGCTAGTATGATAGAAAATAATATTAGTCAAAAAGATAGACTTGAAAAGTTAAATAAAACTGCCAGAAGGCAAATAAACATTTTAGCAAATGATGGTAATATTGTAGGAATAACTAAATTAGATGATACTAAAATGATTGAATAAAAATAAGTAAGGAAGTGAAAATAATGGGAAGAGAATTAAAAAGAAAACAAGCAAAAAGAGAAGGAAAAAATGTAAAAGAATTACAAGTAAAGAAGCAAGATTTTAATACTATGAAACCTAAAACATTAGTAATAATAGTAGCAGTAATACTAGTATTATTTATAGTATTATATCTACTAACAAGTATCTTTGTAACTAAAGATTTTGGAACAAATAAGAAAAATAATAGTAGTGATAATAAAGAGACTACTATTACAAATAAAATATTAGCGGGTGATTCATTAAGACAAGCAGAAGAATTATACTATGTATATTATTACGATAGTACTAATGAAGATAAAGAAGTATCAAGTATTGTATCAAGTTTAAATGATAAAGTATATCGTGTTGATTTACATGATGATTTCAATAGTAACTTTGTAGGAGATCCATCAGGAGCAGTTTCTGATATAAGTAGTTTAAAAGTATCTGATCCAACAGTTATCAAAGTAGAAAGTGAAAAAATAACTAACTTCTATAATGGTAAAGAAGAAATACAAATAGGATTAAAATAGAAGGAGAAAACCATGACTAAGTTATATTTAGATTGTGATGGTGTAATACTAGATACAATTAATATGTCTTATAAGATGCTTCAAGCAAAAGGAATTGAAAGAGAAGAAGAAAAGAAAGATTTTTATCGTAATTTATCTTGGGAAGAACTCATAATTGAAGCCGGTGAAATAAATAATTCCATCGAAAAAATAAAAGAGTTAACTAAAGTATATGATGTAGAAATACTAACTCATGTTATTTCAGAAGGTGAGATAATAGCCAAAGAAAATTATTTTAAAGAAGTATTACCTGAAGTAAAAGTAATAGCAGTACCAAAAGAAATAAGAAAGGCTGATGCTGTAGATCCAAAAGGTAACATTTTAGTAGATGACTTTTTAGGAAACTTAGATTATTGGCATGAAAAAGGTGGTATATCTATTAAGTTTTCTGACTCAGGAAAAGAATGCATATATCAAACAATAACCGATTTAAGTGAGTTATTAAAATTAAAATCATAGAAAGAGGTGAAACAATGAAAATAATGAATGTAAAAGGAACAGTAGATAGTCTTCCAAGTAAAGAGATAATAAGAAGAAAAGTAGTAAATACTCTTACAGATACCTTTGAAAAGTATGGCTATTTACCACTAGATACTAGTATTTTATGTTATTATGATTTATTAGCATCAAAGTATTCAGGTGGTAGTGAAATATTAAAAGAAGTATATACTTTAAAAGATCAAGGTGATAGAACACTTGGATTAAGATATGACTTAACAGTACCATTTTCTAAAGTAATAAGTATAAATGCTGGTAAGACTATAAACTTACCATTTAAAAGATATGAAATAGGTAAAGTATTTAGAGATGGTCCAGTAAAAACAGGTAGAGCAAGAGAATTCTATCAATGTGATGTCGATGTATGCGGCATAGAAGGATCATTTATTGAAGCTGAAATGTTAATGATGACTATCGAGTGTTATAAAAAACTAGGTATAGAAGTTTATGTAGAAATAAATAATCGTAAGTTACTTGAAGGTTTTATTATATCGTCAGGTATTGATAAAGAGTTAACATCTAAAGTAATCTTATCCGTAGATAAACTTGCTAAAATAGGAGAAGATGGTGTTCGTGAAGAACTAAAAGAATACAATATAGCAAGTGAAAAATTAGATAATTTATTTAGTTTATTCAAGTGTAATATTAATGAATTAGATAATATGAATATTGATAATGAAGAATTTATCGAAGGTAAGAGTGAGATAAAAGAATTATTCTCATATATAGATTATTTAAATTTAAATGAATATGCTAGATTTACACCATATTTAGCTAGAGGACTTGAAATATATACTGGAACAGTATGGGAAGTATTTGACAAAAAGCAAAGATTAACTTGTGCCATTGGTGGTGGTGGAAGATATGATAAAATAATTACCAACTTTATCGACGATGGTAACAAATATCCTGCTGTTGGTATATCGTTTGGTTTAGTACCAATATGTGAATTGCTTGAAGAATCTACTAGTGATAGTTTATATGATTTATTAATTATTCCAATGGATACTAATAAAGAAAGTTTATTACTTGCTTCTAAGCTTAGAAATAACGGTATAAAAGTAATTATAGAAATGAATAAAAGAAAAGTAAAGAAAGCATTAGAGTCTGCTAATAAAAATAGTATACCATATGTTATTATACTTGGACAAAATGAAATAGATACAAATACTATAGAATTAAAAGATATGAATAATAGTAAAAGTATTAAAATAAATTTAGATAATACTAATGAAATAGTAGATATTATTAAGAATAAGCATTAATTATGCTTTTTCTTTTTTCCCCCTTCATCCTGTAGTATTCCGGGGTATGCTAGAGCCTAAGGTCTCTAGCATAAAAAATATAAGTAAGTATTTACTCACTTATATTTGTACATCTATTAATTTTTTCATCCCAATAAGCATGATGAAAATCATAGACAAGATTAGATATTTGATTAAAATAACTTGTATATTCAGTATAACCTCTACTACTTAAAATAACCAAAACATAAGGATTATCATCAAATACAATAGCAGCATCATGAAGTGAATTATCAGACCAACCAGATTTATTAGCAATAGTTATATTATTAGGAGCACTAATTACTTTCCATGCAGATTTAAAATAATTAATAAGTTCATTACTATTACTAGTATTAGTAAGATAATAATTATATAATTCCTCCATATATATAGCAGCATCATTAGCACTTAAATCACCCCACGGAGAATTAGTTTTATAAATAGAAGTAGTTCCCTTATTTTGCCAATACTCCCTAATATTTTGCACTTGATATCTATTATTTAACATAAGATGAGCAGCATTATCACTATGAATAACAGAATATCCCACTAATTGTCTTATCGTATAATTCTTATTAAATGCTGTATTTTTAAGAACTCCTGTTCCTTCACTATAATAACTAGAAGTATAAGTTAGTACTTCATCTAAATTAATATTACCTTTTTCAGCTTCTTCATATATGTATATAGCCTCAGGTGCTTTAATAGTAGAAACTGCAAAAATAGGTTGATTAGCATTATATGATAAAGAAAAACCAGTATATAAATCTTTATATTTAAAAGCAAAGTTAAGATTAGAAGCATTCATAGCATCTTCAATCTGTTTACCAATATTTAATAAATTATCACTTAATTCTTCTTTAGGAATGCTTTTTTTTAAACAATTAGTTATCTTAGTTACCCCATGAACCTCACTATCATTAGAAGAGTTTTCTTCAATTACCAATTTAGTTTCCATTTTCTCGATTATTTGACTCTTTAAATCTTCATATTTATTAAGTTCTTTTTTATTATTTACAGCTTTATATACTACCCCTGATATTAAAAATAAATTTACTACAGATAAACCTATTATAAGTATTTTATTAGAAAAAATCTCTTTAAATCCTATAATAAAATATTTAACCAAACTCTTCATATCGTCACCACTATTATAATATTAGCATAAAAGGATTATATAGTCAATGAAACCATTATCACAAAACTAAAATTTATAAAAATTAAAAAGTACTTGAAAAAAGATAAATAAAACACGTGGCAAAAACAATAATGGGAAGCAGTTATGCAATAGATAGAAGAAAAAAATAGTAATAAAATAAATAAATTTTTACTTGTAACAACTATCCTTAGTATGACAATACTTTTAATAGGAGGAACATTTTCTTATTTTACATTGTCAACAATGAGTAAAATGAATGCATTAGCAGTATCAGCAGGCAAAGTAAGATTAGGTTTAGGAGTTTCACCAGTATATACAGGTTATCCAATAATACCTTTAAAAGATGAGTATATAAGTGTAGCATATAAGCAAAAATGTAAAGATGATTTAGATCGCGGAGCCTGTCTAGCTTATGGATTAGAAGTATTCAATTTTGAAGAAAAATCAGAAATAGAAGGAATAATAGATTTTCATCTAAATGGATTAGAGAATCTAAGCTATATGGTATTAGATGAAAATGATAATGTTTATTTAGATATAACACACATTAACAAAGATAATCCCACTAATCTTTCTTTAGGAAAAGTATTTACATTAGCAAAGGCAGTAGATGGAATAACACCTTCTAAAAAGTTTACATTACTAATATGGTTAACAGATAATAATGATGTCCAAGATGAAACAGATGCCGGCAAATCATTTTCTGCTGATATAACATATAGAACATCAGAAGGAGGAAGACTAACTGCTAGTGTAGATGGAAAGCAAGCTGAAAATAGTGATCCATCTAATAATACCTAAGAAAATTAGAAACAAAAATATAATATTATCATAAATATATAAAACAAACATATACTGTAACAAAAAACAGTTGACAGTATATGCTTTTTATGATAAAATACATAAAGAAAGCGAGGGATAAACATGGCAGTTAAAATTAGACTAAAAAGAATGGGAGCAAAAAAAGCACCTTTTTATCGTGTTATAGTAGCAGACTCTAGAAGCCCAAGAGATGGAAGATTTATCGATACAATCGGTACTTATAATCCATTAACAACACCAGCAGAAATTAAATTAAATGAAGAATCTGCAATTAAATGGCTTAACAATGGTGCAATACCTACTGATACAGTTAAAAATTTATTTAGTAAAGCAGGAATTATGGAAAAATACCATAATTTAAAGCAAGGTAAATAATGAATAATTTAGTAGAACTTACAGAGTTAATAATAAAAAAACTAGTAAAAGATTCCGAATCAGTATCAGTAAAAGAATTTGAGTCCGATGAAGATAACACCATTCTAATTGAAGTAATGGTATCATCAGAAGATATGCCAAAAGTAATAGGTCATGGTGGCAAGACAATAAATTCCATCAGAACTATAGTACAAGCAGCTTCATTCAATATGGACAATAAATTAGTTAAAATAAATGTTGACTCATACTAATAGAACCAAAGTGTTCTATTTTTTCTTTTACCTTGATTTTTTCTCTATAATATTTTATAATTAATATGGAGGCTAAATATGAGTAAAATAAAAAATATATATGCAAGAGAAATATTAGATTCCAGAGGCAATCCTACCGTAGAAGTAGAATTAACCCTAGAATCAGGAATAAAAGCAGTAGCATCAGTACCAAGTGGAGCATCTACTGGTAAAAATGAAGCATTAGAACTAAGAGATAATGATAAAAATAGATATCATGGTAAAGGTGTATTAAAAGCCATAAACAATGTTAATAATATTATAAAACCATTATTAATAGGAAAAGATTCGTTAAATCAAGAAGAAATAGATAGAATCATGTTAGAAAAAGATGGAACTGAAAATAAAGAAGTACTAGGAGCTAATGCCATATTAGGAGTTTCACTAGCTAATCTAAAAGCTGCTGCTAAATATAAAGGTTTAGAATTATATGAATACTTAGGAAAAGAATACAGTATGCCAAGATGTATGATGAATATCTTAAATGGCGGAGTTCATGCTAGTAATAATCTAGACTTCCAAGAATTTATGATAGTACCAAATAAAGAAGAATACCATGAAAACCTAAGAATGGGTTCGGAAGTATTTAATACTTTAAAAAATGTTCTAAAAGAAAGAAATTTATTATGTGGAGTAGGAGACGAAGGTGGTTTCGCCCCTCAAATAAATGATGCCAAAGAATCCTTAGAGTTAATAAAAGAAGCCATAACAAAAAGCGGTTATGAATTAGGGAAAGATATAAATATTGCTCTCGATGTAGCAGCATCAGAATTCTATAATGAAGAAGAAGATATCTATTTACTAGAAGGAGTAAAATATACCAAAGAAGAATTAGTATCCTACTATCAGTCACTAGTAGATAAATATCATATCATCTCTATTGAAGATGGAATGGCTGAAGAAGATTATGAAGGATGGAAACTATTAACAAGTAAATTATCTAATATCCAATTAGTCGGAGATGATTTATTTGTAACCAATAAAAAACTACTTCAAAAAGGAATAGACATGCATATCGCTAATGCCATCTTAATAAAACTAAATCAAATAGGAACTGTAACAGAAACCTTAGAAACCATAAAACTCGCTAGAGATAACAATTATAAAACAATAATATCTCATCGTAGCGGTGAAACAGAAGATAATTATATATCTGACTTTGCTGTAGGCCTAAACTTAGGTCAAATAAAAACAGGTTCAATGTCCCGTGGTGAAAGATTATCCAAATATAATAGATTACTTAGAATAGAGGAGCAAATCAAATGAAAAAATTAGTAGTATTAATAATACCAATCTTATTATTAACAGCTTGTACAAGTAATGAAGAAGATAAAATAGCCTATCTAGAATATAAAAATAAATTAGAAAAACAAGAAACATTTAGTCCAGAAGATGAATTAGATTTTAATGTCTATTTCAATATCTCTAAAGAAGGAGAAGAAATAACTAACTATAGTATATTAATAAATAATCCCAAAGTAAATATGCATAAAGTAAAAGCATTATTAATACATAATTATATCATAGATGAAGCTTATCCATCTATAGGTATAATGGATAAACCAGTAGAATTACTAAAAGATAACAATAATAAAATAGAATTAAAAGGAAAAATTCAAACAAGTGAAAATATAAGTAATGTAAAATATAAATTATATATCGAATATACTACAGATGATGGAAAAGAAAATAAAATCTATTATGATGTAAAAAGAGGATAAATTATGACAAAAAGTATATAAAGAATATTATATACTTTTTTTGGTGATTAAAATGAAAGTTAAAGTAATAGATGAAGAACATGAAAAAGATCTAGAAAACAGTATAAACACCTTTATCAAAGAAAATAATATTGATATCATTGATATCAAACTATCAAGTTCATGTAGTATCTATAGTGAAGAACAAATATATTGCTTTACTGCTCTAATAATGTATACTGAAATAAAAGAAGAATAACTTCTATATAATAAATATGGTTGATATCTTAACTTAAGACTACAGGCTTAAGTTAACACTCTATAGACCTAAGACTTAGAGTGACCCAAAAGAAATGTCAAATATTAAATATTTTACTTTATATAAAATAATATTTGTGATATTATATATATAGGGTGTAAATATGAGAACAAAAAAAATATTTTTAAACATGATATGTGATATATTACCATATCTCTTAATCGGAGTAGTAGGAATTATCAAAATGGATGTATTAATAAAATACATCGGAGATGTCGGTAATGGCTACTATCAAACAATAAATCAAATAATATCTTATGTCTTTTTAGCACAAGCAGGCTTTTCTGATGCCGTAATATATAGCTTATATAAACCATTTGCTGAAAAAAATAAAGATGACATAAATGCCATTTATGGCGGAGCCAGAAAAGTATTTAGAATAATAGGCTTTATCATACTAGGAATAATCTTCTTAGTAACATTAGGACTACACTTATTCTATAACTTTGAAGAAGGATATAAAGTATCAGCCCTAATATGTTTCTTTATCATATCAACATCATATCTAATATCATACTTTGGTAAAGGACAAACATATATGGCCGTATTAAGTGCAGCTCAAGAAAAATATGTCTATTCCCTAATATTTAATGGAGTAAAATTACTTTGTGATATCCTAATAGTAGTAGTAACTATCAAATTTAAAACACTAGAATCAATAGCAATAGTAATATTAGCTATGAAAATACTAGAAGAAATAATAAATAGAATAGTAGTCAAAAAGAAATATCCAGAACTACATGAAATAGCACGAAAAGATACATCAATGGTAAAAATGACCAAAGACTTAGCTTGGACCCAATTAGGATATTTAATACTAAATAATGTTGACGCCTTATTACTAATGGGCTTCAATGGCCCTGTAATGGTTAGTATCTATACAACCTATAATTATATATTAAGATTCCTAACCGAAATAGCATCTCGTGTCGAACTATCTAGTGTCTATTCCTTTGGCAATGTCTTTGCCAAAAAAGAAGAAAAAAGAGTATACCCTCTATTTAAAGAATATATGATGATGTTTATACTAATAGCCTTTAGTATGTGCTTAACATTCATGATTGGAATAAGAGGCTTCGTATCCGTATGGGTAGGTAAAGAAAACTATATCTTAGACTATATAACTATAGTATTATTTACTAGTACATCATTTTTAAATATCTTATATTTCCCATTAGTAGCTCTAATAAATGCTGATGGCTTATTCAAAGATAACAAAAAACATATCTTTATCTGTGCCTCAGTAAATCTAATATTATCCATAATATTAATAAATTACGTAGGCATAAATGGAATATTACTAGGTACAGGAGTAGCCTTCTTAGTAAATATAGCCTTAAAATCAAATCTAATATCTAAAAAGATAACTAAAGAAATAAAACTATCAAATATCTTAAAATATTATATAATAACAATCATACTATTCATAGTACTATCAGTAGCCTTAAAACCAGTAGAAAATTACTTCCTACTAACAGCAGGTAGTTTCATAACAACAATACTAAAACTAGGAATAATATTTATCATCATAACATTATTAACATCCCTTATCTTATATGTAGTTAGTAACGATGCCAAAAATCTATTCAGAAGATTACTAAATCTAATAAAAAGAAAACTAAAAAAATAGAGAATTACTTTTTCTTGAAGTTGTAAAATAAAAGTAGACATAAAAGGAATGTGTCTACTTTTTTGATAT
>ERZ826016.2983-NODE-2983-length-12289-cov-4.244728_pt1 | contig 12289 bp, 9 predicted proteins | sample MGYA00519872_ERZ826016 | MGnify/ENA primary metagenome ERZ826016 (study PRJEB31778, sample SAMEA3449218) | human gut metagenome | biome: human gut; feature: human-associated habitat; material: faeces | place: United Kingdom | collected 2010/2012 ... | reverse complement strand
GCATTCTTATCAATTTCAGCATACATGATTGTCTGTAAGCGATTCCAGTAATTGATATCATGCTGCTCTGAATCCTTAATGTTTTCCATCGCAAAATATAACAATCTAAAATTTGTTTGAATGATGATTGTATTAGATTCTGCTGCCTGTGCCATAGTTATATTACTCCTTTCTTTATACAAATTTTATCTTTTGAACATGTGAAAATCGAAAGATTAAGAAATTCACACAATCCTGTGATTCTAAAGTTTCTGTCAAACAATAAAAACCTCTACGCAAATAAAGATCCGGATTATTTCTAAATCTTTCAGCTCCAGTTTTTTGTAGGAATCCTGTTAAGATATCTCCATCAAATAACTCGATTTGAACTTTTTCCCCTAAATATTTCTGTTCGAATTCTGCTTTTCTCATAGCTTCCTCCATTAAATTTAATCAATGATAATTGTAAAGCCATGTTTCTTTGTAGCTTCTTTATTAATTACAATTCGTTTTACTTCTTCTCCTCCATGAAAACATTCCACTGATAACAGCTTGTCGATTTCTCCAGTAGCTGAATTATGAATGCCGATAGATTGTCCTTTGAAGACGCCAGAATCGTAATTCCATGCTTCGATCATGTCTTTATGATTTATTTTCTTCTTCAATTTACTTTTCCTTAATTAGAGTGGTTTGTATAAGCGGGTGTTGTTTAACCCGAAAATACGGTCCGTGAATGTTCCGTTGCTCTGATCTTCTAATGCATGTTCACATTGATACATTTCCGCATCGATCATATCAATTCGATTTAACATGATAGCCTCCGGCAGCTGTGGAACTGTAATTGCTCCGTACTCCTGCTTGCCGTGATGAGATGCTAATAAGTGTTTTAAAAGTAAAATCTTATCTTTATTCTCATCATTTTGAAGATCTAATTTATTGCAAGCTTCATCGATCATTTCACATCCAATCAGTAAATGTCCAAGCAAACTTCCTTCCGGAGTATAATCGGCATTTCCTGTAGGATCTGTATATAATTCTTTTAACTTTCCAACATCATGTAAGATAATGCCGGTTAACAATAAACTGTGATTTAAGGCTTGCCCATACACCTTTCCAAGTGCAATTCCACTCTGAACCATACGGAATGTATGATACAAAAATCCAGATCGAATGTTATGATGTACTGCTTTGGCAGCAGACCAGATAAAGATCTGTTCTTTGTACTTCTCATAAATATTATGAATGATAGCAAGATAATCATCATCAAGTACTGTTTGATCTGCAATCTGTAAGATATACTCATACATTTTTTGCGGACTGTAAGGTGCTGCATTGATGAAATCTTCCATTCTGTACTCAGATTCCAAAGCTTCTCTGTACATATCCAGTGTAAAATCTTTCTGCCCGTTGTATTCTCCAACAGAAAATTCACCGATGATCACAGTATTCTTATCAAATGGAAATTCTTCAACTGACATATTCCATAACTTAGCATCTACCTCTTTCTTCTGATCATCTCTTAATTTTAAGATCAAATAGGGTTTTGAAGTTCTGGTCTGTTTCTGTGTAACAGATACGATCATCACTGGACCTGAAATCTTTCCTTGAATTGTTGCTTCTTTAAACATAAAAATCTCCTTTCGTAAATAAAAAAACAGACTTTTTGTCTGTTTCAATGAATTTTTTCAATTTAATATATTTTTTAAATCTCCTTTCCTCAAAATAAAAAAGGGTATAAAAATAAACAGATACCATATATCTGCTTAATTTATACCCATGATTGATAATTTTCTATTGACTTGATTCTTAAAAATGTTCAGAATTTTCCTATATTCTAAAGTCTGATAAAAATACAATTTTATTATATCATGTTGTGAGCAGTATCTCAACCCTAACATAGTGAAATTTTTTCTAATGCAAGAAACACCCATCGCTTAATCTCTGGATTTTCTGCAACGATATCCAATGCTCGATCATGATCAATTGCTCTACGATACACCCTGTCACTTATCAATGCATCATAAATATCAGCTGCCATTAAGATTTGAAAATATTCTTTTGCAAAATCGCTGATCTGTTCATCTGTCAGCGTACGATATTTGTGTGTACCATGATGCAGTAATATTAATTCACAAATATCTTTTTCAAACCCATATTCCATGCAAGCTTCATATCCATAGTATGCGTGCATATCAATGACTTTACGTTCCAATCCTGTTAATGGTCTTGGTGCATTCAGAATCTTTTCTGGAATGTAATATTTCCCAATATCATGATATCTTGCTGCAACCGTTAACATCTTTGTGTCGTATGCAGACAGCCCTAATTCTTCTGCCATTGCTTTCGTGTATTGTTCTACTCTGTTGCAATGGATTTTTGTTTCTTTTGAAAAATATTCCTGTATTTTATATCTTGTCTTGATCATTTGTGTTCTTCCTCCCAATCTTTACCATACTTCTTTTTCAACTGTGGATTGTCAAAAATTGTATATCTTGTTGTTTCTTTCCACTTGATTTTCCTTTCTTTTTAACGATACAGGACAAGGGAGTTTTCCTGTCCTGTATAACAATTAATAATTATCTTTCTCATATTCCAAAATCTTCTGCCAATGTTCTGCCATTGGACCTGTTGGATCGTAATGATATCCTGCTTTCATAAGTAGCAATTGATCCAGATTGCAGTCATTTTCATAGAATCTCTTATTTCGAAATTCCATCAAAAGATTTTGTTTTAAGATATGCTTTTTCGCATCTTCTTCAGACAAACACAATACATCATTTGCTCCGCTTATTTTATTTTTTAAAGCAAATTCGTAAATGACTCCGTCATCTTTTAAGCAAAATTCCTGATCCCAGTATTGTACGGTAACCGTAATATATTTACGACCAATTTTTTTAATTTCAACCGGATCAATGTGATATACCTGCTTTGTTTGATTTGGATCGTATTTCTTTGTTACAACATAAGCCGTATTTCCAACGATAAGCTCTTTTTTATTAATCTTCATGATTTTTTCCTCCTGTTATTTTTTGATTTGAATCTTTATAACAATCCTTTTTCTTCTAACGAATACTTTACTTCTTTACAGTGATATTTACTCTTCCATGTTCTTAAAATAAAATAGGAAAAATTGAGTTGTGCGATATATGTATTGGCATCTAAAATCATTAAATCAAAATGCTCATTTTTTACTAATTCAATTGCTTCCAAAGGGTTGGTTATTCCTTTAAAAGTGTAACCAGACCTATGCATAAATATAGAAAGTGAATCTAAAATTCCTTGTTCATCATCTACAGCAATTATTTTATATCCAGATGATATATTTGATTGCATATGTGTTCTCATATGTACACCTCAATTCTAAATAGATTATATAGATATATCCTAAAAAAATCAACAAAAGCGCAAGAAATTTGCGAAAAATTTGAAAAATGGTTAAATTTCATTTAGTTGTAAAGTATCGACCAAACGAAGATTGATAAAATTAACATATTTTTTAATTTGTTTTAGGTAATATAATATGGAAGGATGTACCTTCATCTTCTTTTGTGTCAAATGTAATATTTCCATTAAAGTGTGCACGTATAGTAGAATAAGACATAAATAGTCCTAAACCTGTACCGTTTTTTCCTTTTGTAGTAACCATTTCTTTAAATAATTTTTCTTGTACTTCTTTAGGAAGACCTGTTCCATAGTCCTTAACAGAAATTATAACTTTTTTATCTTTCTCTTCTACAATTAAATCAATATTTTTATTAGGTGCACCATGATATGCTTGTATAGAGTTAGAAATCATATTGTTTATTACTTGTACTAAGCTATTAATATTTCCACTTAATGAAGTTAAAGGGTCAAGTTTTATAGATAAATTTAAGTTAACCAAAGCACTTTTTAACTCATGTTTCATTAAAATATCTATACGTTTTACTAGTTCATCTATTGTAAATGAGTAGTTTTGCTCATCTGACATATTTACTGCTTGTCCTTTAACTGCTGTTATTACGTCAGACATATATTCTGTATATGAACGTATTTTAGAAATCCATGTGCGCATATCTTTTGCAATGTCATGATGATCATTAGGAGTAACACGAGAATCTTCTATAGATTCATCATATTCATTTATTAAATCACTTAATCCTTCTGCTGCACCAGATATAGACATTATAGGGGTTTTTAAGTTATGTGCAATTCCACCTATCAATTGTCCAAGTGATGCTAGACGTTCTTTCTCCATAAGCATATCTTGATTGCCTTTAATTTGATTAATATATTGCATATTTAAGTCTTGAACAATATTTAATTCGTTTTCAAGTTCACCTAATTCATCGTCCGAAGTTATTGGGAGTTTAGTAGTTTGGCTTAGGTCCTTGTCTGCAATATTTTTCAATCCTGTTGAAACGTTTTGAATGTTTTTTACCAATGAAGATGAAATTAGGTAAATTGTTAATAATGCAAATAAAAACAATGTAAAAGCAAGTACTAATAATTGCAAGAATGTAGTGAATGATGCAATTTCGTAATAAATACCAACAGTATAAACTTGGTTATTGTAATTAAATGTTTGAATGACTGCTTGAGAATCTATTGTGTAAGATTCATATACTGTATTATTGTATGTAGATGCTAAGTCATGCATATATTTAACGAAGAAATGGCTTAGTTGTGTTCCATTACTTGTTTCAATAGTTCCGTCAGGATATTCTATAAAACAGAAGGTTGTATTTGCATTGTAATATCTACTTAAAATTGAATTAGCTGTATCTATGTTAGGTAATTGTTTTATTTCATCTACAGAATTTGATAAGGCAGAAGCATAATAATTATGTAACAAAGATTCTTTTTCTACGGTTAATCTGTAATAACCAAATAGAGAAAGTATTAGGGCTATAACCAAAACGCTAGGAAACAGCTGGAATATTAGTTTCATCTTTAGAGATCTGTTTTTACTTTTTTTATCAGCTTCGCAATATTTAGATGTTTCAACAAGTACAGGATAAAAGGTTCTTGTTGTAAGCAATAAAAATATAGATGCAATAAAAGTAGAAAAACTAAATATAATAGTTCCCATTTTAAATAGTAAAATTGCAGGATGACTTCCTGTTGCCATTAAAATTGCAAGTAAAATTAATGTTGGAACAATTTCCATAGCAATATATAAACTATAAGGAAGGTGTAAAGCTTGATGTCTTACCTTTGCAATTTCCTTAGGATTCGGATTTTTGTTCTTCCACCATTTATCTGTTTTACGTAGTGTGAATTTTAAGTAAGCTGTAAAGAAAAGTGCAATTCCAATAACGACCAATAAATATTGATACTTATAGTATAAAATAGATACTTCTTTATCAAACTGGGAGTTTATGGCTCCTGGTGGATAATTTAAAATAATAGGAATAATTTTATATAATAATACAGCAAAAGCTGAGAAAATTATTAAGAAATATAAAATTAATCTATTAGAAATACTTATATTATTAAATTTTTCTTTTAATTTTTTCATTTGAACACCTCGTATTATTTAATAAAGCCTACATCCTGCATATATTTAATTAATTTTTTGAAATAATCATAATTTAAATCAGGCCAATAGAAACCTAAACTATTTAAATACTTACAAGTGATGTAATTATCTTCTTTTATTATGTGATTATATATCATGTCATTATTCTTTGTAAAGTCGTTAATGATACCGCTAATTTTATATTGGTTGATTTCATCTGTTGAGATTGATTTTACTAAATTCATGAAATCTTTTTCTGAGATAACTTTTATATTATACCCTAATGTATCCATGTAATTCAATAATGATTTTGTCGTAATTGTATTTGGATTGTAAATATGGAAAATTCTATTTAATCCATTATTTGACCAAATTATTTTAACTAGGGCTTTGCTAGCAAAATCAACTGGTGTGAACTCCAAATCATTATCCAGTATTGAATCTGGAATTGCAGAAATTTCAACTAATGATTTTAATCTTGAGTATATTGCATTTTCTGATATGTTGTTTTGAAAATGTCCATCCGAGTAACGGCTTGATAAATCCCCAATTCTAAAAATCGTAGCATTTAACCCTTTTGAAATTGCTTCTAGTACTAAAGATTCTGCAAACAATTTGCTCCTAGAATATACGTTTTCAGTAAAATCTTGGTTTACATAGAATGACTTTTCGGTAAATGTAACGTCTGTTAAACTCTGCTCTAGAAGATAGTTACCAGAAATAGTCATAGTTGAAATGTAGTAAAGTGGAACATTAATAGATCTACATAAATCTATTATTTTTTGAGTTCCTCCGATATTAACATCTGCAAATAAATTATAATCACCATAATGTTTTACATTTGCTGCAGAATGTATAACTAAATCTGCATCTTGTTTTAGTTTTTCGTAGTCTTCGGCTGATATACTTAAATTATCAACTATCATATCAGAATTCACGCAAGTTACTATTTGTTTTGCTATATTATCATATTTTGTACCAAAGTAAAAATGTAGTGTTCCAAGTAATCTTTCATTTATATCTTGATGATACTTCGGTCTAATTAAACAATATATTTTACTTATTTTTTCTGAATTTTGTAAAAGTTCTGCTAAAATATGTATTCCTAAAAATCCGGTAACACCAGTTAAAAGTACACATTTTTTTGAGTTTTCTTCTACTCCAGATTCAGAGGTATTTAAGCTTTTTGCAATATCATTTAATGAATTTAATCTAGTAATATTTGATAATTTATTATCGGTAGTAGCACATAGAACTTTGTCATATAATTCTCTAACGGTAGGGTTTTTATAAAAATCGTAAACCTTTAAAGAAATTTTATATTGAAATAAATCTGTTAAAATACTTATTATAGACAAAGAATCAGCCCCATAATCAAAAATATTATCATCAATACCAAAGTTACTGATTCCTAACTTCTTTTTAATAGAAGAAACAATATTTGCTTCTATTATGTTCCTTGGAGGAGCGTGAATAGAGTCTGTTGTTTCAATATTTAGGCTATATTTTGCAAGTTCTTTTTTATCAATTTTTCCGTTAGGAGTAAGCGGTAATTTATCAAGTACCATAAAATAAGTAGGAATCATATACGTTGGAAGTCTATTGGCAATAAAATCTCTTAATTGTCCAATTGCAATTTTTTTATCGGAAGAGATATATGCAACAAGCACTTGAGCATCTGAAATTTCACGTACAATTACAGAGGATAAAATATTTGCACTTGTATCGAAAGAATTTATGCAATTCTCTATTTCACCGAGCTCAACACGTAATCCTCTTAACTTTATTTGATTATCAGATCTACCCTTGCAAATAATATTTCCATAACTTGTCCAGAATCCAACATCACCAGTTTTATACATTATATAACCCTCTATAAAAGGATTTTTTAAATATTTTTCAGCGGTTAGGTCATCTCTACCAATATATCCTTTGCCAACACCATCGCCTGCAATATAAATTTCTCCAATACAATTAATAGGTAAAACATCCAAATTATCATTTAAGATATATATCTGTGTATTATTAATAGGCTTTCCTATTGTAATCTTATCTAAGTACGTAACGTCAGTAACCGTAGAGAAAATGGTTGTTTCTGAAGGACCATAGCCATTATAAATTGTACAATTAGGGCTTACCTTTAATATTTTATCTACTAGTCGCCTTGGAAGTTGTTCGCCTGCAAGCATAATATATTTTAAACTGCTAAACCCATTTATCATAGAATTATCTAAATGAAAATTCATAATACTTGGAGTAGATTGAATAATTTCGATATGGTTATCAGAAATTAGTTTTTCTATTTTTGTCGTAATCTTTTGTTCAAAATCATCTGTAATAAACAATTTTAATCCACCACATAATGAAACAAGAGTTTCAAAAATAAATATGTCGAAAGACATTGTTGTAATGGAAATAATGCTATGATATTTTCCATCTTTTAAATATGAAATCTTATTAAACATAGAATTAATAAAATTATTTAAATTTTTATGTGTCAACATAACACCTTTAGGGCTACCTGTTGAACCAGATGTAAAAATCAAATAAGATAAATCATCTTGAGCAATATCATTATTTAAATTATTATCAGGTAAATTATAAACAATTTCATTACATAAATCCACAATAATAATTAGTTTCTCAAAACCTAACGATTGTACTTTGCTAGATTGCTTTTGAAGTGTAATTATTGCATCGCAGTTGCTATTTTCTAAAATATAGTTAATACGCTCTTCTGGATATTCTGGATCAATCGGAATATAAGAAGCGCCAGCTTTTAAAACTGCAAGAATTGAGATTATCATTTCAAAAGAACGGTTAACAATAATTCCAACAATAGATCCCTTTCTAATTTTATTAGTATTCAAATATCGTGCTAAAGAATTAACCTTTTTATTTAATTCTGAATAGGTCATGGTTTTCATTTTAAACACTAAAGCAATATTATTCGGATTTTTTTCAACTTGTTCTTCAAAAAAATCCACAATCGTTTTATTGTGATTATACTCTAAATAAGTATCATTAAATTTATTTAAAATTAAATCTTTTTCATCATGAGTTACAATATTTATTTTCCCCAAAGTAATATTAGAAGACATTAAAATTTGGTTAATAATATTTAAAATTCGATGGTGAATGTTATGGATATCCGCTAAAGAATATTTATTCAATCTAAAATCGTAAGCAACATTTAAAGAACCTTCATCATTCATATCAAAAATATGAATTTGCATAGAATCAGCGACATTACCATTAAAAGTCCAGTTTACAGAATAAGGGACTTCACAAGAATTTCTATTTGTTTTTGAATTTTGGTATGAGATTAAAATGTCATACAAATTAGGCTGATTTGGTTTGCTCTTTCTAATATGTTCCAAAATATTTTGATATGGATATTTTTGATGTCTAAACATAGATAAAGAGTCAAGACTAATTTTCTGAGCAAACTCAACAAAAGTCTTGTCATTTTGAATGCAAAACTTAAATGGCACAGTACTAATAAACATACCAGGCGTATTTTTCTCTAAAAAAGTAGTTCTGTTTAATATTGGTGTTCCTAGAATAAAATCATTTAAGTTAGAAACCTTTCCAATATAAATAGCATAAATAGCCATAAAAAAGTTGAACAAAGATAATTTGTTATCCTTGCAAAAAGAATTAATATTATTTAATAAAAAATTATCTATTTCAAAAACTTGTCTTTCTGCATGACTCGACTCCGCAGAAGATTCTATTAAAGATGGAATAACTCCAAACTCTGGAACTGTTTGAAATTGTTCTTCCCAATATTCTTTATCTTTTTCAAATTTTGGGCTATTTAAATATTCATTTTCTGAGTTTATATAATTAATATATGAGGTAGGAATACTCTTAATTTCTTCATCTTCATTTAATATCGATGAATATGTTGTCATAATTTTACTTGCCACTAGACTTGCTGTACAAGCATCTGCAATAATGTGATGAGCCTTAACAATGAAACCGCCTTTACCAGTTAAAATTTGGAAAGGAGTTATTGAAAATAAAGCATCTTCTAAAATATTAAACGGAGAAGTTGCAATTTCTTTTTCAAGATTTTTGAGCTCAATATTATTAGAAACATTTAAAACATCAAAATGTTTCTCACAAAAATCTTGAAAGAATTGTTTTACTTCTCCGTTTTCATCTAAACAAAGCTTTATTCTAAAGCTATCATTATCTTTTAAAAAAATATTAATAGCTTTAGATAAAACGTCAAAATTTACTATATCGTTAATTAAAACTGTACCACATATAACATTAATAGATGTACCTCTATAGAACTGCTCTGTAAGCCAAATTGACTTTTGTGGATTTGTTAGATCATATAATTCCATAATTTATTCACCCTTAATTTTCTTCATTTCTTCGTGTCTTTTTATCTTTTGTGTAGTAGTCTTAATTAATGGAACATCAGTTAAACTGAATTCCCTAATATATTTGTAAATTGGTAAGTTTTTATTTATAATCTTAATTTCTTCTTCAATTACAGAACGAACATCATCAACTGTAGCCAAATTATTTTTTGCCATATTATCCTTTGAATAAACAATCTCGGCACAAATTTTATCATTATCCTCATAAACCATTGATTCTTCGACTATATCAATTTTATTTATAAGTGCTTCAATTTCTTCTGGGAAGACTTTTTTACCATTACTTAAAACTATAAGGTCTTTTTTTCTACCAGTAATGAAAAGTGAGCCATCTTTACCTAATTTACCTAAATCTCCAGTACAGAACCATCCTTCTTTAAATGCTTGAGCAGTTGCACTTTCATTATTATAATAACCAAGCATTACATTAGGTCCTTTTACTAAAATTTCTCCAGTACCAGTTTCATCAGGATTATCTATTTTTACTTCTTCATTGTATAGAACGTACCCAGAAGAACCAGTCTCAAAATGGTATTTATCACTTTCACATGAAATTACTGGTGCTGTTTCTGTTAGTCCGTAACCCTGAAGCATATCTATACCTATCGTATTAAATAAATGAATAATTTTTTTATCTGTTGCAGCAGAACCATAAATAATAGTTCTCATTTTTCCACCAAAGTTATCTAATACTTGCTTAAACAACTTTCTTCTAATATCTATATGGAAAAACATAAGAAAATTAGAAAGAGCACATAAAAATTTAAATGCTGTATATTTTCCAGATTTTTTTACTCCTCTTATTATTTGTCTATACATTATCTCTAAAACTGCAGGAACGCATACTAGGCCACTAATCTTATATTCAACCATATTTTTTCCAATATCCTTGATACTATCTGCAAAGCAAAGTCTAAAACCAATATAATAGCAAAATAAGAAACTAGCAAGACAAGCTAAAGTATGGTGAAGAGGTAAGAAAACAAGAATGCTATCATCCTTTTCATATTTAATTAAAGTTGTCATTGCTGAAACGTTAGAGCAAATATTATATTGTGAAAGCATTACAGCTTTTGGATTGTTTGTTGTGCCAGAAGTATAAATTAATACAGATAAATTATCTTTATCAATAGAAATACTATCGTATTTTGAAGAATTGCTTTCAATAAGTTTTTTGCCGTCTTTTAATAATTTTGAAAATGATAGAATTCCATTTTCATCTTCATTATAATCCATACAAATAAAATATTTAACATTCGAATCTTTAGATGTTATTACATCTTTTGCAAGATTTAGACGTTTTTCATCAAAAATTATAGCATCAACTTGACTTTCTAAGATTAAGCGAAGTTGTTCAACTTCTGGAAGCATGAAATCTAAAGGGACAACTATACAACCAGCCGTGGCAATTGCGAGGTAACTACAACACCATTCATATCTATCTTGTGAAATAATGGCTACTTTTTTATTTTCTAAGCCTAATTCCAAAAGAGAAGAGCCTAGCTCTTTTATATTATTTTCAAAATCAATAAAAGAAATATTGTGTAGTTCTTTATTTTTTTTCTTAACAGTAAATGCAGTTCTATTGCCAAATCGAGCTGAGCAAGAACTAACTAATTCTCTGAAATTTGTACATTTAGTTTCTTCATATATTTTATTTTTTTTCACTTAAATCACCTACGGTCACATTTTACCATTGTAGAGATGATTTTGCAATAAAAAAGTTGTAATTCCGTAGAAAAAAATCGACATTATTAGTTATAAAAAATTGTGATTTTTAAAATTGCATGAAACACAGCCCAAAATAACAAGTGTGCAATAATACATTGTGTAAACAACAAAATTAAATCAAATGAAGATGATTTGAATAAAACGAAATGCAATGGTAATAATAAGAAAAAATGGATATTGGAGGAATTAGTTTGAGAGAATATAGAGGGCAGAAAATAATTAAAAGTTTAGAAACTATTGCAATAATAATATTAATAATTTCATTTGTGGCATTAGCATATTGCGTGTACATATCCTTTACAACAGAAAAAAATTATGCAAGTGATTACATTGCAGAGCCAACGTCTGTATCGAATAAAGCAGAAGAAAAAGATATTTCTACGTTGATAGAAAATGTAAATAATGCCGTTGTAGGAATCTCTAAAATTGCCAATAAAGGGACTACAATTTTCTTACAAAATAGTGCAAGTAATCTAGGATTGGGAACAGGCTTTATAGTTTCAAAGGATGGATATATTGTTACAAATCAACATGTGTCAGGAGAGAAAAATAGTACATGCTATGTAACTTTAGAAAATGGGAAAAATTATAAAGCAAGTGTAGTATGGTCAGACACAGATTTAGATTTAAGCATAATAAAAATAAATGTAAAGAATTTGGATTACTTGCATTTAGGAGATTC
>ERZ826016.2980-NODE-2980-length-12320-cov-2.679168_pt1 | contig 12320 bp, 9 predicted proteins | sample MGYA00519872_ERZ826016 | MGnify/ENA primary metagenome ERZ826016 (study PRJEB31778, sample SAMEA3449218) | human gut metagenome | biome: human gut; feature: human-associated habitat; material: faeces | place: United Kingdom | collected 2010/2012 ... | reverse complement strand
GCTCCCGGTGCCAGCACAACTGTCTGTCCGCTTTGCAACTCCAACGTGCGAATTTTGTGAATTCCCGGTTCAAAATACAGTACTTCCGGATCTTCTGGATTATCAATATTCTTAAATTCCGCCCGGAAAATTGCCAGAGGATGCTGATAGCCTTTATTTATCTCAATCATCAAATTGGCAGACTCTGTATCAGCAAAATGAATTTTGTGGTTCTCCACTGTTGCAGCAATATGTAAATTTTCCGGCAGAATCTCTGCGTCCCATACCGGAACCAGTGATTCTGCTGTAAAATCTCTACTGCCCCACGGAATCACCACAAAACTCTGTGGTCCCCCATGTGTAACCGGCGTATCATATACCGGCAGTTCCTCTTCTCCACTATAAAATTTCCAGTATGAAGACCTTACAATCCCTGTAGGATACGCCCCGTGAGGATCTGCCCCCTGTAGGCGATATTTGCATCGGTCCTTTGCCTGTTGTCGTTTTTCCTGCTGTTCGGACGCTATTTTCACACCGTCACCCCTTTACTGCACCGGATGTCATTCCAGACATGATCTGTTTCTGTGCACAGAAATATACAATAATCACCGGCAGGGAAACAATCACAACATCCGTGAACACCAGATTCCAATCCGAACTGTGCGTACTGAAAAAATTATAAATCGTAAGCGGTAACGTGTAGTTCTCTGAAGTATTCAGGAAGTAAATAGTTGTTCCGAAATCATTCCAGATATTCATAAAAGTCAATATAAACAATGTCACCGTCATGGGTTTCATCAGCTGGAAAATAACCCGGAAAAACAATGTCCATGTACCACAGCCGTCCAAAATGGCAGCCTCGTCAATATCCCTGGGAATCGACTTCAATGCTCCGATATACAGAAAAATTCCGAGTGGCAGGTTGGCTGCTGTCCGCACTGCCGCTCCGATAAATGTCTTTAAGTGCAGATAATTACACAACATATAAGTCGGAATAATCTGTCCCGGAATGATAAGTCCTATCACAAAAAACGTAATGATCTTCTGACTTCCTTTTGTATTTCGTCTCTGTAATACAAATGCTGCCAATGCAGAAAACAGAACAATCAAAAGCACTGACAGTAATGTCACGATGCAACTGTTTCTGAATGCATGCACCACACCGGTCTCCATAACTGCACGATAATTTTCAATAATGTTCCACTGTTTTGGCAATGCCAGTCCCATCTGTGCCGCTTCTTTTTTATTTTTAAAAGAATTCAGTACAATCATTGCAAAGGGGACCAGCATTAACAGACTTAATGCAAAGCCAAACAAAGTTCGTAGAATGTGAGTATGCTTTTTTGCAGGCGTTCTCATACTTCCACCTCCTTACGGGAGATAAAGCGGTTCGTCGGCAGTGCAATCAGCAATACAAAGAATGTCAGAATCATGCTGGCTGCACATCCCCGTCCATAGCTGCCGCTGCTGAAAGAGGAATAAATCAGCGTTCCGAACACGCTGGTCGCATTACCGGGACCGCCATTCGTCAGTGACTGTACGATATCAAAAACTTTTAATCCACCTACTACACTGATAACGACCGCATTATTCAACGCGGGCATGATCAGAGGTATTGTCACAGACCGAAGCTGCTGCCAGTAAGTCGCGCCATCCAGCTGTGCTGCCTCATAATAGGTCTTGTCAATAGATTGCAGTCCTGCCAGGAAAATAACCATGGTGTACCCAGTCCATTTCCATATTTCTACAAACGCGCAGGAGAAAATGGCAATCTTCGCATCTGTAAGCCAGTTGTGCATTAGCATATCCAGCCCCATCGCACTCAATGTCTGGTTGATTAATCCGGAAGGATGCATCATAGACCGGAACACCAGTCCCACAGCAACGTTATTCAGTACCGCCGGAAGGAAGAAAACTGTTCTCATATAGTTCACGCCATGAAAACGTTGATTCACCAGCAGCGCTAATGCCATTCCGAAGATTACTTTTCCTAAAGTCGTTACCACTGCAAACAGTAACGTATTCTTGATAGCAATGCTGAAATAAGGATTCCGCAATACCGTTGCATAGTTTTCAAGTCCTGCAAATGTAATCGTGGATAATTTGAAAGATTTTACATTAAAAAACGATAACAGCAGACCTGACAGTGCAGGTAAAACAAACAGCAGTGCATAAACCAGCAATGCAGGCAGCATAAGATAATAAGCATATGGACTCTTCAAATGTCCTCGTAATTTTTTCGTCTGTCCCAAGAGTTTTCTCCTTATATTGTCCATGTTTTATAAAAATAACTGGAGTGCAAGCACTCCAGTTATCCATTCTCATCCAATGTTATCTGGCTCTAATTCCAGTTAGGATCATTGGCTGCTTTTGCATTATCTGCGGTATCACTGTCTAACAGGCTGATGACCTGATCAATATCCATACCACCTGCCAGATAATCCTGTACATGGATATGATAATCACCATAGCCATATACATTACCGTTCTGCCATACCTCCATGCTGTTTCCTTTCAGCATCTCATCATAAAGAGTCTGATATGCTTCCGGAAGTTCACAACTTACTTTCTGATTCAGGTAGATTCCGGGCTGTGCTGTAGCATAAATCTGCTGAGCGGTAGAAGAAGCCAGGAAATTCAGCACTTTTTCACCTAATTCCTGATCCTTGCATGCAGAAGTCATAACAACGGAACCGGGCATGGAAGAGCAGGTATAATTCTTCTCATACAAAGGTAAGATAAAGGATCCAATCTTGTCTGCGGATTCCGGATACTTGCTAGCGATCTCATCATATACCCAGGTACCATTGCAATACATACCGGCGGTACCTTCTGCCAGTGCAGTCTGTGCCATATCATAGGTATCTGACAGGAAGCTGCTGTTAACATATCCCTTGTCTACCATTTCTTTGGACATAATGATTGCATCTTTAAAATTTGTGGCATCGGAATAATGACGTTTATTCGTATTCATTTCATTCCAAAATTCTGTATAAGAAAGTCCGCTTTCCACAACATCTTCGTTGAATCCAAAGTGTGTGATACACTGCAGTGTCCAGGTATCTGCTCCGGAATAATATAAAGGTGTCACACCGATTGCTTTCAGCTTTTCACAGCAATCAAGGAACTCGTCCCATGTAGTGGGTGCTTTTTCAATTCCCGCTTCCGCAAATACATCCTTATTGTAGAAAATACCTACCAGTGAAGTGGAATCCATAGGAACTGCATAAAGCTGTCCGTTATAAATATAATGTCCTTCCTCCAGCTGATCCTGACTGTATTCAGACATATCTACATTTTCGAGAGGGACGATCTGATCCAATACGCCGGCATTGTGATCCAGCCACTTCGGTCCATAGGTTTGTAACAGATCCGGGAGATCACCGGTTGCAAACTTAGCTCTTACAAGTTCTTCACCTTCGCCGCCTCCTGCGATAATGTCAATCTTTAATCGGAAGCCCAAATCATCGGCGTTCTGATCAATATAATCTGACAGTGCCTCCCAACCGGATTTATACCAGTCGGTGAAAGTCAACATGGTGACGGTAGGCACCTCTGTATCCGTTTTTACCTGCTCCGTCTTTGTCTCTGTTCCTGCGGGCTGTGTACTCTCCGATGTAACTGCATCCTGAGTGTTTCCACATGCTGCAAGAGATGTTACCATCATAGTTGCCAGTGCTAATGCTATACCCTTTTTCATGATAATCCTCCTTGTAAAAATATATTTGAGTGGTTCCTCATGATTTGATTATAGTGGAGTGAGTACTTATCAAAATTGGATTCTTTTGTGAAAAAATTGTACTTTTTATTCCTCTGTCTTCCGATATTCCTTCGGTGTCATCCCTGTATACCGTTTAAATATTCTGGCAAAATACGCATCGTCCTGAAATCCGGTCATACGTGCGATCTCTTTATTGCTGTACCTGTTCTCTTTTAGCAGTTCCTTCGCTTTTTCAATCCGGTAAGCACACAGGAAATCCGAAAACCCTATATTCAGATCCTCCTTAAACAACCTGCTCAGATAAGAAGCACTGATTCCTATGGCATCCGCAACGGTACTTTGGGATATCTCCTGCGCATATTTTCTGTGAATGATACCAATTGCCTGTTCCACATAAGGAGATTCGGGGCTTTGTGCATGACTCTGTGCAGCTTCAAAAGCATTTTTCATAATACTATGAAACCATTTCTCAGCTTCCTGCAAATTCTTAAAGCTCCGAAAAATCTGTTGTGGATTCACAGGATCAAAAAATCTGTTCAGATCAATATCTCTCTCAATCCATGCACGTTTCAATGTACTCAATAAATCCAAAAAGAAATTCTGTAAAGAATCTACGGTCGGCTGCATTGTTCCCAACTGTTTGAATATATCATTCAACAGTACTTCCGCCCCTTCCCGGTTATTCTGGCGGATTGCAGATACCATCCGTCCTTCCCGTGCTGCATCAAATACAGATAATATATCTAATGGGACTGCGTTTTTCTGCGGTCCGACAGCCTCCGGGAAAAAGCGATTTTCGTACACTTTTTCCGCTCCAAGATAAGATTGCGGGATGTTCAGTATTGATCCTGCAACTTCTCCCTCATATAAACTAACTTCCAAATTCAGATAGGTTTTCAGACAACTGCTGATTCTTGTCTGTACTTCCCGAAAAAGTTCACTCCTTGCCAGATAACTATAAATATTTTCATAATCCATTATAAAAACATATTTCTCATCCGAAACATGACAGCAGATTCCCATCCGATAATCCTGTAAAATCTCATCAATAATATTTAAAATTGCATACTCCCGCAGATAGGAAGAAATTACATTTTCTTTCCTTGGCTGAACCATTATGATGACCGCAGATACATTTTTCATAGCGATTTTTCGTCCCAGCACACCGGAGCGAAACCTGATCTCCTCTTCGCTGTGATAACACCCGGAGAAAAGATTCATCATAAAATTCCTCCGAAGTGCCACCTGATTGTCCGCGGTAATGGAATCCTCACCTTTCCCAGAATTCTTCCCCGTTTCTTCTGCTCTAGACAATACCTGCACTAATACCTTTTCATCCAGTTCATGTTTTAAGATATAATCAATTGCTCCGTTTTTTAATGCCTGTCGCACATAATCCAGGTCATCGTAGCCGCTCAGCATGATCATTGAGATCTCAGGATGTTCCCTTTTAACTTCTTTCTGCAATTCAAGACCATCCATCTGTGGCATTTTAATATCTGATATGATAACATCCGGCTCTGTCATCTCTATCTGATGTAACGCCTGATCCCCATCTGCTGCCTCTGCTATTATCATATATCCTGCATTTCTGCACTTTTCTGATGTCTCAAGCAATCTTTTCAGATTTGTCCTTACGAGAAAATCATCATCTACAATCATTATTCTCATCGTATTTTTCCTCCTCATCCTGACTGCTCCTGGGAAGAATGATTTCCACGGACGTCAGCAGATTCTCTCCAGATACAATCCGCATTTCCGCTTTTTCTCCATATAACAGATTCAATCGTCTCGATATATTCTGCAAGCCGATATGTTTCGATGCGCCTCCGCAATAATGCTGCTGGCACAATAATTCCGGTGGAAATTCCGGTCCGCTGTTCCGTACCAGTATATGAAGTTCCTCCTCTTCTCCATATACCCTGATCTGTACCATACCTACCGACTGTTCCTTCGAGATTCCATGCTGCAATGCATTTTCCACGATTGGCTGTATCAGCAGTTTTGGCAATACACATCCTTTTACCGAATCTTCAATGGAAATACTATAGGTCAGTTTCCCGACATATCTATACTGCTGGATATCCAGATAATCCTGTAAATATTTTTCCTCCTCGGCAATACTGATAAATTTCCGAGCATCCAAATTCAAATGAAGCATTCTCGATAACGCATCTGAAACTGTCTGGATATTCTCTACCCCCTGCATAATAGATAACACCTTTATAGTATGCAATGTATTATACAAAAAATGGGGATTGATCTGTATGGACAACATTTCAATCTCAGAAATTCTCTTTTCTTCCTCCACCTTGCGAATATTTGTAATCAGATCCCTGATTCTCTCCAACATAGTCCGAATCTGTTGATATAAAATTCCTACCTCATCCCTACGTTTAATAGATATCGGCAATTCCAAGCAGTCATCACCAATCTTTTCCACTGCTCCCGTCAGTTTGCGAAGATCTTTTGTCAGATAATAAGAGACTACAAAAGCAATTAAAGCAAACACAATGACAAATAAGATCACCATAACCGTCATCTGATTCCTAACCTGCAAAAAACCGGCGAGAACTGTACTCTGCTGTACCACACCTACGATTTGCCACGGTGCAACTTCCGAAGTAGTATAAACAACCAGCCAGGTCACCCCGCCCTGTCTTTTTGTGAAAGTTCCATCTCCTTCCGGTATGGAATCACAGAAATCCGATACATTTAAGAAATTCGTTTCTTCCGGACTGTACACAGTCTCTTTGGTATCTCTGTCAAATACATAAAGTGAATATCCTTTCATTTCCCGGATATCAAATATCGTCTCCAACAAGCTGCTCTTGATGTCAGCTTTGATAACTCCCACGATCCGGCTCCCATAAAATACAGGACGAACAATTGAAAATACATAGCTGTTTTTGGGAGACGGCCGTTGTTTTTCTGTATACGCCCGTGGTGTCAGATACACTACATCTTTCTCCCCGTTTTTTATGCTCTCGAACCATTCCGTATCCGCCACTTCATCATAGGGTGTCGTAATTCCATAGGTACAGGTTCTTCCATCCAGCCCATAGATTGCCATTCCATTCAAATACGCCTTAAAATTGCACCGGTTAAATAAATAATTCTGTGCCGACTGTCTGGACGCAACCTGCATATTCGGTTCCGAAGCCGTCAGGAACTGAACAATACTGTCATTCTGCGTTGTCCGGACTTTATTTGAAATAAACGCAGTTGTATAATCAATCTCCCGCAATTTTTCATCAAACATTTCATTCAATGTTTCAATCACCGTATCCATATGTTCTTCTGCTGTTTCCACGGCTTCTTGGGTAAAACTCCGATACCATGCTATTGTACTGACCGCACAAAACAATAGTAACAACGAGACCATAATCATCAGAACACGCATTGTGAAACTGTGTATTATTTTCATTCTACGCACCTCCCGGACATGCTTTCTCTCTTATCATAATACAGGAAAAACAACCGGTCAAAGTATAGTAATTTTTTAAAATAGAACAAAATAATCCAATTTTGTAATGGAAATATTCTTGTAAAATATACAAATCAGAAGATTGGTAATAAAGAACGATTTGAAAGGAAGACATGATTATGGGAATATTGACACGTATTTGGGAAGGGAATTTCGTATATCAGGAGCCGATCTGCTTTTCTGAAGATGCTGAAGGACACATTGCCGGTGGTCAGTTACTCTATCAACCGGAACATATTTTGTCTGTCACATCCTTTGACGGCAGTGTCTTTTATGAAGAGGGGACAGATTACATACGGGAAGATTCCAGGCTGATCCTTACAGAGCATTCCCGCATTCCCATTCTTTCCCGTGACATTTACTGTAAACCCTTTACCGGAGACAGCATGGGTCCGTCTACCGGATGGAGAACATTACATGGAAGTCGTCTCCGATGTATACCGCTGGCAGATACTCGTTACGTATACACATAAAACTGTCTGGGACAGTTTTTCTCCAGTCGACAGTTCTTCTCTTCTGCCGCAGAGTATGCAAAAATTACAGAATGGTGGAGATTTTCATTTAGTATTTTATGGAGATAGTATTACTGCTGGCTGGGAAGCCAGCGGTTGCAATGAATCTGCAATAGATATGGTCACTTTGGAAGATTATCATGTTACTCTCTGGCACGCCCCTTATCAACCCGCCTGGGCAGAGCTTGTCAGCAACAGCTTACAACACCGCTATCCGCAAAGTAATATTATAAAAAAGAATCGGGCTGCCGGAGGCTCCACCGTACAATGGGGCGTGGAAAATGCAAAAGAACTGGTATGTCCCTGCAATCCGAATCTTGTGATATTAGGTTTTGGAATGAATAGTATGCAGGAACCTGCTGAAATTTACAAGACAGCTATTCTGTCCATTATTCAAACGATTCGGAGTGAACATCCCGACTGTGAATTTCTGCTGGTATCTCCTATGATTCCGAATCCGGAGATACGCGGCTTCCAGCATAATCAACTTCCAGCGCAGCAGGATGCTCTTTATCAGATTGCCGCAGAATTAAAAGGTATCTGTGTGGCTCCGGTGCACTCCATGTTCCGCGAGCTTGTCGCCCATAAAAAAAATTATCTGGAGTTAACCGGAAATTGCATCAATCATCCGAATGATTTTTCAATCCGGGTATACACACAAACGATTCTAAGTGTATTGGGGTGCTGATAACGCACCCCTTTATTTAATGTTGTCCTGCTACGGCAACACATTTTTACATTACTGCACCCCAATCACATAATCATAACTATAGGTGTGCACATACAACCGGTCATCCTTCTCTGCCATGAGGTCCGGCATCTTTTTCAGAGGCAGGCGGTCGATCACCTCTCCGGTATTTTTATCCAGCTGATAGAGATAATCGTCCTCTGCGGTAAAGCCATAGCCGCAGAAGATCACGTCCCCTTTCACGAGGAAGTTCATGCTGTTGTAGGTCTGATCGGCGCTCCGCCACAGCAGCTTCTCATTTTCCAGATCATAAGCAAACATAAAACAGGTGTCCGGCTGGGCATAGCCGTTCATTACCGAAGCCCCATAGAAGATCCCGTTCTCAAGGCGGGCGTTGTTGCCGTTGACGTACCATTTGTCTGTGGGATATTCCAGTACATACAGGCAGTTCTCACCGTCGAAAATGCTCAGTTTTCCTTCGTCCCACTGGTAGGTGTAGTTCTCATCATAGAAGCAATCCCAGTTCTCACCGATCATGGGGAGAGAAATGTCTTCGGCTGCGTCGTACCACTCATACGCCATGGTAACATTGTTGTTCGTCTCGGACAAAATCTTCAGGGAATAGGGTTGCGCAGATGTCCCCTCCGGGTGAAATTCTGCGATTCCGGTGAAGTCTATGGTAATTTCTTTGGGAGCAACCGGAAGTTCCTGTGCTGTGGTTTCCTGCGGAACCTCTGTCGTAACAGAAGCTGTCTCTGTGATAGTCTCCGCAGATGTCTCTGTCACCGGCTCTGTCGGCTGCTTCTCTGCCGTCGTATTCTCCAAAACAATCGTTTTCCCGGCACCACATCCCGTCAACAGACAGGCAGTCAGCGCTAATGCTGTTAATTTATATTGTTTTTTCATAATGTCTCCTTCTGTCACTTATCCACTCAGGTTCTCAATTTTCCATCAATAATACGCTCTTCTACTCCTGTTGTCCATCAAAAGTTGCTGCTGTCAGCTGTTTCTCGGTGATGACTGTGACTTTCCCCTGGAATACCGTGAACCAGTAGAGGGTCCCCTGGGCGGTATCTGCATACTGCCAGATCTCCCATGGATTATCTCCCGCGGGGGTGAGCAGCGTCAGCGTGCCGCCGGCATCGGTGACGATTTGCTGTACTTCCTCCAGAGTAGTCTTGTCCACAGTAAATCTTTCATCGCGGCTGCTGCCGGTCTGAATCGTAAGCGCGCTCAGTCCACCCGTTTCGTCAAAATAGCAGCGATATCTACTGTCTTCGATATTGATTCCGTCGTCTTCTCCGCCGAGGAAAAATTGCAGTCCCGCATACGTGCACAACGATCGGACATCTTCCCTGGACATTCCCCAGGTAAATTCCGCCAGAATCTCTCTATTATACTCCGTGGAGTAAACAACCGCCCGCACCGGCACGAAACCAAAAGACGCCCGATGGGATCCCGCCTGATGCAAATCCCCATCCACTACTGTCGTCACAGAATCTTTGCCCAGATTCTCTCCGGCAGCCAGCAATGTTCCGTCCTGCAGCAGCGCAAAGTTATCAAAAGTATACGAATGCACTGCCCAGCTTAAGTTCTCCAGCTCCGTATCGATTCCGTCGTCATTTTGCCGTATTGCCTCCAGCCATACCATACTGACATTTTCCAGCACCTTCTCCGGTGCCCAGACAAAGTCATGGACATTCTCACTCTTCACGACACCGCATTGTCCGAAGATGTTCAGTCCCCACATGTATAAGTCGCCGTTCTCCGTGATTGCCGCACCGTTCCACGCACTGATATCCACATAGACACAGTTCTCCAATACCTTATGTGGCTCCAGGTACATCATTTTCACCGGATTGTCCGGATTCTCCTCCACTGTCCAGTAAGCATCGTAATCGCTGCCGTAGGTGCTTGTGGTTGTCCGCATCTGTCCCCACCAATAGACGCTTCCGTCCTCCTGTAATGCAACGATGGCTTCTCTGCCGGCTCTGGCATATCTCACATTTTCCATCAGCAGCACCGGTGTGCACACACGGTCATTATCATCATCGCTGTACACCTGTTTCACAGAGTCTTTCCCTAACAGGAGTCCTGCCATATTCAGCCCCATTCCGTATAGCTTTCCATCGTCCGTCAGATAGATGCAGAAATTGTTATTCAGGTTAGCGTCCACAGAGACCACATGATCCGCGATCCGGGCCGCATCCATTTTCCCCAGGTCCAGATCCGTCTCGTAGCTGCCGTTTCCCAGCTGTCCGTTTTGATTATAACCGCTGCCCCAGAGGACACCGTCTGCATCAATATAATAATGATTCCATGCCGTGGCACGGTCTGTGATATACTGCTCCTCGATCCGAAGCGGACTGCTTACCTGCAGATCCTCCGCCCGACGGATATAGAATGTCGGCAGATCCTTTTCTTCCTCTGCATCGCTCTCCGCCGTCACACTGTCAGCAGTCTCTCCTGCGGCATTTCCTGCCTCCGGCTCCTGCTCCGTTACGGCACCTTTCTGTGTCAGTAATATCAATGCCACCACGACACACAGCTCCACTGCCAGCGCTGCAAGCTTCCCAGCGGTCTTACGTCCTTTCAAAATATGCCGGATCCTGCCCTTGATGTCACCTTCATCGAAGCACACCGGTGCCGCGAAGATCCTGCGTGCAGTCGTGTCGACCGCCATGTATAACAGTGCGGTGGCATATTCCTGTCTGCCCTCCGGCTCCAACTGCTCCGTCACTGCCTCGTCGCAGGCTTTTTCCATATCGCAGCACATCAGATAATACGCCAGCCATACCACCGGGTTCACCCAATGCACGATGCTGATCAGATATGCCAGTATTTTCCACAGATAATCCAGACGGCGCAGGTGAATCCGCTCATGCTGCAACACGCAGTCATAGAATTCCGGATTCATCTCCACCGGCAGATAAATCTGTGGTCGCAGGATACCGAATACCATCGGTGTACGGATCCCGTCCACGTAACGTACGCCCTCCTCTCCGGGGAGACATTCCGCCAGACGGCGTTTCATTCTTATATACGAAAAAATAAAATACGCGAGAAAGCAGGGGATTCCTGCCAGCCACAGGCATTCAACTGCAAATATTACCCGCAAAAAGGTAGCCGATGCGAAAAATGCGGCTGCCGTGCCGGTGGACTGTACATCCGGTGCCGGAAGTGCGCTCGATTCCGATCCGCGATTCGTACTCTGTTCTATCGTTACATCCGTTCCTACGGTTGTCTGTCCATGCACAGCATTATTCTCCGGCAGAGTACTCTGCCCTGTCATAGTGCCCTTCTCCGGTAAGGTATTCTGCCCAGTCCCGTCACCACTGTCGGTCCGTCCACACTCACCGCCACTACCATCGACTCCGGCTGTGCCCGCCAGAATCCATGCGCATTCTCGATCTTCCAGGGAAATATGAGATAGAAAAAGGCAATTCCCCACAGTAGCACACAATACCGGTAGGATATCCGCAATCCCCGGAATACCATCCGCAGAAGCAGCACGATCCCTATGATAATACTTCCCTGAAGACTCATTCTGACCAGTATCTGCATCATTGCTATTACTATCATTCCTTCGCTCCCCCATTATTTTCGATGATTTTCTTCAGTTCCTTGATCTCTTTCTTAGACAGCTTTTTCCGGGAAGTAAATGCCGCTACGAAATCCGGCAGAGATCCTGCGAAAGATTCCTCAATGATCTCCTCGCTCTGTCTCGCCTGGAACATCTGCTTCGACAGCAGCGAAGTAACGACACCGTTCTCACTGATAAATATCCCCTTCTGGCAAAGGCGCCGCAAGACTGTATAGGTCGTGGATTTCTTCCAGTTTAACTCCTGCTCGCACAGCTTCACCAGTTCCCCGGAGGAGACCGGCTCATGCTCCCAGATGATTTCCGCAAAACGCATCTCCACAGCTCCCATG
>ERZ826016.2974-NODE-2974-length-12359-cov-3.112890_pt1 | contig 12359 bp, 16 predicted proteins | sample MGYA00519872_ERZ826016 | MGnify/ENA primary metagenome ERZ826016 (study PRJEB31778, sample SAMEA3449218) | human gut metagenome | biome: human gut; feature: human-associated habitat; material: faeces | place: United Kingdom | collected 2010/2012 ... | reverse complement strand
GGGAAATTATGGTTCTGAACCAGATCCCGGACAAGCAAAGCCATATCCTGTTCATAATCACTGAGCTCATGCTCGATATCAAAAACCTCGCCTGTATCACCGTCGGTAAGACGAAAGCAATCCTTACAGACGGCCACGCTGGATATCGGCAGCGGGATGTCCTTTATGTCATTTTTGCTTTCTGCCGCAGGAACCACAACATGGGCCCAGACCCGTTGCTTCTCCTTCGGACTCTGTGCCGTATCATCACTGCGGAAGTTCCTGAGAAACCACTGTGAGAGCATGTGCTGATTTCTGGTATATCCCATAATAGTATCCTTACATCACTGAATACAATTTAATTATTGAGCACTTTTAATTCTTTAGATAGATCATATTTCCAGTCTGATGCAGGTATTCTGACCACTCCGGACAGGTCTCCCGGAAATTCAACGCCATCTTCAACTATCGCAGCGACGAATTTACGCGATAGCTTGGACATGAGCCAGCCGTGCTCTAAAACAACATTCTGCCGGGCTCTTTTTTTTAGTTCAGTTTCATTCTTGGCTTTCCCTTCATCACACGCAGTATAAAGCACCACTGCATAGGATACAGTGTCGATATGCTTCTCAAGCTTTTCGATTATGGTCTGTCCTTCATTGGCTTCATGATGAAGTATGACAGGCTGGAAACCTTCACTTGCCAGAAAAATGTAAACCTCATTTTTTAGGTTATTATCGTGCCCATGGACAATGAATACTTTCTTCTTCATGTTTAAACCTGCATCGCTTGCCATCGTTGTCAACCCACTTACTTGCTCAGTAGTTTTTATTTTATTCTTACTAACAGAATGCTCAATAATTGGAGCGGTTTTATAGCTTGAAAGTATTTTCATCGATTCGTTCTGTAAATAATGACGTCTTCGACCCCAGGCTCCATCGCCACCTGTGACGTTTAAGCCAACATTATTCTTAATGTCAGCGGGTGACATGGAGAATCTGATCCATGAAGGAATGGTGATAATATTATCGAGTTCAAGTAATTCCTGACGCAAGCGATAAAACTGCGAAACATATTTATCAGGACTTGATGAACCTTCATTTACAATGGTGACACACAGAGCAATGAATGTATTTACAGTGGCAATAACTGCTTCCGGTACTGTTGTGGAAGGGGATGACATCATTTCCTCATTAGTTGTATCTTCCTTACGTCTAACTTCTGCATGATAGCCACCAGGAAGCCCAGCGATACCCATTCTGAAATTTGGTTCGATAACAATATATTCTTCAGTACCGCCATGCGGCATACTGCGTATAAGAAGATCGTTCTTATCAATAGCAATATCGCTTCGATGAATGTAAATCCTATCTTTTTGAACGCTCCCCTTTATTCCATCGGTCCTGACGCCATTTTGTTTAACTAGGGAAAGAGTGTCACGCATCACTTGTGCTAACGGCATGTATTACCCCGAAAAAAGCTGATTAGTGTGGCCGTTAGCATAGCAAATGGTGTGAGTAATTTCCCTTGCTCGGTTCGAGAAATGTTCTCCGTGCTCTAACGACAGAACCATTTAATCTATTATCTCCGGGTTAACCGGTTTTCGGATCTCTGGAGAGGAAGAGAGAGATTGTTGCAGGATAAGCACAAAAAACCGTGAATTGTTGTGCTCAGGAGATTATTGCCCAGGGAGCAAAATTTACTGTTTACTGAGTCTGATACAGCAACAAAAAGGGAAGGGTAACTTTTTACAGTTTTTTTTCATAAACAGGCCTTAAAGGCCGCAAGGCGAATTCTAAATACCTGTAGATAAACCAAAGACAAGGAAACTTACTATGTCATTATTATTTGCAGCTGTACTTACATTGATCGCCTGCGGCCACTTCATCTGGACTATCGTGGCCGCTTACCGTGGTCTAACCTGGTTTTTGACCAATTTTGAAGACCTTCTTCATATCTGGAAACGAAACTGGCGATACTATCGCCGTTTCATTCTCAGACGTATCGGGACACGAGTCAGGAACTGGTTAAGCCGGTACTTCTAACAGCATCCCCAGTCCGGCCAGCCAGCACAGGCAGCACCAGGTGGCGAACACCATCCGGGTCTCGCCGGATTTCCACTTGCGGATGGTCCGTTCGTCCACATCCAGCCGGTTCGCCAGCTGGATGTCCGTCAGGGGGATCAGCGCCCGGACCACGCAGACTTCACTGGCTGAGGGCGCCATCCAGCTCTCGCCCGAGCACAGTGTTTCAGGGTTAAATTTTTCGAGATCAATCAGCTCCTGAATCTGACGGGCACTTTCTGCCTTCATATGCAGTTAACCTTTCTGTTCAGGATAGCGACAGACTTTGTACACGATGAGCAAGCCGACGCGTTTCTTCCACGGCCGTGAGTTCCTTTGCTTTTTCCATCATTTCTGCGGTTGGCTCAGGCAGTTTTTCAAAAAACTCCTTAAACCGTTTAGCGACAGACTGCAGGGAAATACTGTCAGTTCTCGCTGTCTTAAGATTGGTGTAGACAAGGCGGGAAAGAGGTTTGGTAAGCTCCTTCTGTTCCATGTATCGTTTGAAGATCCAGAGATAAATATCAACCAGCTCCAGTCCGGCACTCATCGTTCCCGACTGGAAGACAAGCGGTTTTGCCGGCATGTTCTTCATATCCATGACGGGCAAACCAGGCCCCAGAGCCCACGGCTGTTCGCGGATCTGGTAATAAAACTCGTTCAGCTCGCGCTGGGTGGTGTTGAACTGCGACTGCTGGTCAACGATGATATCTGCTTTCCGGTTCGGTGCCCCGAGACGGGAGCATATCCCGTGCAAAACGGACTGAAAACCGATCATGTTGGGCATGATCTGCAATTTTTCCTTATTGGTTTTGCAGTTGTACCCAAGCTCATCGAAGTTGGCTATCGCCCAGGACAGGGCATCGGTAATGAGTTCAACTGACCGGGCATCACCCAGAGAGTGAACACGCTGAAGCAGCGCTCCGCAAACCTCACTGAATAATGAGAAAGAACGTTCATCATGAGCCTCAAGACGGGCACGCCACGCTTTTTCAGCCAGCTCATCATCAAACAAATTGGACAAATTCAGCAGTAACGGATAGCGCAGTGGGGTCCAATATGCGCTCCAGGGTACCACCGGATTAAGTCCCTGATCAAAGACCTGGTCGAAGAACGAAATAATGGCGTGATCGCGTTTAACTACCTGCCAGATATCAAATCGTATCCGGTGTTTCTTCTGCAGGACAAGCAGCGTATCGATCACCTCATCAAGGCGATACATGCCCAGTTCAGCCGCGTGTAAGCGTTGTACTCCCAGTTTTTTGCGCAAACTGGCCAGCTCAGTTTCTGCAAACTTGTCCAGGTCATCGGGTGAAGACAAGACGCCATAAGAAAGTACAGGCTGGGTGCGGTCAAACAGATTCGGACCGGTATGACCGGTTTCATCCACATAAAAGTGCATTCAGAGCTCCTTTACCATTCAGGAGGAAGGGAAACGGCATAACCCGGGCCAGATCACAGCCCATTTTTTCACGTATTATATCTGCTAGGGCGGCAGAAACTCGATTTTAGCAATCGACGACCTGGACACCGATTTTCCTTCACAGTCGATGCCGATAGTTGCATGGCAGTCCGGCGGAAGCGCCCGGACTGACGTATATGCATATGCCAGGGCCGTTTCAATCGCTCCTTTTTCATAAGAGATATCCGCCTGGAACCAGATAATGCAGGGATGCAGCACCTTAAGGTAATAGGCCGTAAGATCGTGACCATACTGCTTCAGGTAGGCGTTACAGACATCCTCTACCAACTCAGGCAAGCGGAGATAATTGTGTAGTCCGTTTTCTCGGGCATGAAAATGCAATTCCCGAACCAGATGGCCGTAAGGCCCCCAGTGCATGCTGTCGCCGGTTCTGAGCTGAAACAGCGCATCCGGAACATCTCCCGTTTCAAACCACTGCCGCAGGCGTTTACGGACTAACTCATCCGGGGCCAGGTCTACCAGCATCTTTGCCGCAAGCGATTTCGAATGATTCAGCGCAAGTAACCCCCTCGGGAAAGTATTCCCGGCAAAAGTCCGGGTGCCATGAAACCAGAAAGCCCGGGAGAAGGGACCTGGTTCGCCCAGTTCCGCGCTGACATAATCTTTCAGATACTGATTTGCATCCACCATAATGCTTTGATCTGTTTCGTAGATATGCTCCAGATCGAGCGACAGAAGCACCTTTTTAAGCTTTTCAGGGGGACAGCCAAACCCGGCAGACAGTGTATTCAACGCCTGAGAGCGTGAGGAGCAATCGAGGATTAACATTGTGCAAATCCCTTATAAACCCACTGCGTTAACAGCAGGGGCTCGACGGCGGGCCATATTCCCGAGCAGCTGCGCTGCGTAATATTTCAGAAAGGGTAAAAGTTCCGGGGCGCTGAAAGTGGCGTAGGCATTCTCATCCTCAGGATCATCCCTGAAAGCAATCAGATCGACAAGATGCTCGTCGCTGACTGATATAACCTGGACGCTGAAATGAGCCACAGAATTCCTCATTTTAAGGATAAGAGTACGCAGAGTCATCTCCGGTCCGGGTAGCTGCGACTCCTGTAACCCCATGCTTGTTTTAAGCTGCTGCGTTATACGGTCAGCGGGCAGGAAAGAGAGCGCCCTCTCTTTCGGCAGCACGATGAGACCCAGAAGGCAATTCAGGGTCAGCGTGAAGTTGTACTGCTCCCTGAAGGGCTTGCCCTGCACCTCAATCATTTCGTTATACTGATCGATAAGTGCCAGTGTTCGCTGAACAAATTCGGTCTCAAAATCTGAATAATTTCCCATTTAACTCTCCTGTTCCGGTTCGAAAACCTACTATACCATCCGGCCTGCCTGACGGCTCAGGTACGGTATTTCCGAGTAAGCCAGAAATCGGATCTGCGCGGCGGGAAACAAGTAAGAAATATGATAATTATGCATATCACACAAAATCATACTGAATGTGATATTTAGCATTAACCACATAATCATATCTGATGTGATATTTACACAATGCGTAATAAATCATTCGATGTATGATTTTATACTTAACCGGACATTATCAGACGGAGCATGCAGGATGGATGAGAAAGAAGTGAATTTTTCACTCAGCTATGAGCAGCTGACCCGGATAGCGGAGGCGCGTATCCGGGAATGCGAGCTGGCCAGCCAGGGCGCTAAATACCTCAGCGAATCGGGTAAGGCCAGCGCCATTCTGGGATTCTGGTATGAACTGGCCATTACCGGTGCGCCAGTGAAAAATTATGAACAAACCAAAGCGCTCATTGACGCCGATCAGCAGCGCCTCAGACAACTCATCTGGCCGGAGGCGGATAAGCAATGACTCAGGCGCGCCGACCATCGCCGCTGCAGCGGCGGGTGCTGATTGTGCTGGCCGCCCTCGATGTGAAACGTCCTGGACCGGTGGCGACAAGAGATATTGAGCGGGTGCTGGAGCAGGGCGGGGACGCCCCTGTGTACGGGCCGAACCTGCGCGCCTCCTGCCGGCGCATGGAAGCCGCGGGCTGGCTGCGCACCCTGCGCGCCCCGAACCTGCAGCTGGCCGTCGAGCTGACGGACGCCGGACGTGCGCTGGCCGCCCCGTTTCTCGCTGACGAACAGGCGCGCGTCCTGGCGGAGAAGCGCGCGACGGCGATCCGGGTTCTGCCTCTGATCCCGCCTGTCCAGGCAGATGAGGCTGACGACCGGCCGGTGGAGCTGGATGGTCGATGGCACCTGGCGTTGCGGGGTGACTACGTGATCCGTCTTGACGGCACCACCTGTCTGCAGCTGTGGAATGCGGCCGGGCAGGTGACACGCCTGGAAGGCGATCCCCTGCAGGTCGCCACCTGGCTGCAGGCCTGTCACGATGCGGGGATTGCGGTCCGGGTGCAGATTAATGAGAGCGCTGCGCCGGAGGAGGGTACACCGGGCGATACCGCGCCGGCGGACCTGACCGGCACCTGGTACCGCCAGCTGGACGCTGCGCTACAGGCGGAGGGGATCACCGGGCTGACTGAGGATATTCGCCTGGCCGTGGTCAGGCCTGAAGCGTCCCTGCGGATGCTGCCGGCACCGGCGCGCCTGCTGAACGTTCTGCGCGACAGTACGGAGGCGTTCCCGCTCACGGCTGCCACATACGAGGAAGACACACAGGCCGCGCTGGCCGACCTGCTGGCCCGCGCGGGGTTCACGGGCGACCAGGCGCAGGAGCTGCAGTGGCACTGCATCCGCTGGCCGCTGATGGATCAGGAAGAGGCTGACCGGCGCGAGCTGAACAGCCTGCTGGATGAACTGGAGCATCGACAGCTGTACTGCAACCGCGAGCAACTGACGGAGATTGTGTTTTCGCCGGTCCGTAAACCCGGCGAGAGCTGGACTGAACGTCTGCAGTGGCTCCTGATGACGGACGGATTCGGGTTCTGCAGTCCGCTGTCCCGTGACGCGGCCGACCGGGCGCTGGCTATCCTGGCCGGCTACACGGGGCGGGAGGTGGCGGAGCATCTGGTCACAGTGATGGTGTGGGACGACGCCGGCGCGGGAAAGAGGGCATGAGCCCGTTATCTTCAGCAGGCCACGTAGCACGCGACCCAAAACCCCGGCTGACGATCTCCGGCCTGGGGCATGAGAGCCGGGACCGACCTCAACCACCACAAGGAACAAAAGCTGAACCATGAAAGTCACTGAAACCCGACTGGACACCCTGATCGATAATCTGAACACCCTGATTTGTGAGGACAGCCTGCTCACGCGCCCGGAACGTGAAACGCTCGTACTGGCCGTCGCCGCCATCGGCGCCATGAAAGCGCACGTCAGCATGAAAAAAGCGAAGCGCCGGCAGTTGCCAAACCTGAAAAGAGTAAGAGGAAGGAGATTATTCCCGATCCACGCTTTCCTAATGCCCGTCAGGCCTGGGTGTCAGAAGAGGAAACATTATTACTGGATGCGCTCGATGGCGTCCCGAATGATGAAATTGGTAAGCAGCTGTTCTGGCTTTCCGAGAAACTGGGGAGAACGCAGTTCAGCGTCGCCTGCAAAATCGCGTCACAAAGACATCTGACAAATGGCTGGAAAGAGCAGTTCAGGGAGGTTTCGGATAAAATTCGTTTGTCCGGCCTCAGTATCAGTGATTATCTGAAACAGAGCGGGACTGACCGGAACGACTGAATGACACAGGCGAAATATGAAAGTTAAATTTAAATATGCGGGGCAGTAATGAAAACAGTGATATGGGTTGTGGTGTATCTCGTGGTATCCATTCTGGTCTTTACAGGATGGCTGATCTGTTTTTCACAGCATGCTCCGCTGAACGGGCCTGAGCATGATTTGACACTAACGTATCTGCTTAATTTATTTTATGTTTATGTTTTGATGGAACCCTTCTACCAGTTCTTTCAGATTGACACATATATTATTGCATTTATGACGCTGTCAGATGACACCGAACAGATGATACCTTTTTATAAAGAGATCCCTGTCATGTGGATATACAGCCTGTCCGCAGTCTTAACTTTTGTGATTTACCTCGTATCCGTCAAATGGTTTTTTCGTAAAACAGTACAAAGAAAATTACAGGCAGGAGAAAAGGAATGATATTTAGCGTGTTAGGAAATATCGTGTTTGCATCAGGTTGCACTGCTCTGGCAGTTTCTTTGATGAGAAGGAAAGTGGGAAGATTCAGTGAGGTCCGTATCCCCAGGCCAGTCATGATTATCGCTCTGGCGTATGGCGCAATTCAGTCTGCTTATTTTGCAATGGCCTCTCTGATTACATCATGAACAGGACAGAGAAAGGGGCCTTTGCAGAACTCTTTGGAATTCCGGCGTAGCCCCTGCTTTTCTTTCGACAAAATCAGAACGGCTTAGCTCTGATCATCAGATTCACGCCAGCCATTCTGGCCGGGTAATGAACCCCGGATTTAATAATGCAATAATTTCCCTGCTTTTTCGTTGGCCCTCAGCATAATGCCGGTCAATTTCGTAGCCTACAAAACCATCAAAACCGAGAACCCGGGAGCCTCTGACCATTTCTTCAATCAGCCCCCGCGTCAGGTTATGCTCAAAAATAACCTGGTAGATATCCAGAGGGATCTTCATTTTTTTGCCTGGTCTCTCATGCTTCTGTCGAGTTCACTGGCCAGAAATTCATCCTGATAGGTAAATCTCAGAACATCCCCTGTCTTCCATCCTTCATGCCAGAAAGTTTTGTTGATATTCAGCGAACGGGCCATCCACGGATTTTTCATTACCTGTACGCGTAACTGTTCGCTGAACTCATAGTTATTGACAGTATCAATCAGTTTTGGGGTCTTAATAAAATTAACAGTGCACAAGTGCTGTCCTGCGCCCTGTGCATAGTCTTTTTCAGATGTCAGAAATACTGCTGTATGCGGTACCTGCAGTCTTTCATTGCCTTTTTTTCTGGGAGGGGGAAAAGACCACGCTTCAAATTTTTCATTCGTACCATGGAACCATTTTTTTTCATATAAGCTCATCAGTGTAACTCCTGTCTTCAGTTTGTAATTATCAGGCTAACACAGTTTTTTTTTAGCCGAAGAAGCTAAGAAGGGAAAAAGAGCGATTTATCATTTTTTTTGACCGTTTCGGAGAAAAGTAACTTTCAGCATCTTTCATGAATGACAAAAAAACAATATAACTTATTGATATTTAACATAAAACGCATTAAGCGCACCAATGCTGTAATGGCTCAATAGTAATGTCCGCCTGGGGGCTGCGGATGTTTTCCTGGACTGTTATGTTGTGATCCCAAGATGCTGCCGGTACTTCACAGGACTCATTGCACCTAATGATAGCTTGATACGTTTCTCGTTATACCAGCGTATGTACCTGTCCAGGAAGCAGATAAATTTTTCCAGCGTGATACCCGCCCAGTCTCTGCCATAGAACATTTCGTTTTTGATACGCCCGAAGAAGCCTTCACACGCAGCATTATCCGACGAGCATCCTTTGCGCGACATGGACCTTATAAGTCCGGAGGTGTTGATACGCTCGAGCCAGCCCGGCCACCGGTAATGGCCACCACGATCGCTGTGTATCACCGGTTTATCATGTTCGTTGAGCGTATCGAGTGCGTCATCGAGCATCGTATTCACCAGCGTCGCGTCCGGGCGTGTTCCTATCGACCAGCTTACAACCTGGCCATCAAAGCAGCCGATAACCGGCGACAGATAGACTTTTCCAGCCGGAAGCTGGAACTCCGTAATATCGGTCAGCCACTTCTCATTTGGCCTGCAGGAACTAAAATCCCGGGCGAGTAAATTTTCCGGTGCCGAACCGATTTCGCCACAGTAAGAGTTATATCGTCGTCGCCTGGTGCGCTTAACAACGAGCTGCTCTTCTGCCATCACTCTGCGGACAACCTTTTCAGAAATAACCCTGTTGTTACTGCGAAGCATCGCGTGAAGGCGCCGGTAGCCGTAACAGCGGTAATTCTCCTCAAAGATATCGGCCATGATCACGCGTATTTCCGCATACTTATCGTACAGACGTTTGCTGGCTTTGTGGTAAAAATAACAGCTGCGGGCAAGTTGCAGAACGCTTAGCAACTCAGCAACGGGGTACTTTTTCTGGGCGTGTCGCGTGCGCAGCTGTCATTGCGGATTAACCGTTCTGCCGACTGGCAGGATCGGCGCAGTAACCGGCGTAATGACGAAGCAGACGCTGAAATACTGTCGGCTATCCTCGACATCATCAGCGATATGCCGAGTTATGGTTATCGACGCGTGTGGGGCATCCTGCGCAAGCAACGTCGCACAGAGAGACAGCCACCTGTGAACGCCAAACGGCTTTACAGGATAATGAGCGAGCATAACCTGTTGTTGTTGCATGACAAACCAGAGCGACTGAAGCGTGAGCATAAGGGCAAAATCGCGGTGGCAGAAAGCGATATGCGCTGGTGTTCAGATGGCTTCGAGTTCGGCTGCTACAACGGCGAAAAACTGCGGATAACGTTCGCGCTGGACTGCTGCGACCGTGAGGCCATAGACTGGGCAGCAAGCACGGGAGGCTATGAAAGTTCAACCGTGCAGGATGTGATGCTGAGGTCGGTTGAAAAGCGCTTCGGCGACAGGTTGCCCGACACAGCGGTGCAGTGGCTGACGGATAACGGTTCAGCGTATACCGCGTATGAAACGCGGAGGTTCGCGAGAGAGCTGAATCTGGAGCCCTGCACAACAGCGGTGAGCAGCCCGCAGAGTAATGGCATGGCCGAACGGTTCGTGAAAACGATGAAAGAAGACTATATCGCGTTCATGCCAAAACCGGATGTGAGAACAGCACTGCGAAACCTTGCAGCAGCGTTCACGCATTACAATGAAAACCACCCGCACAGCGCGCTGGGATATCACTCCACGAGGGAATACCGGCGGCAGCGGGCATCGTTAACTTAAGATACAAAAGCTGTCCGGAGATGGCGGGTCAAGATCACTGTGTAGTACGCCGTCTGCGTTTCTCCGGCCCTAAGACATCAATCATCTGTTCTCCAATGACTAGTCTAAAAACTAGTATTAAGACTATCTCTGCGTTATGGCCAACCAAAGTATGCAGAACGCAATCATGGTTCTTCAAACTTTCGGAATGCCAGGTTCCCATCATTCCATAACCTACCATGCAGACATTCATTGTTTTCTCCTTACAGTAAAATATGTCGTTAAGCAGTTATTTTCTCGTCTTCTCACCATATGAAAAGCTTATATAAGCCTCTATTTTCAAATGAGTTATAATAATTTCCATGAATTCTCAGCATAAGGCTTGTACTCAAATTACATACCGATATATTAGTATACTAATTATTGTGACTGTCAACGAGGCAACAAATGGCTATGGATTTATGGAAGCTGGCAGCAGTCGAGATTGCCAGTCTCGTCAGAGCAAAAGAGGTTTCCGCTGTAGAAGTAGCAACTGACGCTCTTGAGCGGATGTCTGAAGTAAACGGACGAGTGAATGCAGTTATAGCAAGCAATTCAGATCGCGTGCTCGCCTCAGCCCGTCAGGTAGACATAAAAATTGCCAAGGGAGAAGATCCTGGCTTTATGGCAGGGGTAACGGTAACCATTAAAGATAATATTGATCAGATTGGCTACGCTACCACCAATGGCCTTAGGTCACGTACAGACTGGTTTGCCAGTGACAATAACCCCATCATTGATAATCTTGAAAAAAATGGCGCGATAATTATTGGCCGCACCAACGTTCCCGCATACTGCTTCCGCTGGTTTACTGACAATAATCTTTACGGCACAACGTGGAATCCCCATAACCGTAAGCTGACGCCTGGCGGCTCTTCAGGCGGCGCAGCCGCCGCAGTAGCTACAGGTATGGGTTCGATCGCACATGGTAGCGATATTGCTGGCTCAATTCGCTATCCGGCCTACGCGTGCGGAATTCACGGGCTTAAACCCGGGCTGGGTCGTGTTCCGACATTCAACACTACGGTAACCGAACGAAACATTGGCGTTCAGTTGATGGCTGTTCATGGTCCACTTGCGCGAAGCGTAAGTGATCTGCGTCTGGCCTATAACGCGATGTCGCAATACGATGCACGTGATGTATGGTGGGTACCCGCTCCTTTTGAAGGCAAAGCATTACCCCGTCGCGCGGCACTTTGCCTCGCTCCAGGTGGTATGCAACCTGCTCAGGAAATTAAAGATGCACTGCTGAAAGCAGCTAAAGCACTCGTTTCGGCAGGCTGGGAAGTTGAAGAGGTTAGTGACTTACCACCCAGCCAGCAAGCGGTTGAAGATCAAATCCGGCTCTGGTTCGGCGACGGGTTCAATACTACCCTGACTGCTGCAATAGAAGAAGGCGATGCCGGAGCAATAGCGGCTCTGCAGGGGCAGAAGCAATTACTGGAAAGCATGAGCCAGAACGACTTCAGCGGTGCACTGACAAACCGGGCCAGCGTTTTACGCAAGTGGCAGCATTTCCTTGATAACTATAGCGTAATCCTCGCCCCTGTTTCATCTGAACTCCCGTTTGCTCAGTTACTTGATACCCGGGATGCTGAATCTTACCAGCGCGTGTGGAATGCTCAGCTTACCCAGATCGTTATCCCCTATCTTGGCCTTCCCGCTTTGACGTTAAGCATGCCATTCGACAATGCAACGCCGGTCGGCATTCAGCTGATTGCAAATCGCTTCCGCGAAGATGTTTGTCTTGCAGTGGCAGAGGAACTGGAATCGTTGCTTGAGATTAACATCAAACCCGTCAATCCGGTTTGAGTGGTAAGAAAGGTATTCCACAGCTTGTCAAAAAACAGCCGTAATGAAAAAGGACAGCAGTATGCTGTAATGCCGATCAGTTAAGGATCGGTTGATCGATCCAGTGGCTGTGTAAGAATCC
>ERZ826016.2973-NODE-2973-length-12363-cov-7.968557_pt1 | contig 12363 bp, 12 predicted proteins | sample MGYA00519872_ERZ826016 | MGnify/ENA primary metagenome ERZ826016 (study PRJEB31778, sample SAMEA3449218) | human gut metagenome | biome: human gut; feature: human-associated habitat; material: faeces | place: United Kingdom | collected 2010/2012 ... | reverse complement strand
TGAACGGAAAGACATTACAGTCTTCTCACGGCTGTGCAGTAGGCATCATTCCATGTTTGCCAGATGGAGTAGCAAACGAGAAAGTGGCGCAAGCAGCAGCCACGCATTATGGCTTAGACGACTCCTACGGCTGGATGATTTACAGGGAGTCTTATCCGTGGGGCAGGAAACGCCGCCCTGAAATAAAATCACTTTCTCTTACGATGGAGCAGCAGCCGTACCACGTACCCGGCCCGCATTTCAAGACGCACGCTCCCGGCGATTCGTTTTCGTTCTCCCATCCGGTCAGCGGAACGGAATACACATTGACTGTGCAGGAATTGGAGCAACAGACAATTTCTCAAGAACAATTTGACTCAAATCGCTGGTTCTACCCATCGCATTTTACCGCCATGAGCTACACCCTTTCTCCTGAACCGGATGATGATATTTCAGTCTGCGATTGTGCTGAGGGAGATAGGCCTTTGGAAATCGCCCCATGTGCTGACAGCTATGCGCCGGAGGCCCAAAACGATATTGCCTGTGTCGGTGTTATCGGTGGCGCGGTTGGCCCAGCCGCAGTTGTGTTCGGAAAGAACGCTCAAGGACGTCTACACGCTGTTTGTTCCGCACTGCATTTTGAACCGGTGGCGGAAGATATTGAATGGCGCGTTGACTTTCATGTCGTTCAATTTTCAAACAAAACATTCTTGCTCATATAACGCTACATACATAAGCCCCCTCATGAGGTCAATCCTCACGAGGGGGCATCTTATCAAATTTAACAGACACTGTCTGGCAAATTGAGTTGGTCGCATTATTGCGAACTGCTGACGATTGCAGACCCAGACAAATATAGTTTCTATGAAAAGAAAACTATCAACTCCGATTGGTCAATACGCGAATTAAAGCGGCAGATTTCTACTTCTCTTTACCGTTGTGCAAATCGTCGGATAGCTCTCAGGCGGGCAAGGCCATGCGGGCACCCGCTGTGCTTGCTGCTCTCCCGCCCCGTACGAGGCGTTCCGACTATGCCGCTGATCAGCAGCGTGCGGCGGCATACCCGCTAAGGGCCTCAGGCGGGGCACGGCAGGCGCGGAACTGTTCGCGTGCCTGAAACTATACTCAGCTCTGCGGCGTGGCACAGCGGGGCTCTGAGGGGCTTTGTGACGTCTGCGAAAACCCGCCGTTTCGTGCAGCAGCAAAGTCATCTCTCCTGCCGTTTCGTGCAAATATCGACATTTTTAACTTGTCTTTTCGTGCAGACTTGTGCTAAACTATGGAAAACAGCACGACTTTGAAAGGCAGGAGGAATCGGTATGCTGAAGCGGAAGATTTATGACGACCTCGTTGCGTGGAAGCAGCGAAGCGGCGGAACGACAGCTCTGCTGATTGACGGCGCAAGGCGCGTTGGCAAGAGCTTCATTGCCAAGGAGTTCGCAGAAAACGAGTATAAAAGCCACATCATTATTGATTTTGGGAATGTCCCGAAGGATGTATTGGATATCTTTGAAAATGACAGCACCGACCTCGATATGTTTTTCGCCAAGCTGTCCGTTTTCTTCGGGGTCCAACTCTATAACAGGGAGTCCCTCATCGTGTTTGATGAGGTGCAACAGTTCCCCCGCGCACGGCAGCTCATCAAATACCTTGTGGCGGATGGTCGCTACGATTATCTGGAAACAGGCTCTCTCATCCGGCTCAAGAAGAACGTCAAGGACATTATCATCCCATCGGAGGAGGAACATCTGGAGATGTTCCCCTTGGACTTTGAAGAATTTCTGTGGGCACTGGATGATGAGGTCACCGTTCCGTTTATCCGGCAGGCATTCGAGGCGCAAAAAACCTTGGGTCAGGCGGTGCATCGAAAAGTTATGAATAGCTTCCGGCAGTACCTGCTGGTAGGCGGGATGCCCCAGTCCATCCTCGCCTACCTGAATGGGAAGGACTTTGCCGCTTCCGATATGGCGAAGCGAAACATTCTGCGACTCTACCGCGACGATGTCGCCAAGTTCGCAGAGGGATACGAGGATAAGGTCTATGCTGTTTTCGACGGTATCCCCGGTCAGCTATCCAAAAAGGAAAAGAAATATCGGCTGAGTTCGCTGGGTGAAAATGCACGTTTCCGTTCCTATGAGGATTCCTTTATCTGGCTGAACGAAGCGATGGTAGTTAATACCTGCTTCAACGCCACCGACCCCAATGTAGGGCTTGCCCTCAGTGCCGACCACGCCACGCAGAAATGCTATATGGCGGACACGGGGTTGCTGGTGACACAGACATTCATGGACAAGGGCTATACGGACAACGAGCTGTATAAAGCCATCCTTTTTGACAAGCTGGACGTAAATGAGGGTATGATTTTGGAAAACATGGTGGCGCAGATGCTCCGATGCCGCGGACACAAGCTCTACTTCTACTCCCGCTGCGATAAGGAGCATCGGGAAAACCATATGGAGGTCGATTTCCTGATTGCCGAGGGCAAAAAAATAGCCCCCATCGAAGTGAAGTCCGGCAGCCACCGCAGCCACGCATCATTGGACAAATTCCGCGCAAAGTTCTCCTCGAAAATCGGTGAGAGCTACATCCTTTACACTAAGGATGTTATGCGCTCCGATAACATCCTTCATCTGCCCATCTACATGGCAATGTTTCTGTAACCATATCCAGCCGACTGCCATCTTTGCGCGGGGTGATCCGCGTAGCGGATCACCCCGCGCCTTCAGCAGAGGCCAGAAGGAAATCTATTTCTTCACCGAGGGCCGCGCGATAAAAGGCCATTTGATGCGGAAAGCAGAAAACAGTGATGGGCTTTCCCACCTGCATCAGTGCCGCATTTTCCTTCAGCACGTGAATCGTTATCAGCGGTCCTATTGTGATGTAATTGCCGGTAACCGGGTCTATCAGCGGGCATACCGTAGATATTCTCGTTGCCGCGTTTCCCGGAATCGTACCCTTCTCCGTGTTCTTCGCATAGCCGGCCTCGCTTATGCTTTCACTGCACGCTGCCTTTAATTTGTGGTAGCCCCAGTTTTGGATATATTCCAAATCTCTCATCCCCTCCCGGCTCATCGGCACGACATAGCGCATACCCCGCGGCACCACCTTGCCGGGTTCCATGGCAAGTGTCCTGCTCAAATCGCGGGGCTTGCGAACCAGCAGAATACAATCGTGCCCCATATCCTTTGCGGTATGCATCCCTCTGAGGACAAAGTCGTCAAAGAGTGCTCGCTCCTTGTTCACCACGCTCGTGCCCCATGACAGTCCCCCCTGCGGCACGACGTATACGGCTGCCGGCATACCGCCGTGCACAACAAACCCCACATACCGGGCAAAGCGTGCAGCCATGCCGTTACCCAGAATGTCCCTCTTTATCTCCAGTACATTGTAGAAGCTGCGGTCATTGCGAGCATCCAGCGGCGGTAAAATCTCCGCAAGGCAGCTTGCTAACGAGGGCTTTCCCTCTTTCATGTTTTCATCGAATACAAGAGGGCGGGTCTCGTAGCCTGCTGCGATAAAAAAGCAATTGGCTCCACTTAGATCCAGCCGCCTGTCCAACGGAATTCGCCGCGTGCAGCTGCCGCCTTTCAAATTGACCCGCCCAACGATTTCTTTCGGCACGCTTGCCAGCCACGGAAAAAGTGATGCGCCATGCGTAAGCAGAAACAAAAGCCCTGCATTTGTGAGGCCGCAGACATGGCGCATCCGCGGGCGGTTTCTTCCGTCGATCCGCACCGTCACCTCGACAGTTTTGTCCTCGATGAGACCCTTGTCTTCCAGCTCGCGTATCGTGCGAACTCCTGCGTCAGCCGTCCGCGCAAAAATAGCAAGGTCATCGCGGCGCACCTGACCGCAAAGGGCGAGTGCGCACAGCATACTGATTTTTATTTTAGAAGGCGTATACATTGTGGTGCTCCTCTCCTCAGTTCTGGTCAGCCGCCCCCTGAATGAGCCGTATCTTATAAACAGTTTACCCTTTTATTCGGGCGGCTGTCATGTGGGTAAAGTATCTTCCGAATTGTCCTATTCGTACAGAGACATTGGCTTTTCCGCCCTTGCAAAACTGCAAAACCCTTGTGCTTCAGCGGGTTTACAGGTCTGCCGACTTGTCTGAAATGCGGCATCCGGAATGACCGTGTATTAGTGTGCAAAACACTCTCACCGGGGTGTGATGAATATGGGGTCAAATATCCATTCGGCTCCGCAGTCGCGCCGTCCACATTTCGATAATATGTTCAGGCGTGGGGAGTACGCCGTCCATCGCCGAAACCGTGATGTATGTCCCTGCCGGGAGGAGCTCGGATGCCCTCGTAAAGAAGCGGAAGTCCGCATAAAATCCATCATCGCCAGCCTCGAAATAAGAGCAAATCACGTCGGTAATCGACTTAGTATTATGGTTATCGGAGTCCAGATGTGGGGCAGCTGTATCCCTGTAAATGAAGAGATAGGTAATGCATTTCTTTGCGATTTTCGGCAGCTTTTCTTTCACAGAAAGCACTGACCCGCGCACAGTTTCCACAAACATCGGCGTGTCAAAGATAGCGCGCTTCTGCCCGCTATTGATTACACCATGGGCGCGGATGGAGGGCAGCATAGGCATCCGAACGAGCAACATATTTCCCTCGACAAAAGCGTCAAATGCATGTATTTCACGAGCAATTTTCCGGTAGAGCTGCGTGCATATTTCATCCGAGGGCAACGTTTCATCTGTGCCTAATCCTGCCCTGACCGCGTCAATTTTGCCCATGAGCGTGAGCGTTCTCAGGAGGCTCCAATACGTGTTATTGTCCAATTTTTCAATGGCACTTTCCACCTCTCTTGCCACTGCCTCAGCATATTCCTCATCAGCGAATTCGGCGTTTGCCATCCGTTGAACGGACTGCATTTCAGAGAAAAATCGTATCAATGCCTGCCCGATTTTTTTGTTTAGCGTAAGCAGATTCTCAGCGTCATCATTGATGTTCCGGGTCAGCAAGCGCAGCTTAAACATCGCCTCAGGTACGCGGTAAGCGGTGTGCTGCGCACCGTCTGTGCGGTTCGAAGCTGCCGGCGTACTGGGCTTCATAGGCGGTAAAATGGGGGCAAATTGCATGTTGGAAACCTCCCTGGCATTAGGCACATGTCCCCTTTGGGACTGTGCCAGACACGTTGTTTTGGGGCAGCGAGTTTTTCCCGTTGTAGATCACTACCATAGAGGGAAATGGCGCGGGGTCGGCTGCGTTTCCCTCGTCGTCTGTGAACCGCAGCCGTCCACGAATAAAGCGAATTTCCGCTTTTCCGTAAATGTAATCGTGAAAGTATGCCGTATCTGTCCGCGCGGGGATAAGTAAAATAATTGGATACCCACAGCGCGCCTCTTCAAACGCCTTCCGCACCCATTTACCGATCTCTCTTCCGTAGGGCGGGTTGCAAAATACTGCACCGCCGCGATCCCAGCTCTGCGAAAGTCCGTCCGTTTCGGGGGTATAGTACAGACCGCATTTTGCCGTTTTGTTTGTTGCAGCGGGGTCAAGCACGAAGTTAAACTCGCTATCCAATTTGTCAAAAAAGTCCTGTGGTGTGCACCAGCACATGTTTTTGGAAGATAGCAGTGCCTTGTTCATTTTGCAAACCACCCCTTCGCATTCATGTGTGTGCAGATACAGCTTCCATCTTGTTTTCTTGGACCTTTCCGTTCGTGCTCAGACTGATATGCGAGTCCTTCTGCTATAGCCTGGTTCATGATGAGCGTGCTCATATTAGCATAATATATAAGGTCTTCAAAAAATGAAATGGGGGTTGCGCACTTCTTCAGCTCCGCCACGATGCGCTTTGCGCGCTGGCGGAAAAGCATACAAATCTCGTGCTGAGAAAAGAGTTCTTCCAGTTTCTCCGTGTACTCGTCGATGCGCTTCTTAACTGTGTTATAGCAGCGGTTCACCTTTTTTGCGATGGTACCAATGCTCCAGCCGAGGATATGAAACCGCATGATCATGCGATTTTCCTTCCTCCGCTTAGCTGCAATCTTTTCATCCCGCGCCTGATTTTTGCCGCGCTTTTTTGCCCCTGTAGGCATGGCGGAAATACCGATGGCGGCCTGCTCATCGGCGGTAAGATTCAGCTTCTCTACAATGTAGGCGTTTTTCATTTTGTAGTGCTTTTTTACTGCGGTTGACAGTAGAGACTGAACCTCGCGCTCGGATAGAGCTGGTTTCAATTGTGTGTTGGCCTTCAGTGCCAGTCGAAGAGCTTCTTCTTTGGGGTATCCAGCCATTTGGCAGGCTGAGAACAAAATAAGCAAAAAATAGTCCCGATAGCCCTCCCAGTTTGTGCGCAGCTCCAGCAGCTTCAGCAAAGCGTTTACACGCAGCTCTCCCGCAGCCTGTGCAGACGTAGGCATATAGCGGTAACAAGGCTCAGAAGTTGCTATACTCTTTCTTGGGTAAAACTGAAGATCCTTATATTCCTCTACGAGCGACATCCGAACAGAATGTCGTATTTCGCAGGTACAGTAATTATTTGCGTGAGTGTTAAATGTGCCTGGAATGCGTGTCAATCCTGCAATATTTGAACAATACCCCGAATCGACCGAGTAGCCAATGATCTGCAAGTCGGTGAGAAGATTTTGAATGGCATTTCCAATATGCTTTGAGATTTCGCTTGCCATAAAGCCAAGGCTCGCTGCACACTGGCCGATAAGCCAAATAAGATGGAAACCCCTTCCGCTGTAAACCACAATATTGGGCTCAGGAAGCTCGGTCCATATTTCAAGGCCTTGAGATAACAAGGACAGCGCATCTTCCGGATTTGGACAGTTTGAAGCTTTTTCGTGCGCATCAATATCTACCCAAATCGCGTTCAGCGCAAACAATTCACCAGTGTCCCATGTTTGTGCAGCTTTGAACTGCGCCTTTGTGATATAGTAGTCGGCATCAGCCGAGACATGCATCTGGGAGAGCCATTCTCCCACCTGCTCCGCAGGAACGCTCGCTACCGTCTCCATTGTAGATGTTCCCTTGGGGCGGCGCGCAATTGTCACTATGCCCTTATATTCGGGACGATCTGCTGCATAAATGAGGTCGGCGAAAGTCTTTACGTCGGCTTTGGGAGAATTGTGATTCGCTTGCTTGATGGGATATTTTGTGGGATGCTGGGTACGGAAAGTCGCTTTTTCTTCTTTTGTCCAAGAGTTTTTCATACTGCCTCCAAGGTTTTGGAGGCGATTGCGATGGCATTAGACGGCGTCTTGAAGTTGTCCCTTTATTTGTCCCTTTTTGTCCGTAATTGTCCCCTAAAATGTCCCCGAAGAAATCTACAGAACGAAACATACTGTTACGGACAGGCACAAACAAAAACGCCAGAAACCCTTGTGGTTTCTGGCGTTTTGCAGGTAAGCGGTATAAACTCAGCGCTTGGAGAACTGAGGTGCGCGACGAGCGGCCTTCAGACCGTACTTCTTGCGCTCCTTCATACGAGGATCGCGGGTCAGGAAGCCGGCCTTCTTCAGGATGGCGCGGTACTCGGGGTTCACCAGCAGCAGGGCACGGCTGATGCCGTGGCGCAGGGCGCCGGCCTGGCCGGACACGCCGCCGCCCTCGACGGTGGCAACGATGTCCACCTTGCCCAGGGTATTGGTGGCGTTCAGGGGCTGACGGACGACCATCTTCAGAGTCTCCAGACCAAAGTACTCGTCGATGCTGCGGCCGTTGATGGTGATGGAGCCGGTGCCGTTCTCAAACAGGTGCACACGGGCGACGGAGGACTTGCGGCGGCCAGTGCCGTACTTGTAGGGATTCTTAGACTGATACATTCTCTTTTTCCTCCTTACTTGACCAGCTCGGGCTTCTGAGCCTGATGCTCATGCTGCTCACCGGCATAAATGTGCAGACGCTTCAGGGAGTCCTTGGTGACAATGTTGCGGGGCATCATGCCGCGCACAGCCACCCGCATAGCCACTTCGGGCTTCTCCTGCATCAGAATGCGATACTTGGTCTCCTTCAGGCCGCCGACCCAGCCGGAGTGAGTACGATAGTACTTCTGCTCGAGCTTCTTGCCGGTCAGGACTGCGTCCTTTGCGTTGATGATGATGACGTAATCGCCGCAATCGACGTGAGGAGTATAGGTGGTCTTCAGCTTGCCGCGAAGCAGATCGGCAGCAATTGCAGCGGTCTTGCCGAGGGGCTTGCCTGCTGCGTCAAGGACGTACCATTTTCTTTCAACGGTCTCCTTGGTAAGCATTGTCGTGGACATATTTGTGCCTCCAAAAAATTTAAATATACTTTGACATTTTAACGGGGCGCTATTAAAATACAAACATTGAAAATAGCGTGCTCTATTTTTATACCACAGCCGCGAAACAGTGTCAATACCGATTTTAATCTGCGTTTGATAAACTCGCAAAATCTCGCAAATGCTCCTCAAATCGGCTTGATGCTCAATTTCATTTTTGCATTTTTCGAGAGGTTTTAGCATGGACATACGCGCACTTAACGAATTTACCGGCATTATCCGCAAGGCCGTGGACGATTACGGCATGATAAACGAGGGCGACAGGGTCGCAGTCGGCGTTTCCGGCGGCAAGGACAGCATGCTGCTCCTTCTGGCGCTCAAGCACCTGCAAAGCTACTATCCCAAGCATTTTGAGCTTGAGGCGATCACGATAGAGCTGGGCTTTGAGAGCATGGATTTTACGCCCGTGCGCGAGATGTGTAAGGAGCTGGACATTCCCTACACCTGCCTGAAAACCGACATCAAGGAGATAGTCTTTGACGTGCGCAAGGAGGATAACCCCTGCTCGCTGTGCGCAAAGATGCGGCGCGGCGCGCTCAACGACGCGATCCGCGCGCGCGGCATATCCAAGCTCGCGCTCGGCCACCACTTCGACGACGCGGTCGAGACGTTTCTGATGAGCCTGCTGTTCGAGGGGCGGCTGAGCTGCTTCCGGCCGGTGACGTTCATGGATCGCAGCGGCGTTACGCAGATACGTCCGCTCATCTACGCCGGCGAGCAGAAGATCATGAACCTTGCCGACTCGCTTGATATCCCGATCGTCGAAAATCCCTGTCCGCAGGATAAGGCCAGCAAGAGATATGAGATAAAGCAGCTTATAAAGACCCTCTCCGCCACATATCCCGACATGAAGTCTAAGGTATTCGGTGCGATGCAGCGTCTGCCGCTGCCCGGCTGGGGCATTGAAAGTTAAATGAAAAAGAGCACCCGACCGGGTGCTCTTTTTTGACGATTATGCTTTTTACTCGTCCTTATCGTCGGGGCTCATGTCGAACTCAAGCTCAGCGTCGCACTTCGGGCAGCGGATCGAGCCGAAATCAAGATCCTCCTCATAGACGGTGATCGTTTCGCCGCATTTCGGGCAGGTCACTTCGTACTCCTGCTCGTCGCCGCAGCTGCCGCAGCAGCCGGTGCAGACGTCGGCGTCGTCATCATCGTCATCGATCTCGTCGTAGTCCTCGTCATCGTCGTCCATATCACCGATGCAGAGATCCTCGAGGTATTCCATATCCTCGCTTATATCGCTGATGCTGTCGGAAAGATCCTTTGCATGAGCGTCAACGGCTTCGATATCGTCGGCCATGGCTTCGAGCACGTCGATAACGGCGAGCATCAGCTTGCCCTCGTTGGTGCTGTCCTTAATGCCGAGGCCGTCTGCAAGACCCTTGAGGTATGCGACTTTTTCACTTACTGTCATATTAATAAATTTTCCTCCATTTTTGCGTCGGTATGCCGACAGGCAACCGATAGCCGATAGCGGATATTTTTTTAGTAGCGCCTTTTAGTAGCGCCTTTGCGCTGATACCGATACGTTTATTGCGGTATCCCGACCGGGAACTGCCGACTAAACCATTACGCACGGAACAGGCAAGCCTGTTCCCTACAAGCGGCTGATGTCGCAGCGGAGAGCTAATAGCTGATAGCTAATAGTTATTGCGCTTTAATTCAACCCCTCGGCAGCAAAGCTGCCTGCTCCCCTTGACATGGGAGCCAATGGGGTGCAGTGCAAAACGCAGCTTGCACTAATGTATGGCGGCAGTTTTCCGGTTTTGCCGGTAACTTCGACACCGGGCACCGGCAAAACTCAGCTTGCACTACCGGGTTGCGTAGCAGTCACAGTATATTCCAATGTCCCGAACCGGGCCACCGGAGATAACCGTATCCGTAGGTGCGTCAATGCGCCTCTAAAATCACTTGGAGCGGCTGAGGTACTCGCCGGTGCGGGTGTCGATCTGGATCTTCTCGCCGGGCTCGATGAAGAGGGGGACCTTGACCTCTGCGCCGGTCTCGAGGGTTGCGGGCTTGGTCGCGTTGGTAGCGGTGTTGCCTGCAAAGCCGGGGTCGGTGTCGGTGACTACGAGGTCAACGAAGAAGGGAGGCTCGACGTTGAAGACCTTGCCCTTGTAGGAATAGATGGTGCAGGGCATATTCTCTTTGACGAACTTGAAGCTGTCGTTAAGGACGGACTCGTCCACAGGCTCGAGCTCGTAGGTTTCGGGGTTCATGAAGTAGTAAAGGTTGCCGTCGTTGTAGCTGTATTCCATGGTCATACGATCGACGGTAGCGCTCTCGAACTTTGCGGTGGGGTTGAAGGAAGTTTCGGTGACGGCGCCGGTGATGACGTTTTTCATCTTGGTGCGCACAAAAGCCGCGCCCTTGCCGGGCTTAACATGCTGGAACTCGACGACCTGCATGACCTGACCGTCCATCTCAAAGGTAACGCCGTTTCTGAAATCGCCTGCTGTAATCATAATAGGGGATCCTCCTATGTGAATTAAAATTAATGTCTATAGCCTTAATAGTTTACATTAAATTACGCCATATTGCAACGATTATTTTTTGCTTTTGTTCTTATTTGCATTATCCGGAGCGTCGTTTTCGCGTTTTCCGGTGCGTTTTTCAAACGCGATCTGGAACATATACACCACCATCGCCAGAACGCCGACTATGTAAAGTATGTTCCGCAGAACCTCCGGAAAAGCCGGAATGAAGCTTTGCAGCAGCGCCGTTACGCACACGACTATGAATCCGCCGTAAAGAAACGGCGTGAGCGAGAAGTTCATTTTTCTCTCTTTCTTTTTTTCCTTTGCCATTGTTTTCCCTCCGTTACAGTATCAAAAGCTGCTTTGCGGCCTTTGTTATCACTTCGCATCCGCCCTCGCGCAGGATGAGCACATCCTCGATCCTCACGCCGAATTTGCCCGGCAGATATATGCCCGGCTCGGCGGATATCACCGCGCCCTCCGGCATCGGCGTTTTCACCGACGGAGCCGCCGCCGGCGACTCGTGGATATAAAGCCCCAGCGAGTGGCCGAAGCTGTGTCCGAAATATTCGCCGTAGCCCGCGTCGGAGATCACCTTGCGCGCAGCGCCGTCGATCTCCGCGCCGGTGACGCCGGCGGCGGCCCTTGCAATGCCTGCAAGCTGGGCGCGCAGGACGATATCGTAAACGTTTTTCATCTCGTCGGTAGCGTATCCGACGGCGACGGTGCGCGTCATGTCCGAGCAATAGCCGTCCTTTATGCAGCCGAAATCCATGGTGATAAAATCGCCCTCGCGCACAACGGCGTCCGACGGAACGCCGTGCGGCATGCTGGAGTTTGCGCCCGTCACGGCTATGGGGTCAAAGCTGTTGCCCTCGCCGCCGTGCTTGAGCATTCGGTAGCTTATCTCGGCGGCGATGTCGCGCTCGGTGATGCCGGGGCGGATGATGCCGAGCACATCGTCCAGCGCTTTCTCGGCTATCGCCTGCGCGCGGCGCATGCTGCGAATTTCCGCCTCATCCTTGGAAGCGCGCAGCCTGTAAAACAGGCTCTGGCACGGGTGCAGCTCAACTCCGAGCACCTTCTGCCAGTTGAGGTACGCCCCGTGCGAGAGCGAAAACTCCTCCGCGCCGAGCATTTTCACACTGCATTCGGTCATTGCCTCGCGCACGAGCTGCGAAAGGCGCTTGCCTGCGCCGAACATGCGCACCGTTATATCGCCCGAAACGCTCTTATGCGCCGCCTCGATATAGCGCGAGTCGGTCAGCAGAAACGCCCGGTCGAGCGTTACGAGCACCGCGCCGTCGGTAAAGGCAAAGCCCGCTGCGTAGCGTTGATTTAATTCATCGGTTATAAGCACCGCGTCAAGCCCGAGGTCTATGAGCCCGCCGCGAATTTTCGCAAGTCTTTCCACTGTGTGCCTCCGTCTCAGAAGCCGCCGCCCGGCTCGTCGCTTATCGGCTCGAACGAGGCTGCCCGACTGAATGGCGTCCTGAAGATCGACCAGCAGTGAAGATCGACGAGCAGTATCGAGCCGTCGTTGCCGCTCTGGAATATGCCGCGGACTATCTCCGTTCCGTCGGCAAGCTCATATGACGGTGCAAGCACTATACGGGCACCTTCTGTTAACAGA
>ERZ826016.2969-NODE-2969-length-12384-cov-3.190445_pt1 | contig 12384 bp, 8 predicted proteins | sample MGYA00519872_ERZ826016 | MGnify/ENA primary metagenome ERZ826016 (study PRJEB31778, sample SAMEA3449218) | human gut metagenome | biome: human gut; feature: human-associated habitat; material: faeces | place: United Kingdom | collected 2010/2012 ... | reverse complement strand
CAGGATGAAAAAACTGATTACCCTTTGTTGCGGTGCATTCCTATTGACTGCGTGCGGAAACGGCATCGAAAAGAAAGCCAATGAAAAACTGACAGCAGCTCGCACAGCTTACGAACAAGGCAACTACGAAGAAGCCAAGTTACAAATCGACAGTATTAAAATACTGTATCCTAAAGCATTTGAAACTCGTAAGGCCGGTCAGGCTTTGATGTTGGACGTGGAACTTAAAGTACAACAACAAAAATTAGATAGTCTGAACAGCGCACTTCAGGCCAAACAACAAGCATTTGATGCTATTAAAAATCAATACATCCTAGAAAAAGATACTGCCTATCAGCAAATGGGTAATTATCTCTGGCCAACCCAAACTGTTGAAAAGAACTTGCACCGTTCTTTTCTTCGTTTTCAAGTGAATGAACAGGGTATTATGAGCATGACTTCTATTTATTGTGGAGGTAACAACATCCATCACACAGCTGTCAAAGTATCTGTTTCTGACGGAACATCTGCTGAATCTCCCAGATCCAGAGACAGTTATGAAACTACCGATCTGGACGAGAAAATAGAAAAAGCTGATTATAAGCTAGGAGAAGACGGGGGAATTATCGATTTCGTAAACCTCAATAAAGACAAAAATATCCGCTTAGAATATATCGGTGACCGTAAATACACGACCACTATGACTCCAGCAGACCGACAAGCAGCAGTTGGGATTTATGAATTGGCACAAATTCTTTCCAGTATGACTCAAATTAAGAAAGAACAAGAAGAAGCCAACTTAAAAATCGGATTCATCAATAAGAAAAAAGAAATTAACGCACAGAAAGCTGCAGCAGAGAAATAATCAATACAACAAGCTACCGCTATAAACTAAAAACTAAACGAACCAATTTAGATTGAGTAAGTTTAGATATAAATATAAAGCCGACTCTTCATTAAGTTTTGAGTCGGCTTTATTTATCTTGGCACAACAATCCTTTTTTCAACTGAAACCAGCCAATAACAGAATCTGTGAATATCTCATTATATCTCTATCATAATAACTCAAGTTATCTCACAAACTTATCTAAAAACCGGAATAAGAGATGATACAGATGGAGCCAAATCCTTTACATAAGGCCAACCATCATCAGTCCAATGTAAACGGTCAAGTAATACCACCCGTCCATTATCGGCTTCCGACTTTTTATATCCATGATAAATCAACCATTCAACCCCGTCATCATCTACTTGTATAATTGAGTTATGACCGGGACCAGCCCATACAGAATTGCCCTTCAATACAACTTCATACTTATCATAAAGCATATCACCACCGGTTTTATTCAAATAAGGACCTAATACATTCTTAGAACGTCCCACCACTGTAGTGTATGAACTTTTTGCACCTTCACAGCAGCTTCCTATAGAAGCGAAGAGGTAATAATACTCTCCCTTCTTATAAATATTAGTAGCTTCAAAATAATTTCCACAGATACGTTTTTTTAATACCGGAGTACCATCTGCATTCATCTTTACACGCAAACCGTCATCAGTAAGCTCCGTTACGTAAATCCCCCGGAAACTTCCCCAGAACATATATTTCTTTCCACCGTCCTCGTAAAAGAACTGATCTATAGAGTTCTGTACTCCCATATCCTGTGCATCTATCACACATCCTTTATCGATAAATGGACCAGTTGGCGAGTCAGATACGGCTACTCCTACATTACTGTTCCACTCATCCCCCCATTTAGCCCAAGAATAGTAAAGCACATAGCGTCCGTCAAAGTGACGAATTTCCGGTGCCCACAGACTATGCTCACCTTCCCAGGTAGGACGCGTTTCGTTAGTAAACGCTGTCCCCATATATTCCCAGCTCACCATGTCTTTTGAGCGATATATAGGCATGTTACGTGTGTCTTCTGTACCATACAGATAGAAATATCCATCATCTGTATGAATAACTGTCGGGTCCGGAGCACTGAAAGCAATGATCGGATTATTATACGAACGGCTTACTAAACAATAAAGAATACCGTTGTCACACATCACAACATTTGAGGAAGGTGTCGATAATTTTAATGGTAAAAGATAGTATTTTACTTCCATTTTGTTTCTGTCAATAACCACAGTCGTTTCCGCCTTGGTATCATTGATATTATAATGCACCTTCTCGGTAAGGTCATATGCCCCACTAGGTAATAACTCATAATCAGTTTTATTAGATTGATTGTAGGTGGTAACTAGTTCCGATGCATTTTCCGGAACAACCAATTCACTTGTGAAATCCCATTGACTCCCCGAAGCCTTCCCGTCAATTTTATAATTCAAAACTGTACCTACATTAAAACTAGTGCTTTCTTCTTGTACAAACACTGTTTTTTCATAGAAAGCAAACTTCAACATCGGAGCTTCTAACGAAATATATAGAAGTAAATCCTGGCGGTTTGCCTTTACTTCGACATCTTCACTTTCCAGTCGCAACGGAATCACATACTCAGCTTTAGTGTTTTCTCCTATAACCTTCAATAACTTTTCAGGAATTAGCTTTACATCAAAATTCAGAGACTTTTGTTCTTTAGTAAAAGTTTGTCTCTCCGGAGTTACCGAGTACAAATCAGAAGCTATAGATACATAAGAAGTTCCTTTATTCTTATTGTACGCCGTTAATTCTTCTTCCGTCCATGCACTTATTTTCACATTCCCTTCAAATGCCGTATTATTACCTCCTTTAAAAACTGATAAAGAATAGACAAATTCTTCTTTCTGAATGGAAACCTTGATTATTTCTACACCATATTTTTTCAAATATACATAAGAAGTTTTTGAGTCCTCATTGTTATTTGTCTGAGAAACATCATCCTCTTTACCGCAAGCTGTAGCTAATAAGAAAACAGCTAACATACAAAGACTTTTCGTCAATACTTTTTTCATTGTTCTACATTTCATGTTTTTCATTTTAATTAAATTAGTCTAAGTTCTATATTAAAAGACTTGTTATCTAAATTCAAAGTTAAAAAAATATTCTATCATATAGATATTATTTTTCAATTATTTTCATATTAGCATAAAAGAAAAAGTTTGTATCTATAGATTATGAGTTCCTCAACTAAGGTTACTTTTTTACTTAACCCTTCTGTTTAACTGATTATTTGCCTTTTCCGGCTTAGATTTACCTACTCTTTTTCCCGTAACTTTCTTTTTCCCCTTCCCGGACTTTGCCTTTTCTGCAAAAGGATTGTTATTCTTTTTAATACTCATGTCACTTACTCCCCTTCATAATATTCTCCTAAGAACCAACGAGCCACAAAATCCCAATTCTCATGGAGCAAAGCCTTTCCATTTTCAAACGGAAACTGAGCATCGGGCAATAAATGATGTTCCATACCATATTTTAATAAATCGAACGGACAAAGCCCCTGCTCACAAAAGAGTTCATAGGCTTCTTCTTCCGCTGTTTCTGCATCATACAACTCATTCCGTTTATCAGCAAAATATTTCGCTACATCGGGACCTATTAATAATCCTTTCATATTAGCATACAATACAAAATTCTCACATTCCTGCAAGTCCGGCAGTAAAGAGTCTTCTTCATCTTCCCATTTCAAAGCTTGTATAAAGAAAAGTTTCAGAGCAGCATAAGAATCAAAGAACATTAAAGCCTCACCTCCACTCGCTTTCATAAAACGTTCTACATTGACAGGCAATTTCTCATCCATCAAAGCAACAGGCAAAGCAGCACGTTGTTTTTCCATCAATTCAGTTTCCATCAGCCAGTCACCGGCAAGGCCGTCACTTATAGGAGCCTCTTCGAATACTTCATCCAGCAATTTATAAAGTACATCTGCAAATTCCAGCAAACCTGCATCCAACGGGTTCTCAATGTAATCGGTCTCTTCTCCAACCGGAGAATTGATTGCCCAAAGCAAGAAAGCGACATCTTCTTTATTAATCTCATTCGGAAAATAACTCCCGGACACCGTATAAAAAGGAAGATACCGACCATAACTCTTCTTATGCCAACGGATAAACTGACGCCAATTGCCACTATCTGCCACACAATCTTCCAGATAAAGTGCCATCGTAATGGCTACCTGTTGTTGAGTCTCTAGCGTTTCTTCCCGATATAGATCCGACTCACTAATCACCCATAACAAATGATTAGCTAAATCAAGATACCATTGATCCGTATCCACTAATTTCAGACGGCTGTGAGAGTCCAGCCATGTTTTCATATATATTTTCTGCTGCTTCATATTCTTTTTATTCCCGACTCTTACAGTCTCTTCAAAGCCAATTTAACAACCTTCTCAACAGGTGCATCCGGTTCCTCCTTCAAAATGGCGAACACCACTTTTTGTGAAGGAGCCGTAGCAAAACCAAGCATAGTCAAGGCAGCCACAGCTTCTTCCTGCACCTCTACATTAGCAGGTGATGACAGCATTCCAACAGAAGCACCTCCACTTGCAGTAATTGTTCCCATTGTTTTTATTTTATCTTTTAAATCGACAATAACACGTTGTGCAGTTTTCAACCCAATCCCTTTCACCGTTTTCAACAGATTAGCGTTTTCCGTACTAATCACATTCACCAATTCGGCCGGAGAGAGTGCAGACAAAATCATACGTGCCGTATTTCCACCAATACCCGATACGGAGATCAACAACAAAAAAAGCTCTCGTTCCTGCTTTTCGGCAAATCCATACAACACATAAGCATCTTCACGAATAGCTTCGTAAATATACAACTTGCAGTTTTTCTTTCCCTGAATAGCAGAATAAGTATTCAACGATATATTAGCCATATATCCTACCCCGTTACAATCAATTACTGCGGTTGCCGGACTTAGCTCGGCAATCTCGCCTCTAAGATATTCTATCATAATGGGACAAATGTATACTTTATTTTTCAGCCTCGCAAATGAAGTTTATCAGCAATAAAATATTTTTCATGCGCAATAGCAGCAGACGAAATTTTATTGTATAACTGATTAAGGAACAACCTCTCTAATCCAAAGAAATAGTTGTGTAATACAAAACCCGATTTCCAAACAATACCCCCATTCTCATTAAACTAATAAAAAAAATATTAGTCAGAAAACAATAGTTTATAATAAAATGTTTATTTTTGCAACAATTAGAAAGAAATTTGTTCATTAAAACCTATTAAAGGATGAAAAAAGTAAGAGCCGCCATCGTTGGTTATGGTAATATCGGGCACTATGTACTTGAGGCCCTTCAAGCTGCACCTGATTTTGAAATAGCGGGTATTGTTCGTCGCGCAGGAGCAGAAAACATGTCGGAAGAACTAGCAAAGTATGCAGTAGTGAAAGATATCAAAGAGTTGGAAGGTGTAGAAGTTGCCATACTTTGTACTCCGACTCGCAGCGTAGAGAAATATGCTAAAGAATACCTGGCAATGGGTATTAATACGGTCGATAGTTTCGACATTCATACTGGCATTGTAGATTTACGCCGTTCACTGGATGCTACAGCCAAAGCACATGGAGCTGTATCGATCATATCTGCAGGCTGGGATCCGGGAAGTGACTCTATCGTACGTACCATGCTCGAAGCAATCGCTCCGAAAGGTATCACATACACCAACTTCGGTCCCGGTATGAGTATGGGACACACCGTTGCCGTAAAAGCTGTCGATGGAGTGAAAGCCGCTTTATCTATGACTATCCCGACAGGAACCGGTATTCATCGCCGTATGGTATATATCGAATTGAAGGACGGATATAAGTTTGAAGAAGTGGCAGCAGCCATCAAAGCAGACCCTTATTTTGTGAATGACGAAACACACGTGAAACTCGTGCCGAGTGTAGACGCTTTGCTGGATATGGGACATGGTGTGAACCTGACTCGCAAAGGAGTATCCGGAAAAACTCAAAACCAGTTATTCGAATTCAATATGCGTATCAACAATCCTGCGCTGACTGCACAAGTATTAGTATGCGTAGCACGCGCTTCTATGAAACAGCAACCGGGTTGTTATACCATGGTAGAAGTTCCGGTAATCGACCTGCTTCCAGGCGACCGCGAAGAGTGGATCGGACATCTCGTATAAATCTTTATCCTAAAGATGAAAATAAAAAGAGAAAGGCTTGGTTCTTTCTCTTTTTTTTTCCTAAATTTGTGATAGTATGAACAACACACAAGAATATGGAAAAACTATTCACACTATGCATTTATTTATTTCTGTGCATATCGTATGCTCTAGCACAACAAAGCGATCCCGTTCTCAAGCCCAACTTAAAATACGGCAAACCTACTAAAGAAGAATTATCCCTGACTACTTATGCCCCCGACACCACAGCCACAGCCGTATGCCTTCTTCATCAAGGGAAAACCTATTTCACTTACAATGACTTTTTCAAGCTACATACCGAACAAGTAATTCGAGTGAAAATTCTGAAATCACAAGGAACCTCTTATGCAGATGTCGCCATCCCATACTACTCTCCCACAGACACACATAAAGAAGCTGACAGAATAGAAAAACTGGATGGAGCCAGTTACAACTTGGAAAATGGAAAGATTGTCAAGACTGCACTCACCAGTGACCTGATATCTGACGAACGAGTAGACCCTAATATCAAAGTCTTGAAATTCTCTCTTCCCGCAGTAAAAGCCGGAACGGTGATCGAATACCGTTATATGACAACCACCAGTTACATCGAAATACCCAATTGGTATATGCAACAAGAAATCCCGGTAGTTTACAATCAGTACGAAATCACTATTCCCCTGGTATATATCTTTAACATCGAAAGTCGTGGGAGCGACTTGATAAAAACAGATAAAAAACAAGCCACCATGCATGCATCCAACTATGGACCCGGTGGAGCTGGTTCAGCAGATGTATTCTTCGTTAAATGTGATCAATTAACATTCACTAGCGAGAACCTTCCAGCCATTAAACAAAAGGAAGACTACTGCTGGTGTCCGGAAGATTACAAAGTGCAGATTAGTTTCGACATGCAAGGCACCAACTTTCCAGGACAGGAATACCGTCCTATCAGCAAGAAGTGGTCGGATATAGAGAAACGACTTATGAACATCGAATACGAACCGTTCGGTCAGCTTATGTCGATGACCAATCCTTTCAGAGAGGATGCCAAACGCGATTTCTCCAGTGATATGACCACTAACCAGAAGATTATCACCGCATTTAAGGTACTGAGAAAGAATCTGGCATGGGATGGTACTTACAGGTTATACGGTATAAATCCTTCTAAAGTGCTAAAAGAGAAAAAAGGTAGTAATGCCGATCTAAACTTCGTGCTCATCAGTATACTCAAGGACTTCGGTTTTTCAGCCTATCCTGTTGTTATAAGCCACCGTTCAGCAGGAATACTTCCCATCAATTATCCCTCTATTCAGAAGCTGAACACGTTTGTTGTTGCCGTTTACGACCAGGACAACAATAAATATATCTACCTAGACAGCTCGATGGAGATTCCTACACTCAATGTATTGCCACTTGAGCTAACCGTAAGTCAAGCGTACATGCTTGGTTCACCGGAAACGGAAGAAAAGAAATGGGTGGATCTGACCAAGCTTTCAAATAGCGCTGTATTAATTACCATTGAAGCTGCTATAGAAGGAACAGAGATTAAAGGGAAGCGTAAATCCTCCTTTACCGGACATCAGGCATTGGAATTTCAGCAACGGAAGCTACACAAAAAAGAATCAGCCGATGCTCCGGAAAATGACAAAAGTGTCTTTAGCAATACGAGGATCCAAAACATTTCTGACGATCTCGCACAATTGGAAGAAGTAACAGATTTCACCCTAAAAGCGGGAACATCCGGAGACCGACTATATGTTAATCCGATGATTTTCACACACGTAGATAAGAATCCTTTCTTCCAGGCAAAGAGAGTGCTTCCTGTCGAGTTCCCCTATCCATATAGTTTTGTAGTATCGTCTACACTCACCATTCCAGAAGGATACACAGTGGAAGAGCTACCCCAGTCGCAACTTATCAAAAACGACAGCAATGATCTGCAATGTAGATATATGATAGAGAAAGCAGAGAATAAGATCCGGCTGAATTATCTATTCATCCTGAAATCCTATCTGTTCCCTGTCGATAAATACAAACAGATACAAGATATATGGACCAAAATGATTGATAAGAATAAGGCGACTATTGTACTGAAAAAAATATAATTCCATTCTGCAAATAATATGAAACTGATACTGCTGTTTGCCATGTTGTTATTAGGTTGGCAAGGTTCCGCCCATCAGGCTAAGGTCACTACTATCGAACCTAACACAAAATACAACCATCCCACCTTAGAAGAGTTGGCCATGACCGAGTATACTCCTGACACATCCGCTACGGCAGTTGTACTTTATTCCCAATGTAGTGTAAACTATATTTTCAGCGACCGGCAGTTCCACCTAGTATATGATTACGAGTTCAAGGTCAAAGTACTCAAGCCTAATGGGGTATCTCATGCTAACATCAGCATTCCATACTACCTGAATATAAAAGACAATCGCTTAAGAGAGACTGTCAAACAAATTGACGCATCAGCCTACAATCTGGAAAAAGGAGAAATTGTACGCACCAAACTAAAAAACGATCTTATTTTTAAAGAACGGCTAAACGACGAATATATGCTGACTAAGTTCTCCATACCTGCTGTCAAGCAAGGAACAGTATTCGAATATAAGTTTCAATTACATTCTGATTTTTTCTTTACCATAGCTCCTTGGAAAGCTCAAAGGAATATTCCGGTCCTTTGGGCTCAATATGAAATAACAATACCCGAATATTTTAAATACAACCTAGAGGTACAAGGCAGCTATAGCCTAACCCCTAAAAAAGAAACAACCCGTCAATTATTCATGCTCGAACCGCCCTATCCTCCAGGAACGATAGAGTGTAATGGAGACTATTTACTATTCACCGGCAAGCAATTACCGGCTCTTCATGCAGATAATTATGTATGGTGCGTAGATGACTACCTGAGCGGTGTCAATCTCGAAATCAAAGGACTTGAAATTCCGGGAGAGCCCTATCATTCATTTACCCAAACGTGGAATGATATCGATAGAATGCTGTTAGAAAATGAAAGTTTTGGCGGATTACTCAGTATGCGCAATCCTTACCACAAAGAAATGAAGTCACTGCACCTAGATAAAATACCTAGCCAACTGGGGCAAATATCCGCAATCTTTCTTTTCCTCAAAGAAAAGCTATCCTGGAATGGACAATACAGCCTATATGGAAATGAAGTTAAAAAAGTAATAAAAGATCAAACAGGCAGCAATGCCGACTTCAATTTTATATTGATGAGTATGCTGCGTGACGCACAGATTCCATGTTACCCAGTGGTAATGAGCAGGAGAGATGCAGGAAGATTGCCCATCAGCCACCCTTCTATTCTGAAGTTAAATACCTTTATCGTAGGTATTGCTGATACCGACAGCACTTTTGCTTTCTTAGATGGTTCAATAGATTACGGGTTCATAAATGTCCTATCTCCTATATTAATGGTAGATCAGGCACGTATCATCCATGATATGGGAGCAAGTTATTGGGTAAACCTGAACCGGCTGGGTAAACATCAAATCGACTCGAAAGTAGACGGATACATTTGTCCGGAAGGAAAAATCAAAGGAACCAGACTGACTCAGTATACCGGATTAGATACGTATTCGTTTCGGAAACGTTATCATAATGCCAAAGACAGTACGGCCTTTATAAGCGAACTGGAAACAACAGAAGGCATCAGTATCAAGCAATTTCAGGCAAAAAATGTGCGGTCATTCTCACCTGACGTTACAGAATTTTTTGAATTTGAGAAACAACTGACAGCAAGTGACAACCACATTTACGTCAATCCGCTGGTATTCCTTCATGTCAGCAAATGCCCATTCACACAAGCAGAACGAAAGCTTCCCATAGAAATACCATATAACAACCAATTGTTCCTGACTACACTTCTAAGAATTCCTGAAGGCTATGTAATCGAAGAAATTCCCAAACCTATGAAACTCATAGCAAAAGACGGACAAAGTATCTGCCAATACAACATATCCCAAGAACAGGATGCAATAAAAATAGAATATGTATTTTCTTCCAGCAAATCATTCTATCTGCCTGATGAGTATCAAGATGTGAAAGCTTTCTGGGAAAAGCTCACCAATAAAAACAATGAAATGGTAGTACTGAGAAAGTTATAAATAATCCCCATCTTAAAAAACTTTATATACATAATGAACTATTCAAGAAACCCAATAACCAGACTTCTATCCTGCGCCTGTTTAAGCCTCTTTACACTCTTCGCACAAGCGCAGGATGTGCAGTCCGATCTCATCTCCATCGTACAGGATATGCACACAGAAATCATTTGTAAGTCGATGACGCAATCGGTAGAAAAGCAGAGCATCACCATCACCATTCTCAATCGCAAAGGGATGGAAGACGCCCGGTTTATTTGTCGTTGTGACATGTTCAGTTCCTTGCAGAAGTTTTCCGGAGAGATATTTAATGCCACCGGGCAAAGCGTACGGAAGATTAAGAAATCAAATCTTCAGAAGAGCGAATACTCCGGTTCACTCGCTTCGGATGATTATTTCTATGTGTACGACTGCAACTATCCTTCTTTGCCTTTTACTGTGAGATACGAATGGGAAGTAAAATGTACCAACGGTCTCATCGGTTATCCGCCTTTCCTACCCCAGTTCAGCTTCGGCCAAAGAGTAGAAAAAGCTTCATACCGGATTGAATTGCCTGCCGAACAAACCTGCCGGTATTATGAGCAATACACTAAAGGAAAGAACATCCAAGTGAAAGAGTCTACCGGTCCGGATAGACGGCAGATTATCGAAGCCACAGCTACCAAATTGCCAGCAATCGAAAAAGAACCGTTCGGTCCTTCTTTTGCGCAACTGTTTCCATGTGTACATTTTTCCCCTTCTGCCTTTCAATACGACAAGACCGTAGGAGACATGAGCACTTGGCAGAAATTTGGAGAATGGCAAAACAAACTGCTCGAAGGACGTGACTTGCTGACCGAACCTTTCCGGAATTCCCTGCATGAACTGACGGCTAATTGCTCCACCGACCGGGAGAAAGTGAAAGCAGTGTACGACTATCTGGCAAAAAACACACGTTACGTCAGCATTCAGCTAGGAATTGGCGGCTTGCAGCCCATTGCTGCCACTGATGTTTGCCGTACAGGATTCGGTGATTGCAAAGGACTCTCCAATTATATGCGTGCCATGTTGAAAGAATTAGGTATTTCTTCTACCTATACTGCCATCAGCACCGAAAATGAGCGGCTCATTCCCGACTTCTCAAGTCCGAACCAGATGAATCATGTTATCCTGCATGTTCCTCTTCCGCAAGATACACTCTGGCTGGAATGTACCAATGCAGAGCTCCCCTTCGGATATGTGCACCAAGGCATTGCAGGCCACGACGCGTTACTGATCGAGCCTACGGGAGGACGGATCTATCGTCTGCCTACCTACCCGGATTCACTAAACACACAATCTATTGCGGCCAAAGTCCTCCTCTCTCCCACGACTGAGACACGCATCGAAGTAAATGAAATTTCCCGACTGTTTCAATACGAAGACGAAGCAGATATCATGTACTTGGAACCCAATCAAAAGAAGGACCGTATCCGTTCGAATATTAATTTGCCACAAGCCGATATTCTCAATCTACAAATTAATGAACAGAAAGAATCCAATCCGTCTATCACTTTCAATTATGTGATCAGTAGTAACCAATATGGCAATAAAACAGGCAACCGGCTGTTCATCCCTGTCAATGTTTTCCGTAAAGGATTCAGTGTACCCCGTAGCGCAAAGCGTACATATCCTATTCATATCAATTATGGTTTTTCGGACACAGACAGCATCCACATTCCGTTGCCCGAAGGTTATACCATTGAAGGACTCCCTCGTCCGGTCAGTCTGCAAAGCAAATTCGGTAAATTCTCATCTTCCATTCAGGTGAAAGACAAAGAGATATTTGTTACCCACCGACTGTTGATGAACAAAGGTGTTTATGATCCGGAAGAATATACAGCTTTTATCGGCTTCCGCAAACAAGTGGCAGAGCAATATAATGGAACAATTGTTCTAAGAAAAGAATAAGCCCAAGAGTCGATACAACAAAAAACCTTTGTTCTTTCTCTTTTTAGAAAAAGCACTACCTTTGTGTAACCAAAGGACAATTTGAACATACGGAGGAAAAACTTTGAAAAATAAACGATACAGCAATGGAGAGGAATGGGCGAATGCCCTAAGTCATGGTTCAGGTATTCTGCTTGGAATGATTGCAGGATATTTACTGCTAAAAAGAGCAGCTGAAAATAGGGAACCAACATGGGCAGTGAGCTGCGTTTCGGTCTATCTAGTAGGAATG
>ERZ826016.2968-NODE-2968-length-12392-cov-2.771257_pt1 | contig 12392 bp, 8 predicted proteins | sample MGYA00519872_ERZ826016 | MGnify/ENA primary metagenome ERZ826016 (study PRJEB31778, sample SAMEA3449218) | human gut metagenome | biome: human gut; feature: human-associated habitat; material: faeces | place: United Kingdom | collected 2010/2012 ... | reverse complement strand
CCGGCAGTCTGATGACCTTCTCCCTTGAACATCATCTGGAAGCTATCCCCCGCTACCGGCATGCCTCGCCGGAGCAGGTATTCCCGCCGCTGTTTGCCCTGCTGGATACGCTGCTCGAAGTCAGCCTGCCCTCAAGGGTGATCGCCATCGCTCTGGAGCAGGGCGCCGACCGGGAGATCTGGCGGGGCAGGCTACACGATGCGCGACTGCGCGAGGGGGCGGATTTTTATCTGTCGGTGCGCTCTTCACTCCCCCCTCACCAGCTACAGAGCCGCTTTCCGCAGCTCTGTAAGGCGGGTAGCCATGATGATGTCGCCGAGGTCGTCAACATTGCCCTCAGCGGCATCGCGATCAAACCGCTGAGCCACGTGCCGGCGGCCATTCCGCTACGTCTGGAAAACCAATATTTCGCTCTGGATCTCTCCACCGATGCCGCCCGCGCGATGCTGGAGGCCGGCAACTGCACCTTCTATACCCCGGAATCGCTTGGCGACGTGAAACTTGAACTCTTTGCGGTACTGCGCTCATGAATACCTCTGAAAGCGATCTGATCAACAAAACTTTTTACCCGGGCTGGCTGATGGTCAGCCAGTTACGCTGCGGCCAGCCGGTGACCGATGGCGAGGCGCTCTATCGTCAGGCCTGTCGATGGGTGACCGAGGCGCGCGAGGCGCTGACGGCGGCAGGAATCAGTGACACCAGCGCTGAGCAGATGCTCTATGCCTACTGCGCGCTGCTCGATGAGAGCGTCCTCAACCGCGCCAGTCAGGATGATGGCTACCGCAGGTGGCGCAAGGATCCGCTGCAGGCGCGTTTTTTCAGCACTCTCAACGCCGGGGAAGAGCTCTGGGAACGGATCCGCCAGCTGCTGCGAGAGCCCACGGCGGATGCGGCAGTGCTGACTTGTTTCTATCGTACTTTGCAACTGGGGTTTGTCGGGCAGTACCGCGCCCAGGATGACGAACGGCGTGAGGACGTGGCGCATGCGCTTGGCGCGCGGGTCCCGCCGTTCAGCCTGACCCAGGAGGCGCCGGTGGTGGTTCGTGCCTCCCGGCTGCGCAGCGGACGGCGGATGTACTGGTGCGGCTGGGCGGTTGGCATTGTGGCGCTGGCCGCGCTGTGGTTGACCTTCTCCGCCGTGCTGTCACAGATGGTGGCGAAGATAGCAGGGCAGGGATAAGAGATGCGTGATAACGCCCGTCGTCTGCTTACGCTACTGACCGTCATCCTGGCCCTGTGGCTGGTGCTGGGCTTCTGGCCGCTGTCCATCGGCAACCAAGTGATCTTCAGTCTGTGCATCCTGCTGGCGGGCGGCGCGGCGCTCTGGCGTCAGCGTCGCCGGGCAGTCAGCCGTCAGCGATCGGAAATCGTCCTGCCGCCCGAGGATTTTCAGGGGGCGGTGGTTCTGGTCTGCGGGGATACCGACAGTCTGTTTCCCGGGCGTTCGGCGCACTGCGAAACCCGTCACGGCTGGTATCTACGGGGAGACAGCGCGGAGCAGTTGCCGCGGCTGGCGCAGTACCTGGCGGCGGCGCGTCCGGCGCTGGTATCGCAGGTTTCCGTGCTGCTGGCGGTGGTACCGGAGCACCACCCCTCCGGGGAGCAACTGGCGCAGTCGCTGCGCGACTGGCGACGGAGTATCGTTCAGTGCCGAACCTGGCTAAACGGTCTGCCGCCGGTGTGGAGCGTGTTCTGGGTGACGCCGCCTGGCGGCCAGGCAGGGGAAAGCCGCTGGTTTACCGTCACGCCGGAGAGGCCTGGTCTCCAGGTGCAGCAGAAGGGGCAAGCGCCCCAGTCGGTTGCCGAGTGGCAGCGGGAGGGCAGCCCTGCCTCACGCCTGCATCAGACGCTGTGGCTGGAGAGCATTCTGACCTTGGCCGAAAACGCTCTTTTCCGGCCATTCCGCGCCCGGCAGGCGGAACTTCCTCCGCTGAACCTGTGTGCCGCGGGCATCTGCCTGACACCGATGGTAGCGGCGGCAAATAACCTCTGGCAACAGCAAATCGCCGGGATCACCACGCTCTCCCCGGGCAACGCCACGGCGCCAGGTCCTCACCCGCTGCCGGATCTTCTTCTGTCGTCACTGCCGCACCGCCACGGGGTCAGCCGCCGGATGCGCGATGCCGGTCTTGCCGCTGGCGTGGGCTTCCTCTTTCTGGCGCTGGCGATGCTGGCTTCCTTTATCAACAACCAGCGCCTGGTGCGCAGCGTCGGCGATCATCTGGCGGTGTACTACCGCCTCAGCGGCACGCCGCCGATGCCGAAGCTGCAGGCGCAGCAGCGTCTGCGTACCGACAGCCGCCAGCTGGATGACTGGCTGCGCCGGGGAGAGCCGTTGCGTTACCGGCTGGGGCTGTATCAGGGGATGCGGCTGATCCCCTTCGTGGAAGCCGCTATCAATGCCTGGGCGCCGCCCCTGCCGCCGCGTCCGGTCATTAAGCAGGTTGTGCAGGGGCCGCAGACGATCCGCCTCGATAGCATGGCGCTGTTCGATACCGGCAAATCGACGCTGAAACCAGGTTCGACAAAGCTGCTGGTGAACTCGCTGCTGGGCATTAAGGCGAAACCCGGCTGGCTGATCGTGGTGGCAGGCCATACCGACAGCATCGGCAACGATAGATCCAATCAACAGCTCTCCCTGAAGCGTGCCGAGGCGGTCCGCGACTGGATGCGCGATACCGGCGATGTGCCGGAGAGCTGTTTTGCGGTGCAGGGCTACGGCGCAAGTCGTCCTGTCGCCAGCAACGAGACGCCAGAGGGGCGGGCGCAAAATCGCCGGGTGGAGATCAGTCTGGTCCCGCAGAAGGACGCCTGTCTGACGCCGGGCACGGCTAATACGTCAGGAGCCGGGGCTGACGCCTTAAAAAACGAAACCGAGTAACCCGCGAACCCGATCGCGGACGTTGAACAACAACATTATGCCTGCCTGACCCTGTGCGCTACGGGTTCCTGATAAACAGGAAACAGCGATGGGCGGTAGCGTGCCTGCAGCCAGTCAATCTTGTCGGCAAAGCGGGGCCTCTGCGGGGATGAAGCGCAGGAAAGGGGATGGATAAAGGAGATCAGCATGGATAGCGCTAAGGACAGTGCCAGAGAAATGCTGGCGGCGATAAACGTTGAAGGTTCCGGTTTCTGGCTGCTTTTTTTATTTCTCAGTCAGTGAATATAAATATCTCTGGGGTTTCCTTTTAGTTATGAAATTCCTGGTGGGGTATCTGAGATATCGATATGCACATAAATATATTTATGATGAATGAGATGATTATCATTAAAAAAAATTAAACAGTGCATCCTGTTAATTGATTTTTGGTGGTCATTACTGCGGAGTAAAACAGGAATATAATGGATACCTTTTCAATGATTACCGGCACCACCCTTAACCGTTACCAGCTGGATATTCCTTCATGTACCGCATCGCTGGATGTGGAAGAATTCAGTGGTGCAGAAAAGCTGAGTGAACTTTATTATTACACCATTACGTTTACCAGCGCAGAGAAAAACATCGATGCCGCACAGCTCCTGAGCAAACCCGCCATGCTGACGATGGGCGGCGGCGCACTGCAGCAGTTGGCGGACTGCAAACGCGTCCATGGTGTGATTACCACCTTCCGGCGCGTCAATCGTTCTGAAGATCAGTCGACCTATCAGATAACCCTCCAGCCGTTTCTCTTCCTGCTGGATAAACAGTTTCGTAGCCATCGTTTTTTCGTGAATAAATCGGTACCGGAGGTGGTGGAGCAGGTATTGCAGGAACATCACCTGCATGACTGGGAGTATGAGTTTAATCTCAAGCAACACTATCCGCGGCGCGAGCAAATTAATCAGTATCAGGAGAGCGACCTGGCATTTATCCAGCGCCTGCTGGCAGAGGTGGGGATATTTTATTTCTTCACCCTGCAGGAAGAGGCCCAGAGCGAAGTGGTCCACTTCGCCGACGCGCAGCGGGCGCTGATGTTCGATAAGACACTCCCTGTAAACAGCCCGTCCGGGATGAGCGACAGCGGTACGGAATCGATATGGGGTCTGAACATCACGCATAACGTCGTAGAGGCGAACGTCACTACCCGGGATTATAACCCCCGCGATGCGCAGAGCGTTCTCCAGTCGGCAACAGCGGATATGACCCGGGGAAATGGGGAAGGCATCACTTACGGTGAGGTATACCACTATAAGCTTCGCCACCTGGAGCGTGGCGATAAAATCGACCCGCAGACGGAGACCGCCAACTTCTATGCCCGTCTCGACCATGAGCGTTTTCTGGCTCACCAGACGCTTATTACCGCGAGCAGTACTGCAGCCTGGCTGGCGCCGGCCCAGGTGCTGACCGTTACCGACAGCCTCCCACCGACCCTGCCTGCGCCCGTGCAGGATCCGCTGTTAATCACCGGCACAGGTTTTACCGCCAGCCGCCGGGAGGCACTGCGGGTGTCCCTGCTGGCGGTGCCCTACAGCGAAACATTGTGCTGGCGTCCGCCGCTGCTGCCGCGCCCGAAGGTGACTGGCACCATGACGGCGCGGGTGACCAGCGCGAAGGCGAATGATATCTACGCCTGGCAGGATGCGTCCGGCCTGTACCGGGTGAAATTTGACGCTGACAGAGAGGTTAAAGGGCAGGGTCAGGAAAGCATGCCGGTGCGTCTCGCCAAACCCTACGGCGGCGACGTGTACGGCTTTCACTTCCCGCTGATCCAGGGCACGGAGGTGGCGATTGCTTTCCACGAAGGCGACCCTGACCGGCCGTATATTGCGCATGCGCTGCACGACTCGCGGCATGTCGACCCTGTGACGGAGAAAAACAGCACCCGCAATGTGATTCGTACTCCGGCCAATAATAAGCTGCGAATGGAGGATAAGCGCGGCGAGGAGCATATCAAGCTCAGCACCGAGTACGGCGGCAAGACGCAGCTCAACCTGGGGCATAACGTGAATGCGCAGAGGGAGTTGCGGGGCGAGGGGTTTGAGCTCCGGACGGATAAATGGGGGGCGATACGGGCGGGGAAAGGGATCTTTATCACCGCAGATAAACAGTCAACCGCCAGCGGCAAGATACTTGCAATGCAGGATACCCTGGACAGGCTTAAGCAGGCAGGTGATGAGATGGACTCTCTATCGCGTGATGCCCAGTCGGCTAAAGCCGACCCAGCCCAGGTTGAACAACAGTTAGCTTTTATGCGTGAGCAAATTGATCAGCTACGGGAGGCGGTTGCCGTGCTCAGCGCACCAAATGGTGTGGCTCTCGCCAGTGGCAAGCATCTGCAACTAACCGCACGTCGCAATCTGATGATCAATGCCGGGGCGAATGCCGATATGGGCGTAATGAAACGGCTGTTTATTGGTGTGGGGGAAGGGCTGAGCCTGTTTGTCCGCAAGCTGGGGATGAAATTAATCGCCAATCAGGGGCCCGTGGCGATTCAGGCGCAAAACGATCAGTTGCAGCTCCTGGCGCGCAAGGAGCTTGAGATTGTCAGTACTGATAGCGAAATTCACATTGTGGCAAAGAAAAAAATCGTCATTAACGCTGGAGGAAGCTATATCACCCTCGATCCCTATCGGATTGAGCTCGGTACTGGTGGTGATGTCGACGTCAAGGCCGTGGATTTTTCCTATAGCGGACCCGCCAGCATGAAGGCCGATCATCCGGATTATCCGCCACTTCAGTCAACGGTAAAGCAATCGCTGAATCTGAACGTGGCGCAGTCGCCAAACGCGTCGGACAGCAGCTGGGCCGGAATGCCATATACCCTGTATGCCGATGGCGCATTGTTGAAACAAGGGGTGCTGGATGAAAGAGGTCAGATATCAGTCGATCACCAGGTCGTGACCAGAAGTTACAAGCTGGAGATGGCTAATGGCGTCAGCTATCAGATACCCGTTGCCGAAGCGTACAGTCGCCCTGAGCAGGGGGAACTCGCTAATCGCGGCTTTCACCAACATACCTCACAGGCTGCATCTGATATTAACCCTCCCTCCTCACATACGGAGCATCGTAATACTTACGCGGATTTGCTCGATGGCCATATTGAACAGGACGAAAGTCAATGAGTCACAATGATATTGTTACCCCGGTTGCTACGGTTGATACCAGCCAATGTATGATCACCTCGCCCTGGTTTGTTCAGAATACGGAATACCCACCGGCAGTGGCGACGTATAAGCCGCTGGTAAACGGCGAGGAGGCCTTTGCGGCGGTATATCGAGCCATCGAAAAGGCACAAAAATCGGTGGATATTATCTGCTGGGGGTTTCAACCATCCATGTATTTTATTCGTGACGGACAGGCGCTGCGCATCGGGGAATTGCTCTGTCTGCTTGCGGAAAAACAGGTTCAGGTGCGTATATTGGGGTGGGAAGCGCCCTTTAATACCGCCGGGGTTGTCGGCGAGGCAAATCTTCCCGGGAAGGGGATCCTGCATCTTGAGGATCGCGCCGGGCAGAGTGCGACAGACGAACAATATGCTTTTGACCTCGATTGGTTTACCCGTCATTCATATAGTGACGATCTGCTGGATTCCAGCAACTTTTTAGCCAGCACAATCAATAAGCAATTCAAGCAGTGGACTGTCAATCCCCTATTTGTGGGCCGCGGGTTTAATAAAGTAGAACGTGCGGAAATCGCCTGGCGAGCGAGATATCAGGCTCTCGATAAAGGGCTCAGTGCCAGCGCGGTGGGGATAATGACGCTAGCGCCATCCCACCATCAGAAAACGGTGCTGGTGGATTATGAATTACCTGAAAGCGCCATCGGTTTTGTCATGGGACATAATATGCTCGATGAGTACTGGGATACCGATGCGCACTCTTCCCAGAATCGGTTCGGGGGCCCGGCCCCCTGGGGACCTGATCAAGGCGCTCGCGGCTTTTTACCCCGGCAGGATATTTCCAGTCAGGTGACGGGACCCATTCTTGAACATCTGCACGAAAATTTTGCCAAAGCATGGTGTAAGGAAACCGGGGAGGACCTTATCAAAAAGCGTCAGGCCCGTGAGATGGCGAAACGCCTTAAACCGCGGAAAGAGTGCGGTACCCTGATACTTGCCCAACTCCTGCGCACGCAGCCGCAGGAGAATAAACGTGATATCGAAAAACTCTATTTACAGGCAGTCAACAATAGCACGCAGTTTATCTATATTGAGAACCAGTACTTTCGTTGGCCACCGTTGGCGGAAGTTATAAAAAAAGCGGCACACGTGCAGATTGATAAAGGACGAACGCCAGAAAAAGACGGATCGTTACATTTATTTGTTATCACCAATGTCACGGAAGGGGGGATTGGGGCGGGTACGGTAAATACCCAGCGTATGCTGGAAAGCCTGGGGCGCGCCAATACGATTCCAGGCGTGACCCGGGCCCGAATGATAGAGAAGATCAGGGAGGAAGACCCAGGCAAATTCGCCTCTCTCGCCTGGTCCCGCAATCCGGCCACCCAGGCGCAGATTAATGAAGAGTTTATCCGCCGGCAGAAAGAATATGAAGCAAAGCTAAAACAAGCAGAAGAGTTAAAAGATAGCGATATTCCAATGGTACCAATACCCGGCCTGAAAATACATATCTGCTCACTGGTGGCTCAGGATTCTCCAGTGGATAACTGGATGCCAGTTTATATCCACTCCAAGCTGATGATCGTTAATGACGTTTTCACAACGCATGGTTCGGCGAATATCAATACCCGCAGTATGCAGGTGGACAGTGAAATGAATATTGCACATGAGTGGGGCAGTGTGACCCGGGATTTAAGACGACGGCTGTGGGGGTTGCATACCAGTGGGAAAGGAGTGCAGGACAATGCTTCTGATGCGTTTGATGCATGGGAAGATATTATACGGGAAAACCAAAAAGGGCAGCAAAACTATCAGAGGCCGGTTGCCCCGCTGATTGCGTTTTATTATGCCAAAAACGAACTCAAGGATCTGGATTGATGCGCCAGTTAGTATTATTTGTGATGCTGATGGCTTGTATCCAGTACAGCGCATCGTCTGCTGAAAAGGACTTATTTGTGAATCCATTTTCCGATACTCACGCCGCCCTGGCGTTTACCTGCGCACACCAGATTATTCCTGAGGCGTCTGCGGATACCGATGTCCTGTTTAAATACGCCCGCTGGCTGCAGAAGAATAACCTGCTGAAGCAGGATAAAAGCGTCGATGCGCAAACCGAACGGCTGTACCGGATAGCGGCGGAGAACGGGCACTATAAGGGCAGCATTAATCTGCTGAACGGCGCCCTGCGCGGGCAGTTTTCGCTGAGCAGCCATGAGCAGTTCCGGCTGAGCCAGCAGCTGATCGCCGCCGGGGTGGCGACCGGGTACTATCTGACCGCTATCTATCTTGAACGGGGCATCGCGGGACTTCAGCAGGATCCAGAGCTTGCCCTGCGGTATTACCGTAAGGCGGCGGATGAGGGCAATCCGCAGGCGCAGGCATATGTGGGGGATAAGCTGGCTCCGGTGGACAGGGCGCCCGATATTGCACGCCAGATGCTACGTTGTGCTGCTGAACAGGGTGATGGTAAAGCGGCAGGTGAGCTTGGCATTGATATGAAAATCAACAAGCGGTATCAGGATGCGCTTGAAGCTTTCCAATTGGGGGTAGCCGCAGGTGACGGGAGTTCAGCGAGGTTTTTAGCAAATGGATTTAGTGGTCCTGAACCTGGAGACAGGCTCTATTATCTGGCTCAGCAGAAGGATCCGGAACGTGCCCGGCGCTATAAACAGATAGCGAAGATCCTGAGTAATTATTCCTACGCCAGTCCCACGGTCCCGGAAATCAACGATATCGTGCCGCTGCCGCCGGCCCCACTGCCGGAATGGGACGGCAAGCTGAAGTGGCTGGAAGATCGCGAGGCGAATGTGCCGCCGCCAGAACCCAGCGCAGCGCTGATAGAGAAACTGGCGCAGGCGAAACAGCTGAACCCGGCGATGGGCAGGCCGCTGCCGACGTCACCGGACTTTGAGAAGGACAGCGTGGCGGCTCCGTAAAGGACTGAACGAACGTGCCATCCGTTTCTTCCGCGAGGGAGACATCATACCGTTGGATAAATTAAATCTTGTCCGCCTGCGCTCCTGCTCGCTTGGCGATAAATGGCTGCGGGGAGAGAGGCAGGTGCTCTGGCGACTGACGGGCGAGGCATAAATCTCCTCTTACGGCGAGTTATCGCTGGCATTAATACCTATAAATTTAAGGAAAAATCATATGCGTAAATTTTTAATCGGCTTTTTTATTTTCTTCTCAGGGATAGCAGCGGGGCAGTCTAATTTAGAAGATTTTAATCATTCGCCGAAGTGGGTGGATTCGGCTGGGCAAATAAATCCTGATCCGGGTTTGATGAAGTATTTTCAGAGTATGAAATTTATCTGTCATAACGCGTCTGGATTTACACCTGAAGAAAATAAGAGTGCTGCTAAGGCGTTCAGTGAACTGGTTCAGTATACTTCTGAGGGAGATCAAATAAAGGGTTTCTGGAACAGTCCTGAACATAAGCAAAAACGTGAAGGACTGCTTGCAACAGCAATCAAAGCCGGAAGCTGGAAGGCCGCATATGTAAATAGTGTCTGGGCAATAAAATATCCGAGTGCGGAGACTCCGATAAAGGTTGCTTCCACCAAACTCCACGAACTCGTTTCTCAGGGCATCCCTATTGCTGCCTATAAATATGCGTCGTATTTGTTTGGTCGCGATTATGAAACAATGTACTACTTGTATGCTGAAGCCATCAAGCGTGGCAGTCCACAGGCCATGTCAGCAGTAGGAGGAACTATTGTTGTCAGGGTTCAGGAATTGCACCCATTAGGTAAGCAGTTGCTGGAATGTGCGGTAGGGCAAGGTTATGCAGAGGCTTATGATCATCTTGGGTTGCTTGCCGATATGGAAGGCAGGAGATTAGATGCCTATCGTTTGTGGGAAAAAGGCATTAATGAAGGATGTGAAGGCTGCATCAAAAAAATGAGTAATCTGGCTAAAGTTCGGCATGGTTATTCTGTGGATGTGCCGATGATGGAATTGATGCCCGAACTCACGAGGATTAAAGAATTCAATGAAAATAATTTCTTCTATCAATTGACTGAATTGCCAGATTTCTATCGTCGTCTGCCGGATGAACTGATTTTCCATCTAAACGATTCCGAACTTTTAAGTCTGCTTAAGCTGGAGAAATTTTCTTGCGCGTTATAACTCTGATATTGAGAAAATGGCTGCGCAAAAAATTGCTAATTATCGCAGCTATTTATTTTCCTTAAATGCTACAAGGTAAATAAAGTTATGAAAGGAATTATTCGTACAGGCGATACGCATACCGGGGGCGGGAAAGTGCTCCGTGGTTCCAGTAATATGAAATTTGGTGGTATCGGCGTGGCGCGGCTGGGCGATCCCGTCAGTTGTCCGATCAAAGGCCATGGTCCGACGGTGATTGCCGAAGGGCACCCCACTTTTAGCGATCATGGTATACCGGTTGCGTTCCATGGCCATCGTTGTGCTTGTGGTTGTGTATTGCTGTCGAGCCTGCCACAAGCCAGGGTGCGCTAACGATGCCTGTCGATTTAAAACGTATTCCCGCACCTGCCCAACGGCCTCGAGCACCGGTGTGGTGGGTTTGGTTGCTGTTTTTGCTGTGTTGGCTGGCAGCGGGCACCTGCTGGGCCATTATGAGCAATAAAGATAAACTCCAAATAAACACCGCGGATTTTTGGCAAACGGCGTTGATATTACCGACATTATTCTGGCTTATTCTGCTGGCGTTGCGTATCGCCTGGTATAAAGGGTTACAGTCAATGGCTGATGGCTGGGATAACGATCGTGAACAGCTTTTGAGTCGTGAAATCCAGAGAGGGCGGCGCCACCTGGCAATCCTGGGCGTAAGCTTACACACCGCATTACGTCTCCCTGATGATCAGGACGGTAAGGGGCAGAGAGAGGCATTACGAAACAATACCCCGGCTTTAAAAACGCAGCCTTCCTGGTGGAGTGACGAAGGTATACGGCATAGTCGGCTGTTGCGTATAGGCGACGAAACGCCCGAACAGTTGGTTAAGCGCATCATGAGCAATACGTTGAATGAGCTGACTTCTGTACTGGGATCTGTTCCTGCAGAGATACCGCTGTCATTAATCATAGAGAGCGACAGCAGTCTGTCCGTCAGCGAGATACAGTCGATCTGGCGCCAGTGTTTGGCGAGCAGTCACATCCGGCAACCGGTGACGTATCTGGGAGGCAAAGGGCTGCAGATGATAGACCACTGGCTGGATCAGCCGATGACGGAGCCATCCCTGATGCTGATTGTGGCACTACAGGTTGCTCCCAAGCAGGTTGAGGGGACGGCAGAAACGGTGGTTAGCCTGTTGCTTGCCAGCCCTCAGTTCGCGGCGGATCTCATGCCACTGGCGCGTCTCCACCGACCAGAGCAGGTGAAGGGGATAAGTCACGAGGCGTTTCATTATGCCTTTGCGCGCGCGTTTGACTGGGCCGCGTTACCCGCAGAGGCCGTGCCTGCCGGTTGGTTGGTGGGTATCAAGATGAACTATCATCAGCCCATCGCAACGGGATTGATCGCGTTGTCGAGCCCGATCAATATCGGTCGTGATTTCTACAACCTGGACAGTAGCCTGGGTTATCCAGGCGTAGCAGCACCCTGGGTCGCGATCGCTGGAGCAATCGTGCGGTGCGGTGACGATAAATCTCAACTCATTGTGAGTGGCGACGGTTTTGCCGACCAACCATTATGGGCCACGGTGATCACCCCCTTACCACTATTATCAGAGCTTCACCAGGCCAGGCCCGTTCGCGCTGCCTGAGAGGCGGCAAGCCTCGTGACTACACACTATCTCATCAGACGGTCATATCAGCCCCTTGTGGTGGGTCTGAATCTTTCTCGAATCTTCTTACTGCAGGAAATAAGGATGAATGCAACGGATAGCATATTGCGCTTAGGTAGCCGTTTTGGGGTACTGATGCTGATAGCTGGCGCAATGTTGTGGGGGATATATCACTATGGCGACAAGATTGGATTGAATACGCTGCAAGCGAAACTCTATTTCTGCCTGGGCTTAGGGATCCTTATTCTGCTTTTTCGTTATGGCGGCCGTATTGTGCAGTTCATACTCGGCCGCCATCTGAAGGGGCAGGGGGCGCCATTGACAAGTGGTCAGCATCTGAAGCCGGCTTCCCCGAGTCACCGCGCAGTTATTGAGATGAGGCAGACATTGCGTCGCCAGTATGGTCGCTTTGGGGCTGGCAAAATGACCATTCTGATGCTCACGGGAAGCGTGGCGGATGTTGAACGCCTTGCGCCGGGCCTGAGTAGCCAGTACTGGCAGGAGAATGGAGACACATTATTGCTTTGGGGGGGGGAACCCCAGAGCGCGTCGGATAATGACTGGCTTTTTGCTTTGCGTAAACGCTTTC
>ERZ826016.2967-NODE-2967-length-12392-cov-6.707303_pt1 | contig 12392 bp, 12 predicted proteins | sample MGYA00519872_ERZ826016 | MGnify/ENA primary metagenome ERZ826016 (study PRJEB31778, sample SAMEA3449218) | human gut metagenome | biome: human gut; feature: human-associated habitat; material: faeces | place: United Kingdom | collected 2010/2012 ... | reverse complement strand
TCGAACCCATGCGCCCGTGAAGACAAACGGTTTTCAAGACCGCCCCGTTATGACCACTTCGGTACCTCTCCATAGCTATTTTATTGTGTCGCACCAGCGACTTGATTATATTATCATCACAGTGTAACTTTGTCAACAGCTTTTTTAAAGTTTTTTAAATTTTTTCATCATGTGTTTCTGATGATTGTTCAGGTCTCTCTGATGACACCGTATTTTTCATGTGCATATGAGCCGCCATCTGCTTTGTATAGCTAGCTTTGGCCGTTCCTACAAGTCCTTCCAGAGGATTTAATACTGCTTCTGACTTGTTTCCTAATACATATGGTCTGAATAACATTTCATTAATCCAGTATGAGCCTATCATTATTAACACCATTATCAGTTCAAGCACAAATCCATATGCTACGGATGTCTTTACAAACATACTGGTCTTCATTCCAGAGCCACTGTACTGAACAGCATATGTAATTATTGATTTGATATCTTTTATATTAGAATTGCCTACTATAAGCGCAAGCATAAGGCTTATAAAATCTACTACCGAAACTATTATCGCAGCAGCTCTTACAAGCTGCGAACTATTCCATATGTATAATCCAAATGCAACTATAGACAACATAAGGCACAATACACCAAAAAAATTATATGACACCAGATTTTTAGTTAAAGCATATGATTCAGCCTGCTTCCCTGCCTGCTGTATAAGTACTTCCATCGGTTCTATTCTATAAAACGGAAAAAATGCAAATATAAACGCCCATAATGATGCAAATGCACCAACAACATTAACTCTTTTAACTGAAAAACCACTCATACCTGTCTCCTTATACTGCATCTAATATAATTATTTATTAAAATATATTCTCTATAAACATTTCTGCCGTGTTCATATCTTCTGGTGTTGTGATCTTAATATTTCTATAATCACTGTACACCAGTTTTATATGATGTTCTCCAAATCTTTCAAGTACCATCGCATCATCTGTTACCCCATTAAATCTGCCACTTCTATACAGACTACTATATGCAGATTTTATTATATCATACTCAAATACTTGTGGTGTCTGAATCTGCCACAATGTATTCCTGTCCGGTGTTTTTGCTGCATAACCTTCTGAATCTGCTATCTTAATAGTATCTTTAACAGGTACTGCTGCTATACACGCCCCATCTTCAACAACAGCTTCATAGCAATCATTAATAAGCTTCTGGCTTATACACGGTCTTGCACCATCATGTATGAATACATATCCGGATTCCTTGATACATTTCAGTCCTTCCCATACTGAATCATATCGTTCCACGCCGCCCTGTATAACTTTTGAAACCTTATCAAGTGTATCATCTAAAATATTTTTTTTTACATATTCTATGTAATGATCAGATGTTACCAGTATTATATCATCTATATGCAGGTTATCCTGAAATGCTTTCAGTGAATAGTATATTACTGGTTTTCCTTTAAGCATCATATATTGCTTTGGAATATCACTATTCATTCTCCTGCCACTTCCACCCGCAAGAACTATAGCCGTATTCATTATATGCGTTCTCCTAATTTAAGGTTCGGGATAGCGTTTAAATCATAGCCATGACGAACTCCTTTAATATATTCATAATATGCCGCCGCTCCTATCATAGCTGCGTTATCTGTACATAATATAGGTGATGGCGAATAGAATCTGATGTTATTCTTTGTACACTCTTCCTGTACTGCTGCCCGAAGCGCTGAATTAGACGCAACTCCTCCAGCTATTGCAAGCTTATCCATTCCACATTCTTTTGCCAGCCTTACTGCCCGTGAAACAAGAGCATCTACTACCGCTTTCTGGAATGACGCTGCTACATCAGCCCTGTTTATCTCTTTTCCCTGCATATTGGCAGAATTAATATAATTAAGTACTGCTGATTTTATTCCACTAAACGAAAAATCATAAGGAGCATCATCAACATGTGCTCTTGGAAATTCTATTGCATCCGGATTACCTTCCTTTGCAAGCTTATCTATCTTAGGTCCTCCCGGATATCCCAATCCTATTGCCCTTGCAACCTTGTCAAATGCTTCTCCTGCCGCATCATCTCTTGTTCTTCCAACTATTTCATACTCGCCATAGTCATTGACCTTAACAAGGTGTGTATGTCCTCCCGAAACAACAAGCGCAACAAAAGGAGGTTCGAGTTCTTTATTCTCAACATAGTTGGCACTAATATGACCTTCTATGTGATGTACCCCTACTAATGGTTTATTCTTTGCAAATGCTATTGCTTTAGCCTCCGCAACTCCGACAAGAAGTGCTCCCACAAGCCCAGGACCATATGTAACACCTATTGCATCTATATCATCAAGTGTTACTCCCGCATCTTCAAGTGCTTTCCTTATTACAGGATTAATATTTTCTATATGTTTTCTTGACGCAATTTCAGGAACTACACCACCATACTCTGTATGTATGGCTATCTGGGTATTAATCACATTTGACAATACCTCTCTCCCATTCTTTACTACTGCTGCTGCTGTCTCGTCACATGAACTTTCTATTGCAAGAATAAGAACATCATCTTTTTCGCTCATTTTATATCTCCTATTATTATGTATCGCTGTCTATTTCAGTTAGCTCCCAGAAAAGAATCTTCCAGTGTCCATCATCATCTTTTCTTAAGGTGAATTTTGTTGGTGAATCTATAAGCTTGTCACCCTGTCTCAAATAATACACTAATGCGATTGATGCATACTGCCTGTCTTTAAATGTTGAATATTTAGTCTTGGCAGCACTCTGTATAACATATGAACTTATACGTGTTTTGGTTGAATTATAATTGCCTATATCTTCCTTAAGTTTCTCATAGAAATCCGCATCTGTCTGCGTATTCTTTAATTCATCATCAAACATCAGACGTGCCTGCTTTCCTAAAGCTTCAATCTGCTCATTAGTAAGTGATGTATCATAATATGCCTTCGTTATTCTTGCATACAGATTAACTACATCCTTAGGTGATTCCGGATAATTAGCCATAATATCTTTTGAAATAAGCACAGAAACCTCACTGGTATCTGCTGCAATATCAGTAGCATCTTTACCTGTATCCTTATTAGCAAGGTAATAGTAATATCCCAGCCCCAACGCAACCAATACTGCTATTACAATTATCGTCCTTCCGTATTTTTTCATAATCTAACCCTCATCGTCAAACTTCAACTCAACTGTTCTTCCATCATTAGCTGCTATTGTAGCAGGGAATATCTTTCTTGCCTTATCAACATAATCCTGTGGTCTTACAAGTGAAGGACTATAATGTGTCAGCCACATTTCCCTGACATCCGCATTCTTTGCAAGCTGTGCCGCTTCTGTAAAGGTCATATGCTTATATTCCTTTGCCTTAGCTTCCTTACCATCCTCTCCATACATGCCCTCACATATGAAAAGATCTGATTCTTTAGCATTATCTGATATAATCTGAACAGGCCTGCTATCTGTACAATATGTTACTTTAAGCCCTTTTCTTGCCGCCCCCATAACCATATCCGGCGTATATTCTTTATCATCTATTGTAACCGCTGTTCCATGCTGCAGTTTATTCCACATGCTACACGGAATACCAAGTTCTTTCGCCTTTTCTACATCAAACTTGCCTATTCTCGGAATACTAATCGAATACCCATAACATATAACAGCATGATTAACCCTGAATGCATCTATCTCATATCCGCATATTGACAAATGCTCCTGTTGATTCGTAAGTTCTATCAGCTTAAGTTCAAATGGCAGCTCTGGTGCGATTACCCTGAGCGAAGAAACTACCCTGCCAAGCCCCTTGGGTCCTACAAGAGTTAAGGGCTTCTTTCTGTCAGAATTACCTATTGTGAGCAAAAGCCCCGGCAAACCACTTATATGATCAGCATGATAATGTGTGAAACAGATAACATCTATAGGATTAAAACTCCATCCTTTCTGCTTAACAGCTATCTGTGTTCCCTCTCCGCAATCTATCATCAGGCTGCTTCCGTTGTAACGTGTCATAAGCGATGTCAGCCATCTTCCCGGCAGGGGAAGCATGCCACTGGTTCCCAGTAAACATACATCAAGCATTAATCGCACCTCCTTCTGTTATTATACATCAATATATATTATGCAGTCTATTATTTCACCCAATAATTTTAGACATTATTACTGCGTCCTCAACTGGCTTTTCGTAAAATCCTTTTCTAATACCTATATTCTTATACCCCATTTTTTCATAAAGGGCTATTGCTGGCAGATTGCTCTGTCTGACTTCAAGAAAATATGATGTGACATTCTTGTCATTACCATACTTTTCCATTGATTGCATAAGCATCTGTGCTATGCCGCACCGCCTGTAATCCGGTGATACTGCCATGTTGGTTATATTGCCTTCTCCAAGCACAGTCCACATACCACAATATCCTGCTATTACTCCGTCTGCCTCGCATACCAGATACACATTGTCCTGATTCCTGCACGCATCTGCAAATGATTTCTGCGACCATGGAAGCGAGAATATTCCCTGTTCTATCAGTTCCACTGCAAATGTATCATCTTCCGTCATCGGTCTTATCACATATTTAAGACTCATGCTGTGCTTTCTCTCTTTCTGCCTGTGAAGGGCGCAGATAATCAGGCTTTAACTCATCAGCATCTGTATATTCACCATTATCTGCCATCTGCTTTGCTAAAAGTGCTACTGAACCAGCTCTCTGTGTCTTGATATGAGCCGGTGCAAGAACACATTTGTCACCAAGCTGCTCTTTAAGGACGTCACCTGCGACATCCACACCATCACCTACTAATACAACCTGTCCATCAAGTCCTGCAAGTTCTTCTGCAAGCTCATCATATGACTCAAGATTAACATCTCTTACTGTAATAAGCCTGTCACCGTCAAATGTATATATTCCACTGTACAGATGCTTTCTTCTTGCATCCATTACAGGGCATATATATCTGCTGTCTCCATATAAATTATATGCCATAGCCGCAAGTGTCGGTACTGCCACCATCTTTTTGTCAAGCGCAAGTGCAATTCCCTTGCCTGTAGCCGCACCAATTCTTAGGCCCGTGAATGAACCCGGTCCCTTTGATACTGCTATAACATCAACATCATCAGGCTTTAACTGAACCATTGAAAATATCTCATCTATCATTGGAAGAAGTGTCTGTGAATGTGTCATCTTATGATTAATTGTGTATTCAGCAACAAGTGTATCATCTTCAAGAATCGCAACTGATGCTGTAACTGCTGAACTTTCTATCGCTAATATTCTCATACTGCCTCCTGCCCGATAGTTATTTTCCTGTAATCAAAGCCTTTTTCAAGGTTTTTTTCTATAACTATCTCTATCGCATTATCTGGAATTATCTCCTGTATAAGTGTGCTCCATTCAATAAGACACACCCCGTCTGAATAAAAATATTCCTCATATCCAAGCTCATCCATCTCTTCAACATCGCCAATTCTGTATACATCAAAATGATACAATGGCAGTCTGCCTTCATGGTATTCCTGAATAATTGTAAATGTAGGGCTGTTGACAGGCTCTTCTATTCCAAGACCTTTCGCAAAGCCCTGCGTAAATACTGTTTTTCCGACACCTAAATCTCCATTTAGACAGTATATCTGCCCCGGAAGAGCCTTCTTACCCATCTCATATCCTGCTTCAAATGTTTCTTTAGCGTTAAATGTTTCTTTAACCATATTATTCCTATCTGCTTACTTAAGCCACAGCCTTAGCAAGCTTATCCATATTAACCTTAACCTGAAAAGGCTTTAATTTCTTCTGACACATTTTAACAAAAGGAACTGCCGCCTCACCCATACTGTTAACTGTAAGCACATTGGCTCTGACAGATGAAAGATACAGAATAAGATTGCTTCCTGTGAATCTTATCTTGTATATCTGCTCCCATGCAAGTTCTTCTGACATATCACCCTGGCTTACAATTATCTTGTCTTCCCCGGCACTATAATGCATAGGCTCTTTAAATGCTACAACTGTTTTCATCTGCTTCTTAGTTCCAAGCCTCATATTAACAATTGGATAAAAGAAGAAAAATACTCCAAAAAGCCCCATCATGACTATATATTTAGGAGACATTTTGAATATTACCCCAAGCACGCACATAACTATTGCAAATGCTGCAAATACATATCCGAACACTCCCCCAACATTGTGAAAAACATGATACATCTTGAAATCATTAAGTGCTTTCTCTGTAATTACGCTGTCGAATTCAATTCTATCTTCCATACAATACTCCTATTAATGCATGAACTTGGCAAGACCTGAAAGGTTAAGGCCTTCCTTCTTAGGCTTTCTGTCCTGTCTGTTTCCTTTGCCGTTGTTTCTGTTATTCTTATTATTGGAATTATCCTTAGTGTACTTTCTGTTAGCTGCCTCTTTTTCATCAAGGATCATTGAAAGTGAAATTCTTGCCTTAGGGATATCAACATCTATAACTCTTACATCTACGATATCTCCTACACTTACAACATCAAGAGGGTGCTCAACTCTCTTTGTGCAGCTCATCTGGGAAATGTGTACAAGTCCGTCCTGATGCACTCCGATATCAACAAATGCTCCGAAATCAATAACATTTCTGACTGTTCCCTTAAGTATCATGCCCGGTGTTAAATCCTTCATATCAAGAACATCTTTTCTTAATATAGGCTTAGGCATCTCATCTCTTGGGTCTCTTCCCGGCTTCTCAAGTTCTTTAACGATATCTTCAAGTGTCATTGTTCCTATTCCAAGTTCATCCGCCATCTTGGCAAAATCTTTAACTTTGCTCTTAAGTCCTATAAGTTCTCCTGATGTTATTGAATTAATATCATAACCTAAAAGTGCAAGAAGCTTTGTTGCTGCCTCATAACTTTCAGGATGTACGCTTGTTGCGTCTAACGGATTATCGCCGCCTGATATTCTCATGAATCCGGCACACTGTTCAAATGCCTTAGGTCCAAGCTTTGCAACCTTTAAAAGCTGCTTTCTGTTCGTGAATCTTCCGTTAGTCTCTCTGTACTCAACTATATTCTTAGCTACTGCCTTAGATATACCTGAAATATACTCAAGAAGTGAGGCCGATGCAGTATTTAAGTCTACTCCAACCTTATTAACGCTGTCCTCAACAACTCCTGTAAGTGTGTTCTCTAACTTCTTCTGGTTCATATCATGCTGATACTGACCTACTCCGATTGATTTCGGATCAATCTTTACAAGCTCTGCCAATGGATCCTGAACTCGTCTTGCTATTGAAACTGCACTTCTCTGTGCCACATCAAAGTCAGGGAATTCCTCTGTTGCAAGTTTACTTGCTGAATATACAGAAGCCCCCGCCTCGTTAGTGATTACATAATCAACAGGAAGATTCATCTCATGTATCATATCTGAAATAATCTTCTCTGATTCTCTTGAAGCTGTTCCGTTACCACACGAAATAAGATTAACGTGGTACTTATCTATAAGCTTCTTAACCTCAGCCTTAGATTCCGCCACCTTATTGTGTGGTTCTGTAGGGTATATAACTTTAGTTGCAAGCACCTTACCTGTAGGGTCTACAACTGCAAGCTTACAGCCTGTTCTGAAAGCCGGATCCCATCCAAGAACAACCTTGCCTGCGATAGGTGGCTGAAGGAGAAGCTGTTCAAGATTCTTTCCAAACACTTTGATTGCCCCATCCTCTGCCGTCTCTGTAAGGCTGCTTCTTATCTCTCTTTCGATAGCTGGTGCAATAAGTCTTCCATATGCATCTGCTATGCAGTTCTTAAGGTATTCTGCTGTAAATGCATTGTCTTTAAGAATATTCTTCTCGAGATATCTTAATATTCTCTCTTCCGGTGCTTCTACCTTAACAGTAAGAAACTTCTCATCCTCTCCTCTGTTAATTGCAAGAATTCTGTGTCCCGGAATTGTTGAAAGTGCCTCGCTATAATCATAATAATTCTCGTATACAGACTCAGCCTTTTCATCTTTGGCTGTTACAACAAGCTTTCCTTCTTTCATTGTGATGTCTCTGATATATGTTCTGTAATCTGCAACATCTGATATCTGTTCTGCAATTATATCTAATGCACCTGCTATTGCATCCTGTGCTGTAGCAACTTCCTTACCCTCTTCATCACTGATAAATTCTGCTGCCTTGACTTCTACATCTTCTGTAGCTTCCTGTGCATATATGAACTGTGCAAGTGGTTCAAGACCTTTCTCTTTTGCAATTGTTGCTCTTGTTCTTCTCTTCGGACGATACGGGCGATATAAATCCTCGACAACAACCAGTGTTTCTGCCGCCTGGATCTTTTCCCGCAGCTCATCCGTCAGCTTACCCTGCTCCTCGATCGATGCCAGTACCTGTTTTTTCTTATCCTCAAGATTTCTAAGATACGTCAGACGTTCCGAAAGTTTTCGCAGAACCTCGTCATTCAGTGAGCCTGTCACTTCCTTACGATAACGTGAAATAAACGGAATCGTATTTCCCTCATCAATCAGTTTTACAGTAGCCTCAACCTGCCATAACGCAATCTTTAACTCCTCTGCAAGACATTGATTTATATTCATATAATCCTCCATTACATACAAAATTTTCGGTGTCTTTCTTCGTCACGCAACCTTCAATGTGGACTCACGTGAGACTTTGCATGCGATTCTGTCACACAGACAGTAACCGCCGCTCCCTTATGATACACTTGAGTTTCCAATTTGTCTATGGTATTATGAAGCAAAGTGAAACTGTCGAGAAATTGATATACGGAAACAGGACGCCGTTTCGCGTCCAGTTTCTCTCAGCCCCAAATGTACGCAGGAAAATTTGAGAAAACATATTTTCCGCTTTCAAGCTTACTAAGGACGCTGAAGCAGAAGGGTATTTCCTGCCAAAGCATAAAAAGGCACACGCATTTTTGCGTTATCTTGATGCGGAAAGTGTTGATTTACAAAATTTCTTGCGTACATTGGCGGGGCGGGAGGCTGTTTCCTTCCGCAGTGTATAGGAAAGGAAAAGCCGGAGAATGTTTTTCTATGCTGGATAGCGAAAAACAGAAACACCGTGACCATTGCAAGGCTTCCGTAGCGAGATCTGTGCTAATTTCTGCCACCGAGCGACTGTCTGAGCTGCGTAGCAGCGAGTTGTCAGCGAATGGCAGATCATGGATGCACGGATCGAGTAGGAAACGCAGTAGGTCACGGGTTCTGGCTTTTCGCAGACAGCATACGCAAAAAAATAATCGGTGATTTCCTTTTCGTACATGCGCCAGGAAACCACCGACAAATTTTTATTTTGTAAATGTCACGGTGCAGTCCTGATATCCTTCTGCGGAGATTACAACCGTATTTTCACCTTCTGCGGCAGCACCTGATCCAAAGCAAAGCTGGCCGTCATTTTTTATCAGATAATATGTATTTTCACTCATGCTGAAAGAACTTGATACTTTCGTGTACTCAGTACCATTTACTGTCAGACTGGTGATTTTTTCCATCCACTGCTCAATATCCGATGAGATTCCGTAAGAAATTGTATAGTTACCTGAGAAGAATGAATACTCGCAGGATACAGACTTCGGTGCTTCCAGTTTTTCGATCACATTTACAACCAGAGGCAGTGTCAGATCTTTGTATCCTTCTGCTTTGATCGTAAAGGTATTTCCATCAGCATTTTCATCAAATTCACTGTCCACTTTCAGTTTCAGAACCTGATTTCCATATCCGTCTGTTTCCCATTTGAACTGATTTTCTGACATACTAAACAAGCCTGCTTCTGTATAGTTTGTTCCATTTACTGTAATAGAAGTTACTTTATTTTTCCATCCGATGAAATCTGCCGGTGTTCCAAAGGACAGCAGATAAGTCTGTCCATCGGTATCTTTGCTGATCGCAAGATCCTTTGTCGGAACATCTTTTTCTTCACCCTGTACGGTGATCTCTGTCTTCAGATCTTCATAATATTCTGCTTCCAGAGTCAGGGTATATGCTTTGTTCTGGCCAAACAGGTTTCCGTTATCGTAAATAGTGATGGATTTCAGATCTTCTGCCACTTCATAGTAATAATCAGATCCTGCAACACCTTTTGCATAAATATTTCTTCCATCTACTTTGACTGCATTTAAGTTCTTCAGGAAATCTCCTTCGGAACCATTTACAGTCAGAATCACATTCTCGCCTCTGTTGTACTGTTCTTTGTCAGAACCAAGGCTTAAGTTTTCTTCCAGAACTTTCTTATACTCAACAGACAGTGTATTGTTCTTGAATCCTTCTGCTTTGATTTCTACCGTGTTTGTTCCAAGTGTCAGAGCAGATGCTTTGATCACCAGTTTGCCGTCTTCTGTACTGTACTGATCTTTTGTCAGTTCCTTCCAGTTCTGGTTTACATAAATCCCGGTAATCTTCTCAAAGTATTCTGCTGCTCTTGCATCCTGGCTGATCAGCACAAGATCCTTACCCTCTGCAGCAAATTCTGCATCCGCATCCAGTATCATCACCGGTGCTTTTTTTCCTTTGTAAGTGCCATTGTACTGTGTTTCTCCAAACAGACCATCTTCCAGAACTACTTTGACTGCGTATGGGCGGTTTTCTGTGGTTACTGCATTTTCATCTGCAATATAATCTGCAAAGGAGAGATACTGTCCGTTTAATTTTGCTTCCTGAACGGCATCATAATAACTTGTGTAATCATAGAATACAACACCATCTTCACCATAAACGGCATCACATGCTGTGATCTGATCATCCCAGCGCCCTGCAACTGCTTCTGCAGAAGCATTCTTCACACCAAGAGCGACCAGAATCTTTGCATTGGAAAGCAGATCTTCGGAAAATACCAGATTTGCCGGCATAACAGAGCTTCCGCTCTCACCTTCACTGCCGCTTCCTGTGTTTCCTGATGAAGTTGCTCTTGTCACAACGTCATAAGTCTTTGCCGTTTTTTCAGATTTTGCTGCCTCACCTGCAACGGTGAACGATTTGCTCATGCTTTTAAAACCGTTTGCATAAACAGTCAGTGTATAGACGCCCGGCTGTTCGATATTGTTTCTTCCACTTTCTGCATTTACATCGTTATACAACACAAATGTATCTCCGATCAGATACCAGTCTGTGATTTTTTCCAGTGTTTTCACTTCTCCTGAAGGAGTTTTCAGTGTCACCATCTCGATCGGAACAGTGATGCCGTATACCATGTTTTCTACCTGGAAATGAACATTCATTCCGGATCTGATCACACCTGTCTCAGAAATCTTCATGGATGGAGCCTGTGCATTTACCACATGAATGGATGCGATCAGCGTCTTGTTTCCATTGGAACGGATGCGTACTTTGTAGCGTCCGTTAGAATAGAAATTGCTCTGTCCCAGCGGAATGGTAATTCTTCCGACTACATTCCCGCCATGTTCAGTGGTATCTTTTGTGTAAGTGAGCTGATCGTTCAGCGTGCTCAGTCTCTCATCGTTTGACAGCAGTGCCAGTGCACCTTCGTCTGCGATCGCATCGAACCAGTCTTTTTCTTCCTGTGTTGTGTAGTTAAACAGAATTTCTGCGTTTCCGCTCACACCGTACAAGTTGTCCGCATCTGTATCTTTGCTCAGTTCTGCATCCGGTGCATAATATTTCACATCTTCTTTTGTAGTTTCATTCAGATCAAAAGTTGTCTTTTTGAGATCAACTCTTGCATTGCCTTCTTCATCGTAGTTGGTCAGATGATAATCCCAGGTCGGAATGGCTGCATGTGTCAGGAAATACATCGGTTCCTGCGCTTTTACCACTGGAGCAACCGGTTTTTCATTGTCACTGAGCACAACATCCTGTGCTTTCTCATCCTCCATTCTGGTAACAACCAGTTTTGCAGGATTTAAGCTTGTCAGTTCCCATTTCACGATGCTTCCGTCATCGGTAACTTTGGTCAAAGCCCTTGTGATATCCACACCATCTACCGCAACGCTGCAGTTTTCCGCATCGTAACCTTCTTCAAAGCTACCACCAGATACTGTGCGTATCCAAGATCAACAACTTTTGTCTGAGCCTCCTTTACCAGAACTGCTTTCGGCTCTTCCGGAACTTCTGTTTCCGGGGTTTCTGTTGCAGGGGTCTCTGTTGCAGGAGTCTCTGTTGCAGGGGTCTCTGTTGCAGGGGTTTCTGTTGCAGGAGTCTCCGTTACCGAAGTTTCCGATTTTGCAGGAGTAACCGTTGTTTCCGGTGTTTTCTGTCCTGCTGCTTCCGTTTCTTTTTTCGGCAGAACTACTGTAATCTTGCAGCGGTACTCCTTAGCACCAACCTTTGCGGTGATTACGGCTTTTCCTTTGCTTTTTGCCGTAACTTTTCCTTTTGCATTTACAGAAGCAACTTTCTTTTTTGAACTGCTCCATTTTACTTTTTTCTTTGTACCTTTTACTTT
>ERZ826016.2965-NODE-2965-length-12393-cov-3.026179_pt1 | contig 12393 bp, 12 predicted proteins | sample MGYA00519872_ERZ826016 | MGnify/ENA primary metagenome ERZ826016 (study PRJEB31778, sample SAMEA3449218) | human gut metagenome | biome: human gut; feature: human-associated habitat; material: faeces | place: United Kingdom | collected 2010/2012 ... | reverse complement strand
AACACCGCGATATAACAATGGTAAATTTCCCGTGTTAATACATCCTTTATCAAATATATCTTCTAATACTTCATTTGTGTTTACAAGCTTCACCTCTCCTGTAAAAGATTTGTAATATAAATCTCCTTTACAACCAGGATATGCTTCTGGCCAAAAAAAAGTAATTCTTTCAGGAAAAACACCTTCAAGTTTATTTTTCTTCATCCATTTCGCACAGTCTACCAGATATTTTGTTACAGCATCATCATCACCTATACAACTTATATATTCTCCAGTAGAGTTTCGAATGCCTAAATCAAAATTTTCTCCAACAGTTAAAGCTTCCCTTATATGGTAGTATTGAAGATTTAAAAATTCGTTATCGTTAAGGAATTCAAGTATCTCGCTATTGTTTTCTGTATTGTCTTGTATAACTAGTTCTAATTCTTCACTGAAACCGAAACCATCAACTAATTTAATCAATTTTTTTAAATAGAAATATCTGTTTTTTGTAGGAACTACTACACTTACCAATGGCTTTTTCTTATTCATTTTTTTCTTTTTTAAACTGAAGCAGAAAGGAACAGAGAGCCAATTACAAACAAGAATAAGAAATAACATTTCAATCGCTATTTTTTCCAAATCTTATTATTGTTCTTGCATTTAGCACTCCAGTTTTCACACTTCGTAAATATTTTCAATAACTATTTCTGAATTGCTTATTAAACAGGTTACAAACTTCCACGCAATTAACTAATAATAAATATGTTACATATTTAATCAGTAAAAACAATGACATGTGTTTCTTTATGCGATACACATAATTTCTTCCTCCATATATCTTACATTTACTCTAGCCGTCGGCTGAGGGCTTACAATGTGTTGATGCCAAGCTTTTGCTGTTACAACTTCTGAAAATCCTGTTCTCTTAGTACGATAAGACATATTACGTTCATCACAATACATAAACAATACTTCACCTTGTAACCCTACTTTTTCGTAGAAAGACCTCTTTGACATACTCGCACCACCTGGCACTACATCAACTATCATATCAGGAAGATTATTTGAGTATTCCCGTTCTGAATACAAGAATTGGGTGTTAAATAGGCTCATATTGACACCATAATTTTCAATTATCTCCGAGTCTTTACGTAACATAACCAGAGCTATCATGCCTAATTTTTCATCAGAGTAGAGAAATGTATGCAATTCAGAAATTGCTCCTTTTGCAAATCTTACATCGTCACCAAATATCAAAATTGCATCTACATCTTTATCTTGTAAAGCATAACGAAGGCTATCATTATAAGCTGCTGTGCAACCACCGTTTGTTTTACGTTCAATCAATATAAAATTAGAAAAATTGTCTTAAATAGTCTGGCGAAGAACCGTTATCAATTACAATGTAAAAGTCAATTTCACATTTTTCCTCATCATACCATTGTCGCCACTCCTTTATTTTATAACCATCGTTATAAGTCATTATTACAACTGCTATCTTGTCTCTCTGTTCCATTTTTATTTATGTAATTTTACTTTGACACGTTTTACAAAATCAATCTCCATATATCTCTTGGATACAAAATTCAAGAAAAATAAAGAAAAGATGAGCAAGGCAGTACCAAAACTAAACCTTATCCATAGATTAGAAAGAGTGGTAACACTAACCGCTAGAATTGAGATAAAAAACACAATCAGCGCTATTATCCAAAATATTTTACCGAATGTTATTCTATAAAAATAATATACAGAAGTTGTCATAATAACCATATGTACTATTGCCATCGCAAGAACAGTCATCCCCATACCAAGTAACCCAAAGTTCTTATAAAGAATCAAACTAATAATTACTTGTAATACACGAACAAAAACTGAGATACCCAAAAACAACTTTGTTTTGAACTTAGCAACAAGAATCATATCAACTTGATTAGATATTACAGTTATGAGTGTTCCGAACATCGCAATTTTCATAAAATCAACTATCGGGAGAAATTCTTCTGAATATAGTATTATCACAAAGTATGGCAACAGGATGAAGAATATCACAACAATAGGACAACAGAGAAGCAAACTAACTAATGACTGTCGATTAAGTTCCTCCGCCAACTTCTTGTTATCATAATTGACCGCTGCAATACGTGGATAATAGTCTGTCATCAAAGCATTGACTATTACACCAAAATAGTTAGTAATAATAGTCATTCCCGCACTATAATAACCAACATCTTGTAAACCACCTTCGTCTCTCATAAATGCAGCAATGATAAAAGCTGTAAGCGATGCGAGTAAAGCTGTTATCATCAAAGCTCCTCCCATCTTCACCATAGGTAATGCTTTCTTAGCTACTTGCTTAATGGGTATCTGTACCTTGTTATAATCTATTTTATTTACATAATATCTAGTCACAAAATAGATTGAAACCGATGTTATAATAAACGAAGGTACAATACCTTTCACGCCCATGAAAAAGAACAATGGAACTCCAGTTATAAGACCGACCACCGATCCCCATACACTCGCTTTTGCTAAGTTTTTTAATTGTCGCATCCCTTTAAGAATGGCAAGTTGATTCTCGACAAAGATTTCAAAGAAAACTGCTATTGAAAGCAGACTAAAAGAAACAATATATGTATTATCACCAAATCCCCAGTTACTTAACCAAGAAGATAAAATTATTGTTATTGCCAAACCAAGAAAAGAGGTAAAGAAAACTACCTTCCTCGTAATACAGATAATTTGAGAGAACTTTATCCTATCTCCCGATCCGTTTGCTTCAGAAACATCTCTGACCGCACTCTGAGATATACCAAGACCTGCTCCAGTCTTGATGAGCCCCATCGCATTTGACATAATTCCCATAATTCCCATCCCTTCAGCTCCAAGGAGAATGGCCACAATTTTGTTTTTGATTACTCCGACAAGAATGCGGATAACCTGCACAAAGCCAAACAAAAAAGTAGACTTGAATATACCTGTATACGATGATGTTCTTTCGCTCATTTTATTCCATCCACCATCCACAAGGAATGGCTAAAAATCTGTTGTGAAATTCTATTATACCAGGAAATTGTCCTTGGTCACCAAAGACTGAATAGCAGCTATTTGGAAGGTGTACTCCAGAACAGCCAAAACCATTTGCCTTATACTGACGAAGCAGCTTACGTTTGTTATCCACGAGCATTCCATAGATCCAAAAGTTTGGTTCTACTTCATCACGAAGTAGAGAACAAAAAATTCCTTTCTCCTGCCAACGAACAGCATTTGACTTCTGCTTAACAAGCAATTCCGGCAGCGCTTCCATCTGAAGGCAACCAATGTAACTGTTCACATCACTCATCGTTCCTGCAAATCCCCTCATATAAATATCACAGTTCGGAGATATTTCACCATCAGCATCACGAAAGATATTGCGACGAATTCCCTGATCACGAACAATCAAGGCTTTATCATAAAGCTGTTTATCTTTAAAAATGATTGCACCCCCATCTATAGTATTTGGCAATCGCACTGTTTGAAACGAGAAGATTGAAATATCAGTTCCAAGATTACCTGCAACATGACCTTTATATTTGCTGCCAAATGCTTCCACACAATCGTCAAGGATAGGAATACCATGTTTCTTCCCTATTGCGTTTATCTCATCCACATACCCTATATAACCACAGAAATGATTGTGGAAAATGAGCCTTGTTTTCTCTGTGATATGTTCCTCTACACTTTTTGGACTGAGTGTTCCTGTTTTCGGATCAACATCTGCCCAAACTACATTTAGCCCAAAAGCACGCAATGGCATGGTTGAGTTTAAGCAACTCATTGGCGAAGCTATCACTTCATCACCAGGTTCAAGGTCAATCGCTGTCACCGCAATTTGAATTGCTGTTGAAAAGTTGCAAGTTGTCATCAGGTTTTCGACTCCGATGTAATTACGCAATTTCTGTTCAAACTCTTGTCCCCATTTGCCAAAAGCCAACTGTCCCGATTGGAGAATGTTTTCCATTTCGGGCAATTGCTTCGGCATATATGGTTTGAATAAAGGAATCATCAAATCTATCCTTATTTTTAAAAATTTAAAATCACTCCACCCCAACTGAGTCCAACACCGAAACCTGCACACATAACCTTCATACCTTTGTGAATTGTCCCGTTATCTCTACAATCACGTAGACCAATCATAACAGTAGAAGAAACAGTATTACCGGTAGTTTCAAGATTGACATAGTATTTGTCCTTCGGCAAAACACAAACCTTACGAATAGTATTGAGCATAAACTTATTTGCTTGGTGAAAGATATAATAATCCACATCATCCTTCTCTATAGAATTCTTCAAGAGAACATCTTTCATCATAGCAGGAACTGTATCGAGAGTAAAATTGAAAATTGCACTTCCGTTCATGTAAAGATAGTCGTCATACCATGTACGACCTTCATCATCGGTTACAGACAGACCAGTCGTTTCCTTCTGACGAGCCCCTCCTGTCTTGACAATCAGATGTTTTGCACCACTTCCGTCTGTTCCAAGAGAAAACTCACCGATTTCAGCAAAACCTTCGGTAGAAACTAAGCAAGCTGCAGCTCCGTCACCGAAAATACTTCGGTTACTCTTGTCCAACGGATGAAGATACTTATTATATGTCTCAGCTGTGAGAATCAACACGTTCTTGGCAATGCCAGCTACAATCAAACCTTTAGCAACTGCCATACCATAGATACACCCTGAGCAACCAAGGTTATAATCAAAAGCTCCACATGAAGTAGGAATACCAAGTCTGTCTTGAAGAATACAAGCCGATGAAGGCAAGTAATAGTCTGGACTCTGTGTACAGAGTAACACAAAATCAATGTCTTTTGACAAGATTTCACTTTCTTCAAACAGTTTACGAGCAGCCTTCTCTGCCATATCTGTCGCAGTCTCGTCTTTAGCTGCAATGTGGCGAGAATTTACTCCAACTTTTACCGCAACTTTATCTACACTCCACTCGGGAAACTGCTGAACCAATTCCTCGTTGGTCAAGACCTTCTCAGGGAGATAATAACTTATATGTTTTATATACGCGTTCATAGGTTCAAAGTTTTAAAATACCTTCACCTCCACCACTGATATCTATTGCCGAACCAGTCATCCATGAGCTTGCATCACTCAGTAAGTAAACAGCAAGGTTAGAAATATCGTAAACATTACCGAATCTCTGCAAAGGATAGGCATGTTCAGCTTCGCGTAACACTTCTTCTTCAACACCATTTTGCAGAATCAGATCTGTCCACACCATACCAGGACAAATACAATTCACACGAATTAGTCGTGGAGCAAGTTCCAAAGCAAGGCACTTGGCATAAGAAAGAATAGCCCCCTTTGATGAACTGTAAACAGCATTACCAATACTTGGAGCAGATGCAGCACGAGAAGCTATATAAATAATAGACGCAGATTTGTTTATTTTCTTTCCTATTAGCAACGATGACTGTAAAAGCACTGGAGCTTGAAAATTCGGCAGCATTACTTCTTCAATGTTTTCCTTACTAATATATTTACAAAGAACCCGACTTCCAACTCCAGCACACTGTACTAAACCATCGAGTTTTGGAAGCTCTTTAACGAGATGTTCCACCTCATCCTGATTAATCAAATCAGCTTTAATATAAGTACCCCCTTTAGGCATTTCTGCCAAAGTCGCTTTCAAACGTTCCTCATTTCTGGCTGTAATTACTACTGTTGCACCCATTTTAGCACAAGAAATGGCAACTGCCTTTCCTATGCCAGATGAAGCTCCAGTTACAAGAATTGTCTTTCCTTGCAAAGAGAATGGATTAAATATTTCAGGCATTATTTATTATTGATGAGATTGAATACATCCTCAACTGTCACACATGCTTTAAGTTCAGCACCTGTAATTGATTTACCATAACTTGTCTTCACCATAGCAAGAATTCCCATAGCTGTGAGTGAAGACCACTCATCCAAATCGTGGAACACTGTACCAGCTGTGATTTCAGAATGATCAGTGTCATCAAACTGTTCTGCGAAATTCGCAACGAATTCATTAATTTCCATTTTAGTTGATTTTTTGAGCAGGAACGCCAAACATTCTACTGCCAGATTTAACATTTTTAAGAACTAAAGATGAAGCTCCAATAAACGAGTCCGAACCTATTTTCACTCGGTTCATAATAGCAGAATTCGGAGCTAACCAAACATTCGATTCAAGTATACTTGAACCAAACATTGTACAATTGGCTGTCAAAACGCAATTGTCACCAACAATACAATTGTGGGCAATATGAACATGATTATCTATCTTGACATAGTTTCCTATTTTCGTAAAGCCTTCAAATAGACTTTTTGAAACAGTAGAATTATCACCAATATAAACATCACTGCCAATAACAACTCGACCGACATGAGGGATTGCATGATTTCTCCCTTCATTATCCTTTATGAGTTGAAAACCATTACCTCCTATAACACTGCAATTGCCGATAGTTACATTGTCACCAAGAATAGTTCCTGAGCAAACGACTGAATTACAACCTATCTTTACATTATCACCAACAATTACACCTTTTTCAATAACTGAGCCCGCCCCAATAATTGTATTCTTCAAGTCTGTTTCAAAATCATATTGTGGGAAACGTCTGTTATCATACAGATAAATAAATGCTGTATAAAAAGTCCATTCCGGTGAGTCGCTAATCAAGAAAGAAAAACGAGATTTCTCTTCATCAGAGAGCTGTTCTACAAATTCATTGGTTACAATGAGTGCCGTCACTTTTTCGTTGGCTAATGCAATCTTAAAATATTTATATGAAGTGCAGTAGGACAATACAGAATTAGCTTCTATCTTCCGATTTGAAAGATTAAATCCATCAATATAAATATCGTTACCAAGCATCGAACATGCAGTAATCTTACAAAGTTCCGAAAGTCTTATATTAATGGTGCGTACTGATATCATATTATAATATATTACCAACCTTTCTTTATTGTTTCAACAATGTGATTACGGCTTTCTTCACTTACCCACCAACCGCAAGGAATATGTACAAAACTATTATACCATTCCTCCATGTTTGGAAGTTCACGACGTGATTCTTTGAAGATACTGTGAGTATCACTGCGGTGATGAAGTGGCGAAGCCATAATACCTGCCGCTTCCATAGCCTTTATAAATTCCTTACGGTTTTCCACCTTCATAGTATAAAGCCAGTATGAAGCTTCTGTATTTGGATTATAGTCAACTATCTGAACACCATCAATACCAACAAGAGCCTTATCATAAAATTTACCATTCTCTATGTATCTGCCAACAATCTCATTAATATATTTCATCTGAACAAGACCAATAGTAGCATTCACATTGTTCATCGCATACTTGTAGCCAACCTCAGTGATGTCATTATCTAGTCGTGAACGTGTTTTGTCAAGACCAAACCAACGCAGTTTCAAAGCACGATCCATTTCTTTCTCATTCTTCAATGAAAGGAAACCACCATCAACTGTAGTCAAGTGTTTGATAGCTTGCAGCGAAAAAATGGTATAAGGAGAATTACAGCCAACCATCTGGCCATTATATTTACTTCCTAAGGCATGAGCAGCATCCTCAATAATAGGAATATTGTACTCAGTAGATATCTTGTTGAACTCATCCATATCACAAACCATACCTGCATAGTGTACAAGCATGATTACTTTTGTCCTTTCGGTAATGAGCGAACGAACGCTCTTCGGATCAAGCAAACCATTATTTGGATTAATGTCACCCCAAACCACCTTACCACCAACCATTGCAATACTTGTATTAGTTGGTTCGGCAGTCATTGGAGTAGAAATTACTTCATCACCGGGCTTAACTCCAGCCAAAATCAGTGCTATGTGAAGTGCATCTGTCCCTGAATGGAGAGACAAAGACAAAGGATTACCGATATAGTTACGAAACACATCCTCAAAATCATAAACAGCCTGTCCTGTTGCAATATATCCGCTATAGAGAACTTCTTCAATAGCAGGCATCATCTCGTTTGATGGTGCAATATAAGGTTTTACTAATGAAATCATTTATTTATCCTCTAAATATTTCTTTAATGCTTCCTGAACATAGTCGAGCTTTAAAAGTTTTTCCTTCATCTGTTCAACTGTAAGAAGGTCCGTGTTATCAGAATTATACTGTTCTACATCAACACGATGCCCGAACGTATCAACATACTTAGAATAATTCAGATCACGCAGGTCAGCAGGAACACGATAGAAATCCCCCATATCAATTGCCTTTGCCATTTCTTCACTGGTGCAAAGAGTTTCAAACATTTTCTCACCATGACGAGCACCAATAATCTGAATCTCATTGTCTACGTGGAACAATTCCTTCAGTGCCTGAGCAAGAACTTCGATAGTTGCAGCAGGAGCTTTCTGAACAAACAAGTCACCTGGCCTGGCATTCTCGAATGCGAAAAGGACAAGGTCTACAGCTTCATCAAGCGACATCATATAACGGGTCATTTCCGGTACTGTAATTGTCATCGGTAACTTATTCTTAATCTGATGAACAAAAAGAGGAATAATTGAACCACGAGAACACATCACATTGCCATAACGGGTTGCACAAATGACAGTCCCAGCCTCCTTTGCTCGTGGATCGCGAGACTTAGAGATAGCAAGCTTCTCCATCAAAGCTTTTGTCATACCCATTGTATTGATAGGATATGCCGCCTTGTCAGTTGAAAGCACTACAACACGTTTAACCTTATTACGAACAGCAGCTTCCAACACATTTTCAGAACCAAGAATGTTTGTACGGACAGCTTGCATTGGATAGAATTCACAGCTCGGAACCTGTTTCAATGCAGCTGCACTGAAAACGTAATCGACACCCGCCATAGCGTTATTGATGCTCTCAAAATCTCGAACATCACCGATAATAAAATTCACCTTGCTGTTCTGCAATTTGTGTCGCATTTGATCTTGTTTCTTCTCATCTCTACTGAAAATTCTGATTTCCTTCAAATCTGAATCAATGAATCTCTTAAGCACTGCATTACCGAATGAACCAGTACCACCAGTAATCAATAATATTCTGTCTTTAAATTCTAACATATTCCCTTTTGTTATTATTGTTATCTTCCTATCAAAAACTTTAGTTTATCTCTATTCAGTATTCTCTGCGAATTCTCCTCTGTATTGTCCACAAATCAATCACTTTGCTCGTAAACATTTACTCTTTGAGGCTTTTTCTAATAGATTTGTTATGCTTTCTTTATCAAACAACATATCCAAATATTTATTAAACAATTATTTATTTATGACAGGAAAAATAACAGGTTTATTCTTCGCTGTGAAATTAATATAACTATCTGTCAATAAATCCCTACTTGATTTGGTATCAATATAACAGTATGAAAACTCAATATCCCTTGCCCTAGAAGTTAGCGTTACAATATTTTCCCCCTTCTCCACTTTGTAACCTCCTGTCATATTACTAATCCACTAAATCTTATTCCCATTGCATTATCTACAACTATTACATTATTATATCTGAACTTGGACGGAAGATTCTTAGTACAATTATACAACCGACAATTCTCAAATGACATAGCTATACACCCTCCTGTTAATTTATAAACATAATAACACCCTTCTTCTCCACAAGACTGCAAGTTAGTTGTGTTCACATTGGAGAAGGAATAAGCATGGTATAGTTCTCCGTTTTCTGTTTTTTGAACATCAAAGCCACAATTATCAACTGAACAGTTTAGTAAACTGCTGTATGTTGTGTTTTCAATTTTGAAACCTGATTGTCGGCAATTTACGGCTGAGCAATACTGAAAATTATGCCCTGGTCCTCTTCCATTATCATACGATGCATAAAAAGCATTTCCTCTGCACTGAGAAACTATACAATTGATATATTTTATAGAGTAACCAAGTATATGAAACCCATCACTCTTACAATAAGCAACATACATATCCTTGAATATCAGATATGCCGTAGCCGAACTTCCTTTGACATTCTTCCCAGAACCAAATGTTTCTACACCGTATCTAGCCAAAGCATCAGTTCCGAATTTTTGAAACACTCCACCTCCATTTACAAAAACTCCTTCGACCGTATTGCACCGTTCAGATAAATATAAAACAGATTCCAATTCAACGAAAGTCTTAATCTGAGAATGATTATCCCTCATATTAGTTCCAACGAGAGACTTATACGCTGGCATAACGATTCCTCTTTTTGCACCATGACATTCAGTATAGGAACGAATAGCATAAACATCACCCATAAGATATGTATCTCTAAAGTTGTTAATGCAATTCTGTATAGCTGCTCTGTCATCGTGAACTCCATCCGCCTTAGCTCCAAACCATTCAGGGTATGCTTTTTCAACAGTCCAATTACCCGAAACTTTCAAGTCCTCATTGAAAATTTTAACTGGTGAAGCTTCAATCTTTGATTTGTTTCCTACCAATTCACCATTCTTAATAATTCCTCCTCTGAATATTAAATAACAGTTCTTTGCTAGTTTCATTTGCTTACCAACCAAATCTACAACATCAACAACTTCATATATCATGTCTGCTTTAATCACAGTTTTATTTGTCAAAACTTCGCAAAATGCAAGAGTAGGACAACATAATCGAATAACTATAAACAGAAAGTATATAATAGAAAAACGACGGTTCATCATGTGGATAATTATTGTAAATGATCTGAAATGCTGATTACCTCAATGCATTCACAATTCTTTCGCAAGCCAGCCCATCACCATAAGGATTGGCCGCCTTACTCATCTTTTCATATGCAGTTGCATCGTCAAGAAGAGTGCTGACTTCCTTTACAATCTTGTTATAATCAGTACCAACCAAATGTACTGTGCCACTATGCAAAGCTTCAGGACGCTCGGTTGTTTCACGCATTACAAGAACTGGCTTGCCAAGCCCAGGTGCTTCTTCCTGAATACCACCTGAATCAGTAAGGACAATATTGGCTTTTTCCATAAGATAAACAAAACTCAGATACTCCAGTGGCTCAATGAAGAACATGTTACCGAGATTTGAGAGATCTTCACCAAATACTTCATGGATCGGTTGACGCACATTGGGATTAAGGTGCATTGGATATACAAAATCCACATCATAATATTTCTGCGTCAAATCCTTGATGGCTGTACACATATTGATGAAGCCATCACCAAAATTCTCACGACGGTGACCTGTGATAAGAACGAGTTTCTTGCCATTAGCTAATCTTTCTGTATCATACCCTGTCTTCACAAGAACGTCTTTCAGTTCTTTATTAAGGTTCAAATCATTTTTGATTTTATATACAACCCAATAGAGAGCATCGATTACAGTGTTTCCTGTTACTGTAATCTTATCTTCATTTATATTTTCCTTGAGAAGATTTTCTTTTGAAAGAAGAGTCGGAGCAAAATTATATTCAGCAATACGGCCTGTAATCTGACGATTCATTTCCTCGGGCCAAGGACTATAAAGATTATGGGTACGCAATCCTGCTTCAACATGACCTACAGGAATCTGTTGATAGAATGCAGCTAAAGCCGCAGCTGTTGAAGTCGTCGTATCGCCATGAACAAGAATTACATCTGGTTTACATTTCTTAAATACATCACGCATACCAATTAATACTCTTGTTGTTATATCATAAAGATCTTGCCCCTGCATCATTATATTCAAATCATAATCTGGCTTAATATCAAAAATATGAAGTACCTGATCAAGCATTTCTCTATGCTGTCCTGTGACACATACTATAGTTTTAAACTCTTCTTTATTTTTTTGAAATTCTTTTATAAGAGGTGCCATTTTAATTGCTTCAGGGCGTGTACCGAAGACAAGCATTATTTTTTTCATACATTTGTTCTTTATCAATATATATTTAATTAAGAGATCAATCTCTTTTGAAGATATCGCGTGTATACACCTTCTCTTGAACATCATCAAGACACGAATCATAGCGATTTGCTACGATAGCCTGACTCTGTGATTTAAAATCTTTCAGGTTATTAACCACCCTTGATCCAAAGAAAGTACTGCCATCTTCGAGGGTGGGTTCATAAATAATGACTGATGCGCCTTTAGCTTTAATGCGTTTCATAACACCTTGAATTGACGATTGTCGGAAATTGTCACTATTTGATTTCATTGTCAAACGATAAACGCCAACAACAACGTCCCTCTCTTTTGTTACATCGTAGGCACCTTCGGCATAACTGTAAGCCCCAGCAATCTGCAACACACGATCGGCAATAAAATCCTTACGGGTTCGGTTACTCTCGACAATGGCGGTCATCATGGTCTGGGGTACATCCGCATAGTTCGCCAGAAGCTGCTTTGTATCCTTGGGCAAACAATAACCACCATAACCAAAACTAGGATTATTATAATGTGTGCCAATGC
>ERZ826016.2963-NODE-2963-length-12401-cov-9.682002_pt1 | contig 12401 bp, 10 predicted proteins | sample MGYA00519872_ERZ826016 | MGnify/ENA primary metagenome ERZ826016 (study PRJEB31778, sample SAMEA3449218) | human gut metagenome | biome: human gut; feature: human-associated habitat; material: faeces | place: United Kingdom | collected 2010/2012 ... | reverse complement strand
AGCTGGTGCTGAATATGTTGGCAGAAGCCACCACCACACAGTTTTCAAAGGATCGCAAGCCGACGACTTTCCAAGAAAATCTGGCAGTTGCCAAAGCTGGCGGTCAGGTCGCCGGACGGACAAGAAAAGACATTGAGTCACAGTCAAATATGCCGGTCATCTCCCCAAAGAATGCAGTACAACTCAATCAAGTAATAACTGATTTGCTGGAGGATACGACTTCGGATATACCTAAAAAAATGGACGATAAGTAAACTTGGCCGTTCTTTGCAGTACATAGATATTTTCAAATGGCAAAAGAAAAATATCCGAATTGAAGCCGCCTGCCAAGAAGAAACAGGACATTCTTATATGAATGTCCTGTTTCTTTTTTTATAACGTTTTTTGAAAGTAAATAAGCACAATACAGATCGCTCTCATTTACTGTGCGATCTTGTTTTCCGCGCTGCCGACTACCATTTTGGTCAGGGCGAACAGGGCGATGACGTTGGGAATGACCATGAGGTTGTTGAACATATCCGTCAGCTCCCACACCAGATCGTTGCTCATCATGGTGCCCATCAGGATGAACACCAGGGCGATGAGGGTGTAGATCACGGTGCAGGCCTTGGGGTTCTTCTTGCCGAAAAGCCAGATGGCGTTGATCTTGCCGAACAGGTTCCAGCTCAGAACCGTGGAGAAAGCGAAGAAGAACAGGCAGATAGCCACGAACTTGGCGCCGAGGCTGGCTCCCATCACGGAGCCGAAGGCGGTCTGGGCCAGATTGGTCTTGCTGAGCACGGAGGTCACATCCCCCACATAGCCGTTTGCCAGAGGGCCATCGGCGGTGTAGAGGGTGCAGATGATGACCAGCGCGTTGAGGGTCAGCACCACGAAGGTGTCGATGAACACACCGATCATCGCCACAACGCCCTGCTCGTGAGGATCCTTCACGTTGGCCTGAGCGTGGGCATGGGGGGTAGAGCCCATACCGGCCTCGTTGGAGAACAGACCACGCTTGGCGCCCTGAGAGATGGCCTGCTTGATGGCGTAGCCGAAAGAACCGCCCACGATGGCCTGAGGCTCAAAGGCGTACTTGAAGATCATGCCGAAGGTGGCGGGGACGTACCGGATGCGGAAGATCAGGATGACCAGACCGCCCAGCAGGAAGATTGCCGCCATAATGGGGACGATTTTTTCCGTAACGGCGGCCAGCCGCTGAACGCCGCCCAGGAAAATCACGGCACAGATCACCACCAGCGCCACGCCCACGATCCAGGAGGGGATGCCAAAGGCGGTCTGGAAGCACTCGCCGATGGAGTTGGACTGCACCATGCAGCCCATGAAGCCCAGAGCCAGGATGATGGCCACGGCGAAGAAGGTGGCCAGGAATTTGCCGAAGCCGCCCTTGAACGCGGTGGTGATGTAATAGACGGGGCCGCCGTGGATGGTGCCGTCTGCTGCCTTGATCCGGGTCTTGATGGCCAGGGTGGCCTCGGCGTAAATGGTGGCCATGCCGAAGAAGGCAATGACCCACATCCAGAAGATGGCGCCGGGGCCGCCGGTCAGAATAGCGCCGGATGCGCCTACGATGTTGCCGGTGCCCACCTGGGCGGCAATGGCAGTGGCCAATGCCTGGAAGGAGCTCATGCCGCTGTCATGCTTTTTGCCGTTGAGAGTCAGGTTGCCGAACACTCTGCGCATACCCTCACCGAAGCAGCGGACCTGAACAAAGCGGGTCTTGATGCTGTACCACAGGCCGACAGCCACCAGCAGAAAGACCAGAATGTAGTTGGACAGGTACGTGTTGACGCTGCATACAGCGGGATAAAGCGCAGCGTCCAGTTTTGCGACAATCGATTCCATAGTTTTTCCTCCTGTACACGGTTTCACCGACGGCGGGATCTTTGCCGCGGTGATAAAAAAATGGAGCGGCTGGCAATGCAGCCGCTCCGAAGAACGCAGTACAGGAGATCGACGCAGCCCCGCCGCAAACGGTGAAGCCTGCGGCCTGCCTGACGGAACTCTCCGCCTCGCCTGCCGCTGCGTCAGATCACTCTGTCCTTTTACCTGAGAGATTCAGCGGTCATGCCGCCTTTCACCTTCGGTACCCGGTGAGCCGGGATTCTCCAGAGCCGCATCCACCCATAGTCCTGTCCGCACGGCGGACACCTGAGAGTTTTACTCCTTCGGTAGACTTACGTCGTTTTCCTATGGGCTTCCATTGCCGGTATTCCGTTGTTGAAGATAGCCGTATCCTATCATATGCGCCGCGGAATGTCAACTGTCCATGCATGGTGGAATGCCTGAAATATTTGAGGTTTTCCAGAGAAATTTGTGCATACGGGAGAAAAAAGCGGTCCCTCTTTTCGGAAGGACCGCTTTTCGGTATGCGGTTGATCAGAAATCTGCGCTGCCCACAGTGCGGGGATGCAGTTCCACGTCGCGGATGTTGTTCACGCCGGTGAGATACATCACCATCCGCTCGAAGCCCAGGCCGTAGCCTGCGTGACGGCAGGAGCCGTAGCGCCGCAGGTCGCAGTAATACTTGTAATCCTCCGGATTCATGCCCAGCTCCTTGATGCGGGCTTCCAGCACATCCAGACGCTCCTCGCGCTGGCTGCCGCCGATGATCTCGCCAATGCCAGGCACCAGGCAGTCCGCCGCGGCCACGGTTTTGCCGTCATCGTTCAGGCGCATATAGAAGGCCTTGATGTCCTTGGGATAGTCGGTGACGAATACAGGACGCTTGAAGATGTGCTCCGTCAGGTAGCGCTCATGCTCGGTCTGCAGGTCGATGCCCCACTCCACGGGATAGTCAAACTTCTCACCGCTCTTTTTCAGCAGGTCCACCGCTTCCGTGTAGCTCACCCGGCCGAAATCGGAGGAGGCCACATGCTCCAGACGCTCCCGCAGGCCCTTATCCACGAACTGGTTGAAGAAGTCCATCTCCTGAGGGCACTGCTCCATCACATAGCGGATGATATACTTGATCATGTCCTCGGCGGTATCCATATAGCCGTTCAGATCGGTGAAGGCCATCTCAGGCTCCACCATCCAGAACTCGGCGGCGTGACGCTGGGTGTTGGAATTCTCCGCACGGAAGGTAGGGCCAAAGGTGTAGACATTGCCGAAGGCCATGGCGAAGTTCTCGGCGTTCAGCTGACCGGACACCGTCAGGCTGGTCTTCTTGCCGAAGAAGTCCTGACTGTAATCCACCTGACCGTCCTCCGTCTTGGGGACGTTGTTCAGGTTCAGCGTGGTCACCTGGAACATCTCGCCGGCGCCCTCGCAGTCGCTGGCGGTGATGATGGGGGTCTGTGCGTAGACAAAGCCGCGATCCTGGAAGAACTTGTGGATGGCGTAGGCCGCCGCGCTCCGCACCCGGAAGGTGGCGGAGAACAGGTTCGTCCGGGGACGCAGGTGCTGGATAGTCCGCAGGAACTCTACGCTGTGGCGCTTTTTCTGCAGGGGATAGTCCGGAGTGGAGATGCCCTCCACGGCGATCTCGGTGGCCTTCAGCTCCAGAGGCTGCTTGGCATCCGGTGTCAGGGTCACAACGCCGGTGACGATCAGAGCCGCGCCTACGTTCTGGGCGGCGATGTCCTTATAGTTAGAGAGGGCCTCTGCCTCCATCACCACCTGAAGATTGCGGAAGCAGGAGCCGTCATTCAGCTCGATGAAGCCGAAGCCCTTCAGATCCCGGATGGTGCGGACCCAGCCGCCCACGGAAACGGTCTGACCGGAGAGCGCTTCGCTGTCTGCAAAAATTTTCGCGATTTTTGTGTAACTCATAGTTTGATCCGTCCTTTGTGTTGTTGGTACAATTATAAGCATAATACTCCTATTTTTCGTTCTTTACAAGAGGGAACCGCCATTCTTCCAGCAGAATCAGGGATTTTACGGCGAAAACATAAATTCCTCTTGAATTTTGGCCATTCATCCGATATAATGAACAACGTTAATGCCGGTGTGATGGAATTGGTAGACGTGACGGACTCAAAATCCGTTGGTAGCGATACCGTGTGGGTTCGAGTCCCACCACCGGCACCAAATAGAAACACCATCCGTCAGGGTGGTGTTCCTTTTTTGCTATGCAAAAGTGTAGCAAAATAAGAAATGTGCCACTTCCTCGCCCCTGCAGGGCAACCGGAAATGGTGCACGAAAACTTCATGCACATTTCGTTTGCGGTATGCGCTGTCCGTATGCGGCAGATCTTATGGGAAAACAGGAGGGAACCGCAGCGGTCAGGGTGGTCCATGGAATTCTGTATAGATATTTTTCGCCAATATGTGTATAGTATAAAGACATATGATGCGCTCTGTTCTGCACCGCAGAATGGACGAACACAGGAAAGGTAACGTAATTTATGAATCGGAAAAACCATCTGCTGGCGATCCTTGCGGCTGTCAGCTTCATCCTTGCCACCCTTACCGGCTGCGGCGGCAAAACAGAGCCGGACGTCCCGCAGCCAACGCCGGAACCTGTCGAATACGCCAATCTGACGGACGAGGATTCCCGTGCTCTGCTCTCCCGGCTGCTTGAGAACGCGGGCATAGACGAGACCCGGATCCGCGGCCTTTTTGACCGGGTGGACCAGTTCAACGCCAGTGTTAAGAGTGAATGGCTGACGAACGGCTTTGAGCGCGCTGTCCCCACCGACACCAAGTACGATCCCTATGAGATGCAGGATCTGTGGGCGGAGAAAAACGGTGACTTCCCCGGCTATAACTGCCGCATTACGGCATTCAGCCTGTTCGGTGAGTTCGTCACCGCCGGAGCGGATCAGCCGAAGACTCAGGGAGAGGATACGCTTTTTCTGGATTTGGAAACGCTGACCGAAGATCCCGCCGTTCTCTGCGGAGACAGCACTGCCAAATTCTGCGCGCTGTTTGCGCCGGTGCCCGCCGCAGACAGTACGGATGTGGACGAGCAGGCCCAGACGCTTCAGGCGGGCTGGGCCGCCCGGGGCGTCGCATTCTCGGACAGCACCGCCCGGCTGATCTCCGTTGTCCTGCATGACAAGTTTTCGGATACGGAGAATACGCTGTTTGTGGGGCATGTTGGGGTGCTGCTGCCTGTGGAGGACGGGAGCTTCTGTCTGATCGAGAAGGTTGCCTTCCAGGAACCGTACCGGCTGGTAAAGTTACAAAATCGGGCGGAACTGCGCGATTATCTGATGGCAAAGTACGATACCTCCTGGGGACAGGATACCACCCGGCCCTTCATCATGGAAAATGACAGCCTGATGGCGGAGTGAGCGGCGGCACGGGACTGCGGATACCGTATCAGCAATCATACAGTAAAAATAATTGGTTTCCTTGAAAAACCGGCAGACGTGCGGAGCGTCTGCCGGTTTTTGTGTGCAGAACGTTGCACCGGGGCACATGTTTCTGTTGATGGCCGCATAGATTGGACAAGCAAAGGAGGAATCGCTATGCAGCTTTGGAAAAATACGGCTTTGACCTCGGTGGCGGCGCTGCTGGGGCTGTTTTTGCTGCCCTTGGCCGTAGCCCGGGAACCGGCGGAGGTGCCGGAGCATACGGAATTACCCCGGACGGAGCAGACGGCTCCGGTCCAGCCTGCGGTAAAGGCTGTTTATGACGCGGACCGGACCCTGCGGGTGCTGGACGGAGAGACCGTGCAGGAAATGACGCTGGCGGAGTATCTGGTAGGCGTTACGGCGGCGGAGATGCCGGCGTCCTTTGCAGAGGAGGCGCTGAAGGCTCAGGCGGTGGCAGCCCGTACCTATACCCTTTACAAGCTGACAGCCGGCAGCAACCACGGGGACACGGCGGACATCTGCACGGACTCTACCTGCTGTCAGGCGTATATCGCCATGGAGCAGGCCCGGGCCAACTGGGGGGCACAGGCGGACGCTTATGAGAAAAAGGTCCGTGATGCGGTGACGTCCACCGATGGGGAGGCTATCCTCTACGGCGGCATTCCGATTCTGGCGGTGTTCCATTCCAGCTCCGCCGGGCTGACCCGAGCTGCGGGACAGGTGTGGCAGAACGATCTGCCCTACCTGAAGCCGGTGGATTCCCCCGAAGCCAAGGAGACCATCCCCAATTATTACAGCCGCGTAGACTTTACCCCGGCGGCGCTGAAGGAAAAGCTGCTGGCGAAGATCCCCTCTGCCGATCTCTCCGGGGACAAGAAAAGCTGGCTGAAAGATCCTGTCCGGGACAGCGCCGGCAGCGTGGAGACGGTGGAGGTGGGGGGCGTGACGGTCCGGGGCGGTACGGTGCGCGCCGCACTGGGGCTGCGCTCCGCCTGCTTTGAATGGGAATTGCAGGACGGCAATTTTGTATTTTACGTCACCGGCTACGGCCACGGCGTGGGCCTCAGTCAATACGGCGCGGACGCCATGGCGGAGAGCGGCGCGGACTATCAGACTATCCTGACCCACTACTATACCGGCGTGACGGTGGAGGTCTTCAACGGCTGAGTCACGGACTTTACAAGACAGAAGCAAATGTGGTAAAATATTTTATTAAAAACTGCCGCAAAGGGGGAACTGCTGATGAAAAAGCGATGGGCCATGGGTCTGCTGTGCTGCTTGCTGCTGTTTCAATTGGCTTTTCCGGCCAAAGCGGCGGGCAGTGTGTATTTCGTGGCGGCAGAGGAAAGCGTTCTGCCGGTGACGGATGCCACCATGCCCTTCTGGGCCAACGGCTATCTGTATGTACCGGCCTCTGTATTCACTAATCTGGGGATCTCTGTCATCAACAATACCGCAAAAAAGATGACGGTGCTGGAAAAGGACCGCCGGGCCATGCTGTTTGACTGGGCCAAGGGTACGGCGCAGGACAGCAGCGGCAGTCTGTTCACCCCCGGCGTCATTCAGTCCGGCGGACTGGTGTTTGTCCCAGCATCTACTGTCGCAAACTTTTTCGGCCTGCAATATTCCGTGACAGATGTGACCAACGGCTATCTGGTGTGGCTGCGGTCTCCGGATTTCGGCATGAGCGCCAAGGATTTTGCCAATGCGGCGACCTACAATATGGAAGAGCGCTACAACGCGTATAACAGGGATGCCACGTCCAGTACCACGCCCAATGTACCGGTTACACCCTCTGCACCGACGCGGGGGGCCAGAATCCATCTGTGTCTGGAAGCGGATCAGCGGACCTCCGGGCTGCTGGACGCCTTGGACCGTGCCAACGGCTGGGCCACCTTCTACTGTACGCCGGACTTCCTGGAATCCAACGGCGAACTGCTGCGGCGGATGGCTGCCTCCGGTCATGCGGTGGGCATACTGGCGGAGAGCGGCGAGGACACGGCGGAGCAGCTGCGGCGGGGCAATGAAGCCCTGTACCGGGCCACTCTGGGAAAGACCCGGCTGGCCTACGTGCCGGATGCGGAGGAGACGGAGCTGCAGGCCTTGGAGGAGGTCGGCTGGCGGTGCCTGACACCATCGATGGACCGGTCGCATTACAAGCTGGAAAGCAGCTCCAACGCCTCCGCACTGATGAAGCGGGTGTCGGCCCGGCGGGGGGATGTGTCTGTCTGGCTGGGGACCACTGCCTCTGCCGCGGGCCTGCGGGAATTTGTGATCTCCGCTCAGGGAGCGGGCCACTACTGCCGGGCGATGACGGAAATCGGCTGACCGGCGGCTGAAATGGCGCAAGATTTACAAAACGTTCAACACCCTGACGAAGTTTAGGGTAATATAAAGTAGAGAAGAACATAAAAAACGGGACCGGAAGGCCCCGCAGAACGGAGGAGACCCTATGGGACGCAACATTCTGGTTGTAGAAGACGATAAGAATATCTCCGACCTGATCCACATGTATCTGGTAAAGGAAGGCTTTGACGTCCGCATTGCCGGGGACGGCGGCAAAGCACTGGAGGAGTTCCAGAAGAAGGAGCCGGACCTGATCCTGTTGGACATCATGCTGCCTGTGATGGATGGCTGGGCGGTCTGCGCCAAGATCCGGGAGACCAGCAAGGTGCCCATCATCATGCTGACGGCCAAGAGCGAGGTCTTTGATCGGATCCAGGGCCTTGAAATGGGCGCGGATGACTACATCGTCAAGCCCTTTGAGATGAAGGAGCTGATCGCCCGGATCAATGCCGTTCTGCGGCGGACGGAGATCCCCAACGACACCAGCAAGAAGCTCCATTTTGACAAGCTGACCATTGATCTGGATTCCTATGAGCTGATCGTGGACGGCAAGAAGATCGACACGCCCCCCAAGGAACTGGAGCTGCTGTACCATCTGGCCTCCACCCCCAACCGGGTCTACACCCGCAACCAGCTTTTGGACGAGGTGTGGGGCTTTGACTATTTTGGCGACAGCCGCACCGTGGACGTGCATATCAAGCGCCTGCGGGAAAAAGTAGAGGGTGTCAGCGACCAGTGGGCGCTGAAAACCGTCTGGGGCGTGGGCTATAAGTTCGAGACCGCCGGCGGCCAGACGGCAGACAAGGCGAAGTGATATGAAGGATTGGTTCCGCGAGCGGTTTCACGGGCTTTATTGGCGGCAGATGGCCGTCACCGTGGGCATGGTGTTCCTGACGCTGGTGCTGTTGGGTGTGTCCTTTTTCTCCCTGAGCTATTCCTATGCCCGGGGACAGAAAACCGACGAACTGATGGTCCGGGCAATGGCGGTGAGCAAGCTGTCCGTGCGGTATCTGGAGACCGGCCGCTATCTCTCTATGGAGGAATTGCAGAAGGACGAGCAGTTCCGTCAGCTGGCGGCCACTGCCGCCGTGATCTCCGAAATGGATATTCTGGTGTGCGATATGGATGGCCATGTCCTCCTGTCCACGGATGCCACTATGGAGGGTCGGCCCGTCACCATTCCGTCATCGGTGATGGACAAGGTTTCCGCAGACGGCACCTGGGCCGGGCGGAGCCGTCTGGACCAGATTTATTCCAGCAAGCAGTTTGTGGGCGGCGTGTCCGTGGTGAACCCGACCACCGGGGAGGTCCTGGGGGCGGTGTTCACCGTCTGCGCCTCGGATTCCGTTGATAATCTGTGGCGGGCCTTTGCGGGACTGCTGATGATGACGGGCTTCGTGGTGCTGATGATTTCCTTTATGGCGTCCTCCATCACCACCATGCGGCAGATCAAGCCCATCCGGGAAATGGCTGCTGCCACCCGGCAGTATGCCGACGGTGATTTTGATGTTCGCATGAATGATTACGGCCGGGAGGACGAGATCGGCGAGCTGGCGGCTTCCTTTAATAATATGGCAGAGTCCTTGCAGCAGACGGAGCGTCAGCGCCGGGAGTTCATCGCCAACATCTCCCACGAGCTGAAAACCCCTATGACCACTATCGCCGGGTATACGGACGGCATTTTGGACGGTACCATCCCGCCTGAGAATGAAAAGCAGTATCTGCGGATCATCGCCAACGAGAGCCGCCGTCTCAGCCGCCTGGTGCGGCGGATGCTGGACGTCAGCCAGCTGCAGGCCATCGATCCCCTGCGCAACGGCAATCATTTCGACGTGTGCGAGTCTATGCGCCGGGTGCTGATCTCCATGGAGAAGAAAATCAATGACCGGCATCTGGATGTGGAAGCGGATATTCCCGATGAGCCAATTTTGGTGCTGGGCGACAACGATATGATCACCCAGGTTATTTACAACCTGCTGGAAAACGCTGCCAAATTTGCGCGGGAGGGCTCCACCCTCTACCTGGGTGTGGCCATGATGGACGGCAAGGCCCGGATCACCGTCCGGAACGTGGGTGAGACCATCCCGGCGGAGGAGCTGCCGCTGCTGTTTGAGCGGTTCCACAAAAGCGACAAGTCCCGCAGCGAGGATAAGGACGGCTATGGCTTGGGCCTGTATATCGTCAAGACCATTTTGCAGCAGCACAAGGAAGAAATCAATGTCACCAGCGAGAATGGCGTGACCACCTTCACGTTTTCTCTGCGGGTGGAGTAAAGAGGTACTATGAGCGAGCGCAGGACCCTGCAGACGCGGGGAGAAGTCATCGAGGAATACTGCAGAGATTTCCCCGCGGAGATCGTGGAGACCTATTCCCGGCCTTTGCCGGGGGCCGTGGAGCCTGTACCTACAGAGCCAACGCCCAGATCTCGGAGGAAAAAGCGACGGGTGTGGAAGGGGCTGCTGATCCTTCTGGCCGTAGCGGCGGTAATCGCTTTGCTGGCGGCGGGGGTGCGGTGGCTGATATGGGAATTGCAAATGCCTGATGACTGGGGCGAGGATGATTATTACTACTACGATCAGGATCAGGAGGATGAGGACGCCCCCATTACCATTCCCACTGTGGAACCGGATGCAGACGCCCGTCTGGAACTGGCGAAGGACCGCAGCCATGCGCTTTCGGCTCAGGAGGTTTACCGGAAGGTAAGCGGCGCCGTGGTCACGGTGGCGGTGGATCTGGACGGCGGCCGGATGTCTGTGGGAACCGGTGTGATCTTCCGGGAGGACGGCTACATCCTCACCAACCACCATGTGGTAGCCGGGGGCAAGAGCTGCACGGTGCTGCTGTCCGGAGGACGGCCCTATGCGGCGAAGTATATCGCCAGCGACGCCGGGTACGATCTGGCGGTGCTGAAGATCAATGCGGAGGAGGCTCTTCCCTTTGCGGAATTTGGAAATTCCGACGCTTTGTCCGTAGGCGACCCTGTGTACGCCATCGGTACGCCCCTGGACATTGAGATGGGCGGCACCTTCACGGATGGTATCGTTTCCTCCGTCAACCGGGAGATCCAGCTTACCAGCCGGACCTCCATGCCGCTGATCCAGACCAATGCGGCGCTGAACAACGGCAACTCCGGCGGCCCGCTCATCGACAGTTACGGGCAGGTAGTGGGTATCAACTTTATGAAGCTGTATGCCCGATATTCCACGGTGGAGGGTCTTGGCTTTGCCATTCCCTCCGTGCAGGCGGAGCGGGTGGTCAATGATCTGCTGATCTACGGCGAGCCTCAGCCGGAGCCGCTGCTGGGCGTTTCCGTTCTGCAAGTGCCGGACCAGCTGGCGGAGCACCTGTGGGGCATTCAGGTGAAGGAGGTCACGGTGGGCGGCGCGGCGGACCGGGCCGGCGTCCGGGCCGGGGATTATCTTCTGGCGGCGGACGGCAAGGAGACCCTCAGCAGTGCGGATCTGCTGCGGGCCCGGTGGCAGCACCATGTGGGAGACGAGATGACGTTGACCCTTTGGCGCCGCGGCGAGATCCTGACGGTGACGCTGGAACTGACCGAGGCCGTGGAAAAATGATCCCCTCTAAATGAAACGAATGACCCCCGGCGGCTTAGTTCAGCCGCCGGGGGTTTTATGATCCTTTTGGGGGAAAATCAGCGAAAGACCGGAGAGCAGCAGGTAGATACCGAAGGGGCGGCGCAGCAGGTCCACATCCACCGCTGTGGCGATCCATGCTCCTGCAAGTGCCGCCGGGACAGCCACGGGGACGGCAGCCTTCCATGTGGGTGTATCCAGATATCCCTTCTGCCAGTGGCACAGCAGGGCGGAAATGGCTGTGGGCAGGAAGAACAGCAGATTGATGCCCCGAGCCGTTCGCTGGTCCACGCCTAAAAACAGTGTCATCACCAACAGCAGCAGCGTTCCGCCGCCCACGCCCCACGCGGAGATCACCGCAGCCCCCAGCCCGCAGAGAAAGGGGAGCAGCCAGTCCGTCACAGCAGATACCTCACCCCCGCGTAAAAGAGAAAGGCGGCGAAGATCCACTTCAGAATTTTGGTGGATACCCTGCCGTAGAGCTTTCCACCCAGCCATCCCCCCAACAGCCCGCCTGTCAGATAGGGGAGGGCAGAGGCCCAATCCATCCCGCCCTGCCAGAGGTACATGGCGGCGGATACAGCGCACACCGGGAAAATGACCGCCACACAGGTGGCATAGAGCTGCCGGGACTTCAGATTGCCCCAATGGGAGAGAATGGGGAGAAATACCATACCGCCGCCACCACCGAACAGACCGTTGGCAAGACCAGCTGCACCGCCGGCGATCCGGGCGGGCCATTTTGAAGCCATCACGCCACCTTCCTTTCTCGTATGTACGGCCTCCGCCGGTGGGTCAAAGGATTTTTGGCCCGGCGGCGGAGGGGAGGGAGCCGTTATTTCAGCTCAAAGCTCTGGCAGTCGGTGCACTTGATCTCGGTGGGGTTAGCCTCGTGAGTGCCGACCCGAATGGAGGTCAGGCCGCAGTAATTGGAGTCCTGGCAGTGGTGCGCGCAGTTGTTGACGGTGCAGCTGATGCTCTGATTGGGGGTGCACTGGCAGCCGCCGTTGGTGCAGTCCTTCATGATTCGTTCCTCCTGCATGAGAAAAATTTTGGCTTACGCCGTCAGGTAGTATGTCCCCGGACCTGAACTTTATACGGCGGCGAACATAAAAAACAGGCGTTCCCTCCGGGAACGCCTGCGAGGCTGTCGATAAAGTGATAAATTTTCCGCGACGGTAAGGAAGGGTGTGCGCGG